>TARA_R110001632_G_scaffold72519_1_pt1 | contig 12551 bp, 9 predicted proteins | sample TARA_R110001632 | Tara Oceans TARA_R110001632 (sample SAMEA4398266) | marine metagenome | biome: Polar Biome; feature: [SRF] surface water layer (ENVO:00010504); material: water (ENVO:00002006), including particulate matter (ENVO:01000060) such as... | depth 5 m
AGCCAATGCCAATTGTAATGCACAATATTGTCCTTATACTTCATTCTGGGCGCCGGACCTTGCCAAAGGTCCCAGTCCAGCCAATTGGGCACCTCTACTTCCTTTCCTATCCCTATGGATTTGCGGTTGTTTGTATACCATCCTTTACCAAAATACACCTTGCCAATGGCACCTGATTGCAAAGCTTTAATCCCTTCAACCACATTGGGCCAAGAGCGACGCTGGTTCCCCATCTGTATTACCTTTCCATATTTTTGTGCGGCCTGCACCAAAATTTCCCCTTCATTGGGGTTGTGGCTACATGGTTTTTCTACATATACATGTTTTCCCGCTTCCATGGCCAAGAGCGATGCAGGTGCATGCCAATGATCTGGCGCGGCAATCACCATGGCGTCCACATCCTTGCTTTCCAAGGATTTTCTGAAATCCGTAAAGGTCTTTGGCTTCCTGTCCTGTCTACCCTTTACAGAATCCAAACATTTTAGGATGGCCCTACTGTCCACATCACAAACATGGATTACCTCAGCGTTCTTTTGACTTGCAAAATTTTGTGCCAAGGCATTCCCCCTACTATTGACCCCCATCATAGATACATTGATCCGATCGTTGGCACCTAGAATACGGCCATAACTTTTGGCACTAAATTGTGGCAGGATTCCAGCGGTAGCTATAAAGGCCGAACTGGCCGCTGTTTTTTTAATAAAACTTCTTCTTGAACTTGAATTTGAATTTGATTTCATGTTATCCAGGTTTGATCGTTAATAATTTTGTTTGTCTTCTATGTCTTAAAAATTGAGCTAGTAAAGGCCGGAAAACTCCTTCCCTAGGACATTGATCTCTTCGTTGGAAATATCTCCAGAGCACACCAGTGTCCTGAATGCAAAACGAACCGACTCCCCTTTCTTCAAACGCAAGTCCATAGTTTCCTTTCCTTCCGAAAACACATTCTGACCCAATGGGTTTACGGCAAAAAGTCCATAGCCCCTTGCGTGCCAATAGGCCGGATATCCCGGATTCTTTTCATGGTCCAGAATCACGACGGCAACATTCCCCTCCTTATAATTTCCAAAGAGCTTCATCCATTTGGCCCGGGTTCCCCAAACATCTTCACCTTCAATACCTTCACTGCTCAAGTAATCCCCAGAAACCATGTCATTATTTATTACCTTAATAGTCTCAGGATTTCCATGTGCATCGGTTAATGTTAAAGGGTCATCGGATGGCAGTTCCAGTTCGCGACTAACCCTAATGGCAAACATTCCCTCTTTGGTATCCTTGAACAAAATATCCTCTTGGGCCGTTAAGGTGCTTATCCAATCTATAATCCTTACCTTCCCCTTGTCCATAAAATGAAACTCAATGTCTTCCTTTATCTGTGTACGTCCCTGAGCCTCCCAATTGGTTTGGACCCGTATTGTTCCTTGGGAATCATTGGCATCGGCCTCAACAACCTCTTGATGCCTGATAACGCCGCTAAATGGCTTGCGATCTTCAGGGGTAGCCTCGGAATGCCCCCAATAATCAATACCGTTAACATCGCCATAATTCATCCACATTCCTATGTGATGTGGATGATCCGCCCGCTCTCCGGCTACTTTCTTCAATGGATATTTACGTGTAATCTCCGTACCTTCCGAAGTTACTATGGGCCATAAGCAGGGCTTCATTATATTATCGGGGTAGATGTAGGAAGTAAATAATTCATCCCCGAAGTAGACATCCACTTTTTGTTCCGATACTTTATTTTCTACCCTAATGCCAGGCTTTACCATATCCTGCGAAGGACTTACGTCGTTCTTTTTGGACTTGCCATTGCCACAGGAACCAAAAAAAGCCAACAGCACTAAACATCCAAGTACTCTTACTCCCATAATAATTGTTTCTAGTTTAAAGAAAGCCCTTAGACAATTGCCAATTTATAGCAATTGTGCAAGACCTTTATTGAAAATTAATATAATAATCTACATTCTCCTTGATAATGATATCCAAAGGCACAAACTGAATGGCAGAGGGCGACTTTTTGTAAACAAAATAATCGAAAAGCGCCTTTACAGCGGTTACCCCTTGAAATACCGGTCTTTGGGAAATGATATAATCGATATTTCCATTTTTCAACTCGGACACATTTCCAGGAACAATATCAAAGCCCACCACCTTTATGTCCAGCTCGTGCAAGGCGTGATGCCTAGAAATTAAATGCGCCCTGGAATTGGTAACGAATACTCCCCTCGTTCCCGGGTTTTTAATATAATAGGTTGTAAGTTCCCTGTTTACTTCAGTCTCCACCGTTGTGGGTATTGTAATAGAATTTATACTTCTTTTCTTCCGTGGTCCATGCTCCTTAAAATAATCCCGAAAGCCATTTTCCACAAGAGCTGTGTGGGCACTATTCTCGAATCCCTTAACCATGTTTACTATAAGAATGTCATCTGAAGGGTCTAGGAGAGAATTCAATAATTTGCCGGCAATATAACCGCTTCCCCTTAAGTCAGGTCCAATATAACTGAGACTTTTCTTGTTTTTGATGTTGGCATCTATAAACACATAAGGAATATCCCTTTCTTCCAACTTCGATATGAATTCTTGACTTTCCTTTTCAAATAAGGGCGCCAAGATTACGCCACTAGGATTCTTCCCAAGGATGGCATCCGCACTTTTAACAAAACTGGATTCGTTGAACAAACTGTACTCATAGGGATGAAGTTCCATGCCAAAATCCTTATAAACCTCCACTCCCTGGTCCACCCCTATTCTCGGTAGTGTCCAATAACTTTGGGAACTGGTTGCTTCAGGAAACAGGCTGCAAACCGTGAACTGACTTCCCAAAGCCAATGTTCTTGCCAGAAGATTGGGGTTAAAATCCAATTTCTCTATGGCCTCTTCCACTTTTTTCCTTTTGGCAGGTGACACCTTTCCCCTATTGTGCAAAACCCTGTCAATGGTCCCTATGGAAACATTGGCATAGTTTGCCAAATCCTGAATGGTGGTCTTTTTATTTTTTGCCATCGAAAATCAACTTTTATAATTATATGACTTTTAATGATTTGAAAAAGTGTGTAGGCACACAAATATAAAAATTATCGGGACATAGACGTCATTTTATGGAAATATTACAGCACATTTTATGTGTAAATAAATAAAAATGTGTAAGCACACACTTTTTCAGTTGAACCATTAATCTCTGGTCAGGAATTTCAACTCTATGACTTAAACACCATAGGCATGAGTTCAATTATTTTTAATTGTCAATGATTTGTCTAGATGATGTTGTCCGGTAGAGAGCAATCGAGACCGATTTAAAGATGTAATTTTTTGCAACCTCTCGACTGCGCTCGAGGAAACAAAAAAATAAGCTATAATTATTTAATAATCAAGTATTTGAATTTAAACTATAGTCAAAATTAATGTGCAAAAAAAGGTGCCCTATATCCTACCCTACAATGACTTTCTAATGGCGATAAACAAAAAAATGAACAATGAGTAGATCATAAAAAAAGGAATTATGTAGTCTGCCCATCCCAAAACCAGCATCACACTGATTATCAATAGCTGAAACCCAAGCCCAAAGGTAGATACGGCCGTCATAAGCCAATTGGGCAGATGCCTGCCGTTGGCAGCCTCACCATCCAACTTATAAATAATTTGATCAAAACTGCCATAAAGAATCCGGTACCACCAAAAAAGGACATTCACATTACGCTGATGCTCCCCAACCATTGCCACTGGCGTGCCAGATTCAAAAATTCGACTTGTAACATCGCCATGAAACTTATTTCTCAAGATTACGTAATAATAATTGTATAGGGTACCCTGAAGCTGCAGGCCCAGAAATGCCAACACGGCAAATCCAAAGTCCACATTGGTGATATGCCAGAGTACTACAAATATTAGGATATTCAGAACAAAATCCGACAGGGAATCAAAATACCTCCCAGTATAGGAGGGCGTATCTTTGATCCTTGCCAACTCCCCATCGGCAGCATCCAAGATAGATTTTAGAATAAAAAAGAAGGCTGCATACCAATAGTAGCCATAATACATGCAAACCACCGCTATAACACCTGAACAAAGAAATCCAAACGTAACTTGCACAGGCGTAACAGTCGTTTCTTTTAGTCCGTTCGCAATAACCCTGGCTATTGATCTACCATAGTCGGATAGGTCCAAAAATTTATGGTCTTCCGGTAATTTAGACATTCCCAGCTTTTTTTATGGAGCATTTTTAATGACTTAGCTACCTAAATTTTAAAACAGCACACTTATTTATCCTTACTAAATATACGACTAAATAAGGCGGGAATTATTTAGGCTTCCAAAAAACAACGGGATAGCATTAAAGATTTTGACAGAACATTGGAAGTTTCATATAAAAAAATGGCAGCAACAAAAAGGATGCTAGCGCTATCTACCCTTCCAAAATCTCAATTTGCCTTATAATGTCCTTTTCTGTTATTGGATATGGGATTCCTTCAACAATAGACTTATAAACATCATCGAACAAATTGATATAAGAGGATTTTACCGATTCTATTTCCTCGGTATGCTTTTCACCGTTCTCAGCAATGGTAGTGAGCACACCATATTTATTGGCATCCTCTATTCCAAACAAAGTATTTCCGGGACTCATTCCCGCCAACAGTTGCTGCTCTTGAATATCCGTTCGCTGTTTCACAAAGGTCCCCTTGGTTCCATTAAGAACAAAAGCGGCTTGCGGCTGCACCACCAACATGCTCATAGTCAAAAACACCTGTACCCCCTTGGGATACAGCAAATGAATATGTACATAATCATCCACTTGGGTTTTAGGCCTAAACTGCCCAGTGTACTTTTTCCATTCCAATGGGAATCCAAAAAGTGCTATGGCCATATCCAATAAATGTGGGGCCAGATCATACATAAGGCCACTACCCGGTACTGGGGTTTCCTTGGCTATTTTGGGACCTATGTGATAACGATATCTATCATAACGCATATGGGCCTCTACCATGGCCCCCAATTTACCGGAATCCAACACCTTCTTTACCGCCAGAAAGTCACTATCATACCTTCTATTTTGATAAGGCAGGATACTACGATCCTGCCTTTTTGCCTCGGCAAAAAGTTCCTTGGCCTCTGCACTGTTAACACAAAAAGGCTTCTCCACCAAAACATGCTTTTTGGCTCGGAGCGCCTTTAGCGCAAATTCGAAATGCGTAAAATTGGGCGTATTTACCACTACCAGATCAATGTCCTCATCAGCTATAAGCTGATCAACGGTGTCGTAACTTTTTATCTTGGGATAAGTCTTACTGGCTATTTTTTTGGTCCTCTCAACCACTGCGGTCAAATGGTATCCGGGATGCTCATTCAAAAACGGGGCATGAAACAAGCTGCCCGACATTCCGAATGAAAGAATACCCGTCTTTAATATCTTTTTGGACATAATTTAAGTTACTTTCATTAAAAATTGGGTCATTTCCCTTTACCAAGAAACACAATGATCACAGTGGTTGCCGTTATTTTAAACTGGCCAGACTCTTCTCCAGGGTATCAATTTTAGCAATGGCATCCGCTTCCTTCTGACGTTCCAAGTCAATTACCTGCGCAGGCGCATTGGCCACAAAACGCTCATTGGAAAGTTTCTTACGCACCGATACCAAAAAGCCTTTTATATATTCCAATTCCTCTTCCAACTTTTTAATTTCTGCTCCAATATCAATGGCCCCAACCATGGGTACAAAATATTCGTTGGACTTTACCCTAAAGGTCAAAGCCCCATCCACTGCACTGTCAACATAATCAATATCCGACACATTGGTGAGCTTGGCTATAACCACATCCCAATCCTTGGAAATATCCCCATCGTTTAAGACCGCCAATTGAAGGGCATCTTTCATAGGGATATTCTTTTCCTTTCTAATGGTACGTATTCCCGCAATTACGTCTGCAGCAAAATTAAAACCTTCGATTAGATTCTCATTTACAGGCTGTACGTTTGGCCATTTTGCAATGACCAATGCCTCTTCCGGGGTACGTTCGGCGATGTGCTGCCAAACTTCCTCCGTAAGAAATGGCATAAACGGGTGGAGTAGTTTTAAGTTCTCTTCAAAGATATGGATCACTGCATCAAAGGTAATTCTATCTATAGGCTGTTGGTATGCTGGTTTAATTATTTCCAATAACCAAGAACTATAATCGTCCCAAACCAATTTATAGATGGCCATTAAGGCATCCGAGATCCGATACTTGCTAAAATGATCCTCTATCTCTTCAAGTGTTTTATTGAATTTTGAAGTATACCATTCAATACCCAACTTGGAAGCCTCTGGTTGTGGCAGATCTGCCACTTCCCAGCCTTTTACCAAGCGGAAACCATTCCAAATCTTATTGGCAAAGTTTTTCCCCTGTTGGCACAAGGCCTCGTCGAACATTAGGTCGTTACCGGCAGCGGAACTCAATAAAAGTCCAACACGAACACCGTCCGCCCCGTAATCTTCAATCAGTTGCAGCGCATCCGGGGAATTTCCGAGCGACTTTGACATTTTACGTCTTTGCTTATCGCGCACCAATCCCGTAAGATATACGTTCTCGAAAGGCCTTTCATTGCGGTATTCATAGCCTGAAATTATCATTCTGGCCACCCAAAAGAATAAAATATCCGGCCCGGTTACCAAATCATTGGTAGGATAGTAGTACTCTATTTCCTTATTATTGGGTTCCAAAATCCCGTTAAAGACACTTATCGGCCAGATCCAAGAAGAAAACCATGTGTCCAGGGCATCTGCGTCCTGTTTTAAGTCATCCAATGTTAAACCGGAATTCCCAGATTTTTTCCTGGCCATATCCAACGCCTCTTCTTTGGTTTCTGCCACCACAAAATCGTCCTGTCCATCTCCAAAATAATAGGCCGGGATTTGTTGTCCCCACCACAATTGTCGAGAAATATTCCAATCGCGTATGTTTTCCATCCAATGGCGATAGGTATTTTCGAATTTTTTGGGGAACAACTTAATATCTTCGTCTTCCAAAACCGACTTTATAGCAGGTTTGGCCAGATCTTCCATACTAAGAAACCACTGATCGGACAATCTTGGCTCAATAACTGCCTTGGTTCTCTCCGAAGTGCCAATTTTATTAATGTGCTGTTCGGTCTTTACCAAATACCCTTTTTCCTCCAATTCTTTTGAAATAGCCTTCCTGACCTCAAAACGGTCCTTACCTTCATAATGCAGTCCAAAACTATTTAAACTGGCATCTTCATTAAAGATATCTATAGTCTCCAGATTGTGTTTCTCCCCCAGGGCCTTGTCATTGATATCGTGAGCGGGGGTCACTTTAAGGCAACCTGTTCCAAACTCAACATCAACATATTCATCCTCAATTATGGGGATTACCCTGTTGCATATAGGTACTATAGCCTTTTTACCTCTTAGATGGGCATAACGCTCATCGGTGGGGTTAATACAGATGGCCGTATCCCCTAAAATGGTTTCCGGTCTAGTGGTGGCAATGGTAACGGTTTCATCCGAACCCTCTATTTTATAGGCCAAATAGTATAACAAGCCCTGTCTTTCCTCGTAGATCACTTCTTCGTCGGACAAGGTGGTTTTTGCCTCAGGATCCCAGTTTACCATACGGTAACCCCTATATATCAAACCTTTATTGTAGAGGTCTACAAAGACTTTTATAACGGAGGCGGACATATTGTCATCCATAGTAAACTTGGTACGCTCCCAATCGCAGGAACAGCCCAATTTCTTTAACTGTTCCAGGATTACCCCACCGTATTCATGGGTCCAATCCCAGGCATGCTTCAAAAATTCTTCCCGGGTTATATCCTTTTTATCTATCCCTTGTTCCTTTAGTTTGGCAACCACTTTGGCCTCCGTAGCTATGGAGGCGTGATCGGTGCCAGGCACCCAACAGGCATTTTTCCCCATTAAACGGGCCCTACGGATCAAAACATCCTGTATGGTATTGTTCAACATATGCCCCATATGCAAAACTCCGGTAACATTTGGCGGAGGTATGACTATGGTATATGGCTCCCTATCATCTGGTGTGGAATGAAAATAATTATGTTTGGTCCAATAGTCGTACCATTGGCCCTCTACCCTGTGAGGCTCATATTTTGAAGGAATTTCCATTATTTGGAACAGTTTTTGCTTACCCAGTACGGGCGATTACTAAATGAGTGCAATATTAAGGTTAAACTTGTAGTAATTCTAAGGTTTTTGTCCATTTTGAAATACGAAACAAAAATAAGTAACGTTATTACATAACAAAAGAATTTTGGAGGTTCATTAAAAACATTTACTTTTGAAATTCACCAAAAACTAAAAATAATGAAAAAAATAGTACTAATTCTATTTGTTGGTCTCTTAGGTTTTGGCCTAACCGCTCAAGAAAATGTAGCGAAAATTAGCTTCAAAACGGAAACCGTTGATTATGGTGAAATTGCTAAAGGCAGCGATGGCGTAAGAGTATTTGAATTTACCAATACCGGGAATGCACCACTTGTTATCAGCAAAGTAAGCTCTAGCTGCGGATGTACAATCCCTAAAAAACCGGATGCACCTATATTACCAGGTAAAACTGGCGAAATTCAAGTAAAATATGATACTAACAGAGTTGGACCTATCGCAAAGGCGATAACCGTAATTTCCAACGCTGACACCCCAACGAAGGTGTTAAAAATAAAAGGAAAGGTATTACCGGCGGAAGGCAAATAAATACCACTCCCAAACACAAAAGCTTGTTAATTACCTATTTGGGTATTTAACAAGCTTTTTTTATTGGTGGGGTTTTCGGTTTACATACCTGGACCCTGGGATAGATTCCTTAAAAATGCCTGGGCCTACCTTGGCCTATAACATCATCTATTTGAATATATCCTTAAGGACATAGGTAATCAACATATCCTTTTGGTAACGTTCTATAAGTACCTTCACCCTCTTTCCTTCCTTTTCATTGAGCATGTGCAGGATTTGTTGAAGTTTGTAATGGTGTACTTTTTTTCCATTTACGGCGAGAATAACATCCCCTTCCTGCAAACCGGCCTTATGCCCTGGACTTCCCGCACGTATACCGGACACGATAATTTCCGGGACCGTACTTAGCCTGGTCATGTTTTCGAAGAGAATTTGCACATCCCCGAACGACTTGCCTCCATCCACCAATACCAACCCTCCTGCATCGGCTATACTTTCGGAAATGTAGCGCATTCCGTTATGCTGGATATTTATACCGCTCAAGTTAAAATCGAATGGGTGATTAAAAAGTGTATTTTTGCGCAAGCTCAGGGTACGTTCACTATAATTGAATACCAAGGTAAATCTTTTTAGGACCTCTCCTCCCAAACTGCCATTTCTACTCCCAAAGGAGGTGATGGAATTAAAATACTGTAAATCAGGAAATGCAGTTTTGGCATCCTTTAATAAAAAGCCTGCTAATTTGATCCCATCTATTTTGGTCCTTTTTCCATAAATGCTTCCACTTAGTCCCTGGCCCAAAAAATCTACATAATTGTCCCGAGGAACCCCCAATCCCCTATCCAAATCCTCAAAAAGCCATAAAGCATCGGAACTACCCGAATCTATTAATAATTTAACAGGTATATTTTTTTTATTTTTCATTAATACATCACCCTGAACATAGGCTTTGTTTTGAATAATCTGCAAAGGCAGTGTTCGGGTCTTGGAGCTTTTTTTGGACCTGTAAAGATCAGGGTCATGAAGCTTCAAATATTTCGATGAATAATTTAACTCAACTATAAAATCCCTAAAGAGGTCATAACCAATGATTCCATGTACCGGTATACCCAGCCTAGGGGAAAGATTCAGTTCCTTGTCCATAACCACATAAAGCTGTTGATCCGTATTGACCACTTCTCCAATTCTAAATAAATTGGAGCTAGATATCAAAGCATTAATTGGCTCACCCTCACCAAGGCCTTTTATTACAATTTCCGAAACATTGTTAATTTGAATGGAATCTTTATCCGATAAATTAAAAAGAATAGGTTTATTTACCCCTGAATCCAAAATAAATGAAAGTTGTGCCCCGTTTACCTCTATTGGAATTATAATGAGATTGTTCACCAATTCAAACTTCACCTTTTGAAACTTTTCTCCAGACGGCAATTTGAAATTTTGAGATAACAGTAAAACGGGGCAGCACCAAATAAGGAAAACCATATGTCTTAAGAAAGCCATCCTATTTCCATTTTTAAGCAACCTAACCCTCTAATTTACGCACAAAACCCTTGACATCAGAATCATTTAACATATTAATATGGAATCAAATAAGGTCGTTTTATTGTTTTGTCCGTATTGATTTCTCATTTTTGCCTAAAATTAAATCCATATGCCATCAATTTCACGGAGAGGCAGGACAATGCCGGAATCTCCAATAAGAAAACTAGTACCTTTTGCTGAAGCTGCCATAAAAAGAGGAATCAAGATTATCCATTTAAATATTGGCCAGCCCGACATAAAAACACCAAAAGTTGCATTGGATGCCGTTAAAAACAATGCTCTGGAAGTCCTGGCCTATAGCAGAACAGAAGGTTCCGAATCTTACAGGGAAAAAATTGCCGGATATTACGCAAAGAATGACATTCATGTTCATGCAGACAATATTATAGTTACTACAGGTGGTTCGGAAGCATTGTCCTTTGCTTTGGGAAGTATAGCGGATAATGACGATGAAATTATTATCCCAGAGCCCTTTTATGCCAATTACAACGGATTTGCAAACGCCAGCGGAATAAAGGTAGTACCGGTTGTTTCCAGTATTGAAAATAATTTTGCACTGCCTCCAATTGACGAATTTGAAAAACTAATTACACCCAGGACAAAGGCCATCCTTATTTGCAATCCAGGGAACCCAACAGGCTATTTATATACAAGGGAAGAAATTAAAAAACTTGCCACTATAGTAAAAAAACACAACCTGTTCCTAGTGGCCGATGAGGTATACCGTGAATTTATCTATGACGGCAGGGAGCATTATTCCATTCTTCAGGAAAAAGGCCTTGAAGAACACGCTATTATAGTAGACTCTGTTTCCAAAAGATACAGCATGTGCGGGGCGCGAATTGGGTATTTGGTCTCCAAAAATAAGGAAGTTATGCAAACCGCCCTAAAATTTGCCCAGGCCCGACTTTCCCCGCCCACCTATGCACAAATTGCCAGTGAAGCTGCCTTGGAAACCCCACAGTCTTACTTTGATGATGTAAAAAAGGAATACGAGGAACGCAGAAACATACTTATCTTAGAATTAAACAAACTTGAGGGTGTTGTAGTGGCCCAGCCACAGGGTGCCTTTTATTGTATTGCACAACTGCCCATTGACAACGCGGACACTTTTGCCCAGTGGCTATTGGAGGATTTCAATTTAAACGGGGAGACCGTAATGGTAGCACCTGCAGCGGGATTCTACGCAACTGAGGGCTTGGGTACAAACCAGATCAGAATTGCCTATGTATTGGAAAAGGAAGATCTAAAAAGAGCGGTTCACATTTTAAAGGAGGCCTTAAAGGTATATGCAAATTAATGGATATACGAAAAGACATATCCCTTAAAAAGTACAATACTTTTGGAATTGATGCCAAGGCCAAATTCTTTTGCGAAATAAATTCGATCGCAGACCTAAAAAAAGCACTTTCACTTCAGGGATATCCCACTTTATTTGTTCTCGGAGGGGGTAGCAATATGCTTATCACAAAAGATTTGGAAAATCTGGTACTGCATATAAACCTAAAGGGCATTGAGGTGATTTCAGAAAATAAGGATGAGGCCATAATAAAAGTCAGTGCCGGAGAGAATTGGCACAATATGGTATTGTGGACTTTGGACCACGATTATGGCGGATTGGAGAACCTATCCCTCATACCAGGTAATACTGGTACCGCCCCAATTCAGAACATAGGCGCCTATGGTGTAGAACTTAAGGACACCTTTGTAAGTTGCGATGCCATGGAAATTGCCACCCAGGAACTAAAAACCTTTACCAAGGAAGAGTGCCAGTTTGGCTATCGCGATTCCTATTTCAAAAATGAAGGGCTAGGAAAATATATCATCACTTCGGTAAGTTTTAAATTGACCAAAAGAAATCATAAACTAAATGTAGATTATGGGGCCATTGTTTCCGAATTACAGAATAGCGGTATTACCAATCCCAGCATTAAGGATGTGTCCAATGCCGTAATTGCCATTAGAAAAAGTAAGTTGCCAGACCCTAAGGAATTGGGCAATAGTGGAAGTTTCTTTAAAAACCCGGTAGTAGATAAGCAGCAATTTGATAACTTCACCAAAATGAACCCAACTGCGCCCTTTTATAAGGTTGCTGAAAATGAATTCAAGATTCCGGCCGGTTGGTTAATAGAGCAATGTGGCTATAAGGGAAAGCGGTTTGGCGATGCCGGAGTACACAAAAACCAGGCCTTGGTGTTGGTCAATTACGGTGATGCCTCAGGTGCGGAAATCATTGACCTGGCAGAAAACATTATAGACAGTGTGTTGAAAAGGTTCGGAATTGTGATCAGCCCGGAAGTCAATATCATAAAATAA
>TARA_R110001632_G_scaffold205496_2_pt1 | contig 12545 bp, 16 predicted proteins | sample TARA_R110001632 | Tara Oceans TARA_R110001632 (sample SAMEA4398266) | marine metagenome | biome: Polar Biome; feature: [SRF] surface water layer (ENVO:00010504); material: water (ENVO:00002006), including particulate matter (ENVO:01000060) such as... | depth 5 m
TTGCGCAAGCTTTTTAACCTTTATTTTTCTAATTTATATCCATTCTATACAACTGAACACTTACACTCCCACCCACAACCACCCTAAAGATACAACTTTTTTTCCACACTACCAAATAAAAGATATGACAATGTGTCATAGTACGAGGGATTTACGAATAATTCGAGGTTTTCACTCTTTTTCTACGAATTCTTTAATTGTATGACACTCTGTCATGTGCTCACTTTATGGAATTCGTAATTGGGGAGTATAAGGAAACATGACAAGGTGTCATAATGTGTATGGAAAAAAAATTGGTCTACGGACACATCCACTAGACGTCCTCTTCTATACTGATAGAGTAGTATCGGGTGGTAAAAAGTGGGTGTTATGGTATATCAAATTATGATATAGGGTGTAATATTCAACTCCTAAGTGAACAATGTAGACTGTGGACACCTTGACTGGGTTAATGCGCTGATTTCTAAGGTTATATCTTATGGGGTGTAATATCTTGATACGGATACAATCTCAGACCTCTTAAATCAAACAGGACAACCTCGTACTTCCTGAGGGATTTAGATACAAGATTTTGGGAGTATGGGGTTATTGAGAGGGTTTTACCCGTCTACTTGGAGTGTATGGAGTTTTTAACATTGGAGTTTGAGTGTATAGTGGGTTAATCTCTCCCTCTCTCTACTATACTATCTATATCAACGTCATCGTATTCTATATCCATTAAATGAGTATTACCTATATTAGCTTCATGACTATGACTAGTAGTAGGGTGAGCATCTTTTGTTTTCTCTTCATCTTTACCGAATTTAAGAACTTCTCTTATAGAAAATAGAAATAAAGATATAGGAATTGAATATCCCCAATGGTCTCCCCAATGTTTATTAATTGATAATCCAATTACAACCAACATACATATCCATATGCATATTGGTATTAAGATTTTAAGTGTTGTTTTCATATACTATTAAATATACTATCAATAGAAAAAACCCCCCAAAAAATTTTTTAACGACTCTTCGAACCCCCCACGACAAAAGAACGAAAAGGGTGAGTAGGGTTATAAGGGATTAATATTCAAAATCATCATCACAATAGGGAGTAGGTCTTATTGTTGTAATAAAATCATCTATTCCATCTTCGAGGTTGTCTTGGATATCTAAGTCTTTGTTCTTTTTATCCATATACATCCATATCCATTCTTTTGGTATCATATCTTATTGTTTAGTTCCCTATACGTTCAAAGGGGGTTCGATTCGTTTAATCATCTTTAAAAACTGCTTTGAGAGTTGTTTATGTCCTTTATATGATGGGTGTGTATCTATTATATTGTTATTTGTTGCTTGAGTTATTCGTTCTATTTCATTCATATCAATAGTATATCCTATTCTATTTTCATCATGAGTTAAATAATTCCAAATATAAGTACTTATACCAATACCATTGAGATGTTCTTTTATACTGATTAATTGATTAGATACTGATTTATTTTTATATTCGATTACTTCTAAGTGTATATATCGTATATAATCTTCTAATGTGGATTGTATTTTCTTCTCTTCATGCATATTCTTTCCGATTACTTCTTCTACCAAAAATGATTTGTATTCAAATTTACCATGGATTGGTAACATCATCTCGAATCTAAATTCATCCGTTATACCAATTAGTACAACATCACCTTTTTTGAATTTATGTAAGTTTTCTATTATTATTCTTAATATAGCATCATTGGAAAGTCCACCAAAAGAAAGTTGTTTGAAATCTAAGTTCATTTCTTCTGAAAGGTAAACTCCAAATTCTTTTTTAGATATATCATTTGGTTTAAGATATTGTATATAATATTCTTCCCAATCATTCATACCTGTTCCAAATGAAAAGCTATCACCAAAAATCCATAAATTATTTCTCATTCTAATCTATTTTTTCACACCCAATTTATCTAATCTTAGTTGAAACTTTGCCATTAATTCTTTATTCCCACCACCAACTTTTGCTGATTCTGATTTTAGAGTGACTTCCAAGTTTTCTCGTATTTCATCTCTTCGTTGTTTTTTTGAAAGTTTTCTCGTTCTTGGTGCATGGTGTAAGTTTGTTGGGTTGTTTTTGTAAAAATCCATAGTTTCTGTTTTTAATTATTAATTTATATTAGTTTTTTTGTTAAATTTATCTTATTATCAATGTATTTTGAAAATTGTTTATGTCCTTTCCATGAAAAGTGTTCATTATATATAGTAGGCATATCATCTGATATGAGTTGAATATCTATTTGTTTTTCATACCAAAGTTTATATGACCAAAAGTAGTTACTAACTCCGATTGAATCAAAGTATTTTTGTAGGTTTTTAAATCTTTCTAAGTAATATTCTTCCCAAAGTTTAGAATAGTTCTCTTGGAAATACCAAGTAAAATCTATGAGAGTTTTCTTCATCTCATCCCATTCCTTTGGTTTTGATGTATCTTTTCTATTCTTAATATGCCAATCCCATATAGATTCTTGTCCTGGTGAGAAACAATGTATTTCATTATCCTGTACTCTTGGAATTAGATATCTCGATGGTCTTGTGTCTGAAAATATAACAACATCTCCTTTTTTTATTTTATAAAGGTTATCAACAATAGTATTTATTATCCAATCTGATGAACATCCACTTTCACCTAAATTATTCTGTATCATAGAATATTTTTCACTAATAATATCAGTCCATAGTTTATCTCTTAGTTTTGGATAATTATCATAGTATTCTGATTCGTTTTCTGATATACAACCATCACCACGAGTAAAACTATCTCCAAAAAACCATATATTTTTCATATCAATTGTTATATTATACTTTCATTTCTATAAATATCGGCTAGATGTTGTATATTATTATCTAAACAAGTTATCAAATCATTGGATAACTCAATATGTCCTTTCCAAGATAAATGAAAATCATCCATTTCTCCATTTGTACAAGATGTAATATTATCATATCTTGTATTATTTGAACCGAATGGTCCTGGTAATGCAAAATCTTGCCAATCCCATAACACATACTTAACATTTAATTTTGATAATAATTTACAAATAGAATCAAACTGATTCATATATAGTTTATATAAAACTTCATATCCTGTTGTTTTTGTGTCTTTATCTTCAACATCCATCATATGAATATACTTTACATAAGAATAAACTGCATCATTTTCATTACCATTCGGTTCAAACTCACCAAATACAGGATTTTCTTTGTGTGCAGAATGACTAAGTATTGGTTGTAAATCATCTAATTGATGAGGATTTGGCATTTCTAATCTAAATTTATCGGTTAGGTTTATACTAATAATATCTCCTTCTTCAAATTTATGTATATTATTTACCATCTGTCTAAGAATCCACGCATTAGATGCTCCATCACGAGAAAAATCTTTTAAAGGTAATTCATAATGATTTGATAATATTTTATTAAATTTTAATCCTCTTTTTTTTGGATAATTTTTGTAATAATCATCGTAATCATTACAACCCGCTCCATATGTAAAAGAATCACCAAATGTCCATATTTTATTCATTATGTTATTTTTTTAATAAATTATAATATAGTTCTTTTTATTTTTTGATGTGTTTTTTTTATGTGATTATAAAAAATATCTCCAAGTATTTCATTTGTATTTTTTCCCCAATGTCCATCTTTATATTCACCATTTGTTTCATCAAAAATAGTTTCTACAATTCCTCCATGTAATTTCAATATATATTCGAACTCAATAAATTTTCCATACATTTGATGTACAATCCAATTATCTGTATTTAAATCAGGTGTGTAGTGAAAGCTTTCTGTCCAATTCCAATAGTAAATTGTAAATCCAACTACTTTGGATAATGTTTCTAAAATTTTAAATTTTTGTAACATTTCATTTAAATAATAAGAACTTTCATTTCTTTCAATATATGTTTCCAAATATCTTTTTTCATTTACACCCAAATTTGAATTTGGTAATACATTCATTGTTCCACCCAATTTATCATATGTTTTTGGATTAGGAACTTGATATCTTCCTGTGTTGGTAAATCCCACTACAACAATATCATCTTTTTTAAATTCCGATGAATATTCTGTAACGTTGTAAAACATTTGGTCATTTGAATTACCACCACCAAGATACTTAAATTGCTTTCCTCCAGATGCTGCATGATTTCTGTAATTGTAATTTAATTTATCTGCAACAATTGCTGGCCATGTTTTGTATGGAATTTCATTTAGATATTCTCTAACATAACGACATCTTTCATTATTCATTGAATGAGGATGAGCAAAAAGGCTAACTACCTCTTCACTAAAACTATCTCCAAAAGACCATATGGTTTTTTTATTTCTCATATACAATATCTAAAACTTCTTTAACTATTACACAATCTTCATATCTTTCCAACACCACCAACCAATCAAGTAAATCTACAAGTTGTTTTTTTGGTATTAAACTTATAATAGTTCGTTTTCTAATAGTACCCTTTTTAAAACACTCTAACATCCAATCAAGAGATTTTACTCGCATTTCATAGATTGCGGAATTATCTTTCATTATATATTTGTAGTAGTACTCTTCTGAATTCATTTTTTGTTAACAAATGTTATTAATGCATTTCTACCATAATCTTTTAAAACTTTATTTACTGAATGGCTTTTGTTATTTTTAGTAAAATCTAAAACAGCAATATTACCAAAATTTGGTTTAATAGTATCAATTGGAGGTATATTTTGGATTTCATTATCTAGAATGTTAAATTCTCCACCCATACCATCTTCGTAATTATTTGATAAATACATTAAAATAACACATAATCTTTTTTCATTAGTTCCATCTTCATGTGGTATTATATGATTTCCTATATTATAGTAAGTCTCTCTTATTTGTGCTATATTAATATTTTCTTTTGATATGTTATAATATTTTTTTATAATTTTTTCAACTATTTGTTTAAAAGGAGAATATACCACACTATTATCTTCATCAATGACATTTTCGTACCACGTTTGTGTTTGAAATCGTGTTTCAAATTGATTATATAATTCTTGATGTAATTTGAAATTATTACTAGTACATGCTATATTTAAAAACGTTCCTCCTTCATGTCCTGGTGGTGATTCTATTATATTTGAACCATTATGAAAATCTACATTTTTTAATTCATCTATTAATTTTTTAACTACTTTAAAATTCCGTATAGTGTATGTTGCATTTAAAATTAAACGAAGGCTTTCTCTATTTTTAATTATAAATGGGTTTTCATATTCTTTTTTTATAGAATCATATATGTATTTTTCTGAACTATTGGAAAAAGATAGCTCTTCTTTTAATGTTGTTTTTAAATATCCGGTTTGTAATAATTTGTTCATAGTAATTTTTTCTTAAAATTTATTAAGATTTTTTGTTCAACATTTTTTTCATTATCAGTAATTGGAATTTCTTTTGCATTTTTATCATATCTCATATCAGTTGGCAATATAGTTTCTTTACTAGATACCAATTTTATCCCCAATACATTTTCTATATCTTCTTTACTATTAAATAGTTCATTTTCATAATCATAACTAACTAATTCACCAGTTCGTGTTTCAAGTTCAAAATTCACTTGAGACATTAATTTTTCATTTACATTTGGTTTGAAGTTTATAAAAGAACAATCCCTTAGTAATTCTTGAGAAATTAAAAAATAAACTACATGATTTGGATGATTTCCATATGTTTCAAGATAATATTTCCAGCTATCTCCAGGTGTATAACTTAAGAGAGAATGTGTATATCCAAAACCATTAAAATTATCAAATGTCCATTCATCTACTCCACCATATCTATAACCATTTTTATTATATAACCAAAATTTAGAAAAATCTATTTCATTAAATTTTGTTTTAACTCCTGGAAATATATTTTGTATATCAGAAAATGAATTTAATGATTTAACATATTCATCATGATATTTTCTATTATCAATTAGTTTATCATTCGTTAACATAAATTTATCAATATGATGATGAAATATATTACCAAAAGAATTTGATTTCCATCCAGAAAACTGTGAGTTCATAAAATGAAAATTATAATCTATATTTTTACTCTTAAGATAATATTGTAATTTTAGAATATTATTCAGATAGTTAATTACTAAATTTTCATTTGTTATACCTTCTGAATGTTTTTGGTACATAACCATCCATTCATATACACTCGTATCTCTATAATCCTGTACATCAATATGACCTGGATTAATGTAAAATAAATCTTCAATTTTTTGTATTTGATATTTGTCATCATTTTTATCAAAATACTGGTAAATGTTAAGTAATGATTTTACTTTATCAACTATATCAGGTTTTGAATTATAAACTTCAATATTGTTTTCAATTCGTATTTCTTTATCGAATACATCCACAACTCCTGCAGGGAAAGTGTAATGTACCCTATCATATGTTGTCCATTCATTAATCACAAAAATATTATTAACATCAACTCCGTTTTCAATAAGTGTATTACAAGTATAAATGATTGAATCAGCTGAATAATTTGCAGATTGACTATCTTTTTGTAAATCTATTATTATTGTATCTTCATCAATATTTAAATGCTCTTTCCAATGATGAAGTGAATTAGCAACTTTACCATATGAACAACCACTACCTATTAAAAACTTATAATCTTTCATTTGTATATTTATCCCAATCTTCTTGAGTTCCCCAATCAATAAAATTAGTTACTTGGTTTGAATAAAACTGCTTTCCATCTAATAACATTTGATAAATTACATGAGATATATAAACCTCACCTACCATTTGTATTTTTTTAAATGTATTAACAAAATCTTCTGCAGATTCAAAAGAATATAATCCACAACAAAAATCTGATGAAATTACTTTCTTTTCTACTATGTTTAATATTTGGTTATTATCTGTTTTTTTTACATATGATTTATTACCAGGTGTTATGTTTTTTGTATCATTTAAAGAGAAAACACAAACTTCATTAGGATTTACTTCATTAACATCAAAATAATCATCTGCATCTTTTAGATATATTTCTCCTTTAATATTTAGTTTTTCTATTGCCTTGGTTATAGTTTCGGCTGATGATGTTGTATTCTTATCAAGGATAACTAATTCAAAATTATTAAATATTTTAAAATTCTGTGTTATTTCATGATATACATTTTCTTGTTCTATATATTTTTTTAATGTTATCAAAACTATCTTATCAAAGGAATCCAATGGAAGTCCTTTAATCGATTCAAAACACATTAAATTACCAGACGGGTGATTTACAAAATATTTTGGTCTTATTGTATTATATCGTGTACTCTGACCAGCACATGGTATTATAAGTGTTCGCATAATTCATTTATATTTTTAGTTAACCAATCTTCAGTTTCTTTATCAATCGTATAAGGAAATATTCTAATTAAGTTTATTATTTGTAAAAAATAATATTCATCTACATTATAATTATTTAATAAAAAATTATCTATATATTTTAATCCTAATTTTATTTTAGTTAAATCTGTGATATCATTTACCATATTTAATGACCAATATAAATGGGTATCTTGTCTTAGCTTTATAATATCCATTGTTGGTGATTCTATATATGAGTCAAGAAAATCAATTAAGTAAATATCTTCAGCAAAAATCATATTGGAAAGAGTCATATCACCATGAGATAATCCTACTTTTATTTTAATATCTTTTTTATGTTTAATTTTAGATAATAATAAATCCGAGTTAAAATCGATTGATTTTATTTTATTAATAAATAGTTGAATAGGAACATTTAATTCACCAATTATATTTTCTTTTAAATAACCATCTATTTTATTAATAAAACCATCTAAATCTCTTTTTGATGCAGATGTTAGAAATTGAGAAAATGAATAACCTGAAATATATTCCATCTCAAACTTATTACTTTGAATATCCAAAACTTTAGGTGTTTTGAAATATTTACTTATAAATTCTGTTTGTTTGTTTGCAGATGCTACTAATCTATCATCATCTTTATAATGATATTTTGTAACTAAGTTATTTTCTAACTTAAGTTTATATTTACTATGTCCTCTTACTTTAAAATCCAATCGTAATCTTTTATATTATCAGTAATTCCTAGTCTAACCCAATCATCACCTCGTTCTGGTATTATACAATTCTTTCTAAATACAATGTTATCAGGTAATTTACCTAAATCAGATTCTTTTACATGAAACCAATTACATGCCGATGGGATAAATTTAATATCCTTATCATATAATTTAATCAACAATTCACTGCGAGTTTTCTTTACATTTTCAATATACTCATCTGCAAAATCCTTATGTTTACACAAAGTTTGTACCCATTTAAAAGTTTGCCCACTTATTTCGTACATATCTCTATATTGTGTAAGATTTTCTATATTTTGTTTCTGAGAAAATATACATCCAAATCTAGTACCAGCTGAGCCATATGCTTTTGAAAATGTACGTGTTACATATAAGTTAGGATATTCATCTACTAAATTAATACAACTTTCTTCATTTGAAAATTCTATATATGCTTCATCAACAAGAGTTGGTTGTCCTAAATTCAAAATCTTGATTATATCTTCTCTACAAATAACATCACCAATCGGTGAAGATGGATTTGAAATTACAATAACAGAATTATTATCTATTTCATGTAAAAATTCAACTATTGGAAACTTAATAATATTATATCCTATTTTTTTTATATTATAATCATGTATTTGTCCATATACATCATACATAGGAAACGATGGGTCTGAAATTATTAATCTTTTTTTACCCCATAACCAATGTTTTTTCTTATGAGCTTCAAAAAAGTAGTTTATACATCTATCTGAACCGAATCCCATTAGAAAATTATCATATCCATAAAATTTAGATAATGGGTTCTTTAACTCATCTACATTTGGGTAGAATCGAATATCTTCTTCTTTAAGTGATTTTTTATACATTCCAAATATAACTCCCCATGGAGTATTTCTTTCTGCTGAATGTAATCTCAGTTTTTTGTGAGGTACTGATGTGTGAAACTTTCTTTTTATTTTATTCATGATATATATTATTTACTCCAATTTCAGATAACATAGGTACTAATTCTTTATAAGAACAGTTCTTACAATGTGAAGTTGGTGTATTTGAATTACAACCGTTTTTAACATTTTGAAAATCTTTTGAAGTTCGTATTTCGTTTATACTCGTTTCAAAAAGGTTACCAAATGGTTCGGCTCCTGTGTTCATGCAACACATTTTTACATTACCTTCTACTGTTGTGTATAATCCTTCTTCTACCCAAAAACAATCTTCATAATCCCATTCACTCTTTCCTTTAATGTTTTTAGACCAATTTGTTTTTAAATATGATATTTGTTCTTTGGTATATCCACCTGGTAATGATTTATCTTCACTCCAATCTTGTGCAATATTTAAACGAAGTTCTCCCAACTCATTATCAATTCTTAAATTATCAATCTTTTCTATATCATGAACATTATCAGGATTTACAACATAATTAATAACAACATCACAACCACTTCTATTCATACCCTTGAAGCCATCCAAGAAATCAATCAACCTACTCCATTTAGCAGGGGCTCTATCTCTTTCATATGATTTTTTATAACCATCAATACTGAAATATAAAACATCAGTATATTTTAATGCAGTTTCAAATCTTTCTCTAAGTGCTTTTCCTTTTCCAATATTATATTGACAATTTGTTGCAACAACCAATTTAGCATCTGGGAAATATTCCTTAAACATCTTACATACTTCATCAAATTTAGGATGTAACATTGGTTCACCCATTCCCATCAATTTACCTTCTTTAATAGGATGTTCTTTTATACTTTCCAACAACTCTCTAAATTTAGATAAAGGCATATGTTGGAGTGCACCAATAACCTCATCTCGATTACAAAATGAACAAGCGAGATTACAATAATTAGTAGTTTCTAAATAAACATACTTTATTGGTTTTATCATATCAAGTTTGGTAATTTAGATTTATTGATTTCTTTAATAAGTTCATCTGTAACATCTCCTTTGTATTTCAATTCAGCAAAAGAACCATCATTCTTCATGTATTTTTTATTAATAATTACAAAAAGCTTTTTTACTATATTCTCAACACTTTTACATTCAAATAAAAGTTTTCTATTATATTCAAGTGATTCTCTATTATCTACAATTATATTAATTAATTCATCGTTTGATTTATTCATTAATTTTTCAATTTCTTTTACATTGAGAACCATTCTTTCGTGTTTAGAATATGTAGTATCTGTAATTTCAGGATCTGAAAACCAAGAGTAATCTTTAAATCCGTGCAATTTTAAATAGTTATTATGAAATGGATTTGAATTAAATATCATTGGATGGTAATGTAACATTGGTTGAAATGTTGATGCATTCATAAATACTTGGTCATTTCTACCGGTTAGTGATGTTGATACCCATGAGAATATGCTTTTATAATAAACATCTATTGGAATATATTCATTTGAATATAAATCTGAGAAGTTACCTAATATTTCATCCTTACTTGCAATATATGGTGAGTTTGATTTAATTTGCCTTACTATATCGTGATTATATTCAAATTGGGGTATTAGATGATTTAAATCTAAGTTTTTACAAATTTTTGTACATTCTTCTAAATAATGAATTATAGCATAATAATCTCTTTTTTCTTTTTGACCTCTTTCTAACCATGGATTTAATTCTTTTTGAAAAAAAGAATCATTGTACTTTTCATTTGCTCTATGTTCTATTATAGTATCTTTTATGTATTTTGTATTTTCTAACCAATACAACATCATATCTCTACAACCCAATTGAGTTCTATTAATTCTTAACATTTTTTTAACATCATTACCTTTTAGGTTTTCAATGTGTTCATCAAATGTATATGTAGGATTCCAAATTCCTTTTTGACTTTTAAAAGTGTTAATTTCAAATGCACTTTCATAGATTACTTGAACATTAGTATTATTACTTAAATCTTGACCATAGTATTCTTCTTCTTGTTCATATCCTCTTAAATTAGAATTAAGAATAATAATAGATTCTGTTGATAATTCATATCTTTCAATAACGGTATCAAACATATTATAATAACTTTGAAAGTCTCCCTTTTTACCGTCTGATGAGAAAGAAAAGTTATCTGCTTCCCATCCAAAAAATAATAATAAATGAGCTTGTCCATCTTTCAATTTTTGATGAAGACTTGGGTACTTTTTAAATAATGGGTCAAAAAAGTGAGTAAGTATCCAATCAACATTTTCAGTTCTAGGATGTAAGGACATTTGAACTATTATTTGTCTTTCCATCTCTATTGCTTCATCAAATGGTTTTATTAAAATAGAAGTATATTTATCTAAAAATTTAACAAATTTGTGATTATGAAACGATGAATCGGTTCCATCAATTTTATAATTTCCAGAATCAAATAGATTGGTAAACCAACCAGTCCCATGAGCAACAGTACCAGTTCCATCATCAGAACCTATAAAATTATCATCTATTGTGGTCCAAACTGTATCATCTAGTAGTTTTCGTGTAACTGTAAGATAATCTAAACTTGAATAATTGAATTTTTTCATATTATAGTATTTTTGTTGTAATATGATATTCTTTTTAAATATGCATATTCATTTAATTCTTCGTGTTCAATATCACCTAGTTTTTTTATAATAGAATCTGCAATAACTTGGTGTCCTTCAGTTGTAAAATGGTCATCAAATATTCCATATTTACTTTGTAAGGAAACTTTATTTAAAATCCAATCAAAAGAATCATAAACCCTTCCTCCATAGTGTATCTTTACAAACTCATCATCACCTAGTTTTGAAATAAATCGTTCTGCTATATCATTATGCCAAGAAAGTACATAAAATTTACAGGTTGAGTTTTCTTCAAAAAAAGTTTTTAATGCATTTATTTGTGTATCAATAAGTTCATCAAATATTTTTATATCTCTTCCGTTTTTTCCATACCCATCTATATAAAGTCCTTTTCTTTCTTCTTCTGTAAATGGTTCTTGTAAATGAAACTCCATAGGTCTCCAAAAATCAGTTAATTGAATAAATACATGGGAAATTACTTCTTTATTGAATGTATTAACTTGTGTCCTAAGTTGATGTATAATATCATAGTTAGTTCCTCCGTTTGTAAACTTGGGTACGAAGTAGTTCATGTTATAGTGTTTTGACACCAAATGTGGAAAGGAGTTTTGTATTCTAAATTGATTATCTTCAAAACTAAGACATTCATGTCTTATATTAGTACACTTAAATTTTTTAATATCTTTGATATTACCAAATTTTGTTTTTTCTTCAATCCATTTTTCAAAGTATAAACCTTGACCCCAAGTAAAACTATCTCCTAAAAAGTAAAACATATTATATTTTTATTTAGTCCAACTAACTTCCCATTCATTAAATTCATCAGCTATACAATCTATCTTGTAATCTTTTCTACCACCATCTAATTCTTGTATCTTATTTTTTGCTGTATTTCT
>TARA_R110001632_G_scaffold22173_4_pt1 | contig 12516 bp, 10 predicted proteins | sample TARA_R110001632 | Tara Oceans TARA_R110001632 (sample SAMEA4398266) | marine metagenome | biome: Polar Biome; feature: [SRF] surface water layer (ENVO:00010504); material: water (ENVO:00002006), including particulate matter (ENVO:01000060) such as... | depth 5 m
ACCCCTATTGCTTTAACATTTTTCTTGAATTTAAACTTCTTAGAACCCAACATACTTTCTACAGCATCTCTACATTCTCGAATTTGCTCTTGATAAGGCGGGTCCTCAACTAAAAAGCGTTCAGTAAACCTCACACAGCCCATATCAAAAGAATATGAATCTATAAGCTCACCATTTCTGCCAAGGGCAATTTCAGTACTGCCACCACCAATATCGAGAACAAAAACATCGCCTTCTGATTGATTTCCCAATACTGACATCGCTCCTTCAAAAGTGCATTGAGCTTCCTCTGCACCTGAAAGTAATTGAACATCAAAACCGGTCTCTTTCTTAATTGTTGAGATGAATTCATTTTTATTCGACGCATCACGAACTGCGCTTGTGGCTGTAACAACTATTTCAGAAACACCATTGAATTGTGTTTCTAAAATGTTTTTATACTCCTTAAGTGAAGAAACTACTCTATGAATGCTATTAATGGAAAGAGTTTTATTCAAATCCACACCTTTTCCTAGTCGGGGCATTCTTTGTTCTTCGTGCACTACTTTTAAACCTGTTTTGGTAATTTCTGCAACGAGCAATAAAACCGTGTTTGTACCTATATCTATAGCTGCTTTCATTTTTTTAGTAGAATTGCTATCCACTCTCCATTTTGTCTGGTTTCAAGGTGTTTTAAACTTTTAACCGAGTCTAAATTCAATATAGTTTGTTCATCATCTTCTAATAATCCTGAAAGCAATAAAGTACCATCGCTTCTTAAGTAGGAAAGCAATTCAGGGATTAATTCTATCAAAGCATTCCTGTTAATATTTGCGAGGATCAAGTCAAAAATACTTCCAGAGGGAATTACTTCTGTAGAACCAAGTTTAACATCAAAACCATCTACATTGTTTAAAGTAATATTCTCGTGGCAGTTATCTTCACTCCACTCATCAATATCGAATCCAAAAACCGATTCAGCTCCTAGTTTTAAAGCCGCAATTCCTAAAATTCCAGTTCCGGTTCCTGCATCTAAAACGTGATCTTTTTCTTCTACAATCTCGTCTAGCCAACTTAGTATTAACCGTGTGGTAGCATGGTATCCTGTTCCAAATGCCATTTTTGGATCAATAAGTAATTCTTTTAATTCTGAATCACTGTCAAGTTCTTTACCCCATGTTGGTCTCACATAAAAAGTACCAATAGTTTGAGGTTCAATAGAACTCTCCCACTTTTCATTCCAATTCTGTGGTTTAATTAGCTCTTTATTCAGAATTTGAGCACCCTCAAAAGTGGACAATAATTGTTCAACGAAAAGCTCAACATTTTGAACAAATTTTTCTGCCTGAATTGAAGCAATGAGTTTATTTTCCTCCTGTTCAAATCCTTCAAATCCAACCTCAAATAGTTCTGCGATTATAGTATCATGATCATTATCTGAAAGTGTAAAATGTAATCGAATATAATCCATTAATTAAATCCGATTATAAATGAGTTCCAGAAGCACGTCACCTACTGCTTGCAATGTGCTTTTATCAATTATCGGGAGATCGTCGTTGTGGGTATGCCAATGAGGAGCAAATTCAATATTACCGTCAAGTCCTACGGTATGGTTGATAATATCTATTACAGGAATATTAGTATTTTCATATACGATGAAATGATCGTCTAAAACACCTGCTCCTCGTTGATTAAGAAAGATATCAGAATACCCTTTACTTTCTGCAATCCCCCACACTTCATTTACAAGGTTTGGAGCATAACTAATTGAATAAGTTTCTTTCGGAAAAACCGCTCTTTCAGCTCCTACCATATCCAAAAGAATGCCAAATCTCGGATTATAACCCGGGACGGGAGGATTTAAAGACCAATGTCTTGATCCAAGAAAGTATTTTTCCAAATCACCTGAAGTACCATAATCTTCTCCATCAAATAAAACAATATCAACTCCTATTGGAGGAGGATTTTCGGAAAATATTCGTGCAAGCTCAAGTAAAACTCCAACTCCGCTACCTCCATCATCAGCTCCTGCAATATATTCTCCGGTACGGCTGGTATCCTGATCGGCTCTTGGACGAGTATCCCAGTGAGCACATAACATAATTCTATCAATGGATGAGGTATTAAATGCAGCAATTATATTCGCCATTTCTAAAGTCTCGTTGTAACCTTCTTCGGAAAATTGCTGAATGAAAACAGATTGAGATCCGGCGTATTCCTTGAGTTTACTTGCCAAAAACTCCTTTGTTTTTACATGTCCATATGTATTTGGTACTCTTGGTCCATAATTCACCTGTTTTTCAATGAATTTATAAGCGGAATCTGATGAAAATTCAGGAACTCTCCTTCCCTTTTCAGAAAATTGTAACCCCGGTCCGTTGTTACAAGCGGTAGCAAAGAAAACTACACTAAAAATTATAAGTAATTTATTCATCTCTATAGATCATTGTTGGTGAAGATTGAGAAACCGGATAAATGATAGAATCCATGATATTTACATGTTCAGGTCTGTTTGCAACGAAAACGATTATTTCAGCTATATCATTTGCGGTCAACGGTGTAAAGCCTTTATATACGGAAGCAGCCTTTTGGTCATCTCCTTTAAAGCGCACGTTGCTAAATTCCGTCTCTACCATTCCGGGTGACACGATGCTTACACGTATATTTGTTCCATGAAGATCTTTCTTGGTAGATTCACTGATTGCCTTAACTGCATGCTTTGTAGCACAATACACCGCACCACCCGCATAAGCTTCATGCCCGGCAGTAGACCCTATGTTAATAATATGACCTTGATTTCTTGCTTTCATTCGAGGTGAAATCAATCTGGTAAGTGTGATAAGTCCTTTCACATTAACGTCAAACATCTGATCAGTATCTTCATCACTCAGTTCGTATACCGCATCCGTTCCAAGAGCTAAGCCTGCATTATTGATTAAAATATCGACATCGTTCTGGAGCGAATTAACAAATTCTACGCACGCGCTTCTATTTGTTATATCAAAACAATATGTATGAACTGAAATATCAGTGTGCTTATCAGTTAACAGCTTTTTAATTTCATTTAAGCGTTCGTTTCTTCTACCTGTTAAAAATAAGTTAGCGCCAAGTTCACCGAATTGCAGAGCCGTTGCCTTACCTATACCTGATGTAGCTCCTGTAATAACAATGTTTTTTCCATGTATTCGGTTCATATTGGTAGCTTTCAGAAATTAAATATTCTATTTATCCAAAAGTTCAACGAGTCTTCCGGCATTTAATATTTTAGACTCCTGAAATGAATCTGCCTGAAATTGAATTCCAATCGGTAAACCGTTTGAATGCTTACCTGAAGGCACACTAATACCACAAATTCCTGCCAGGTTTGCTGAAGTAGTATAGATGTCATTCAAATACATTTGAACCGGATCATCTAATTTAGCACCCTGATCAAAAGCGGTTGTTGGTGTTGTAGGACCTGCGATAACATCAACTTTTTCAAATGCTTTTTTAAAGTCTTCCTGAATTAATCGACGAACTTTTTGAGCTTTGGCATAATACGCATCATAATATCCTGAACTCAGTACATAAGTTCCCAACATAATTCGCCGCTTGACTTCTGTACCAAAACCCTCGGTTCTGGACTTTTTGTATAACTTTATTAGTGCACTATCCATTTTTGATAACGCAATTTCTAATTCTGCCTCATTATCTTTGTATTCTGATCTTAACCGAGCTTCCTCATCTTTCAGTTCTTCTATTACGGCAGCTTTTTCTGTTCTATGGCCATATCTGATACCATCAAATCGAGCCAAGTTACTCGATGCTTCAGCTGTAGCAAGTACATAATAGGTAGCAATACCATATTTAGTATGAGGTAAACTTATAGGAATTAATTCTGCACCGTTTGCTTCTAACTTTTTAAGCGTTTCGTTAATGTTTTTAGAAATCTCAGGGTCCAAGCCTTCACCAAAATATTCTTCCGGGATTCCAATTTTAATATTTTGTTTAGGTTCTTTTAGTTCATCAGAATAATTCTGAACCGGGATATTAGCCGATGTATTATCTTTTTCATCGAAGCCTGAAATTGCTTCAAGAACTTTAGCGGCGTCTTCCACATTATTTGCAAAAGGTCCGATGCAATCAAAAGAAGAGGCAAAAGCGATAAGCCCCCATCTTGAAACTCTTCCGTAAGTAGGTTTAACACCCACAACTCCGCAGAACGCTGCAGGTTGCCTAATTGAACCACCGGTATCAGATCCCAAAGTTGCAGTGACCATATTTGCTGCAACAGCAGCTGCACTTCCACCTGAAGAACCACCAGACACCTTAGAAGTATCAACCGGGTTTTTTACAACGCCGTATCTGCTGAACTGGTTTGCAGAACCCATAGCAAATTCATCCATATTGGTACGGCCGATAAGAATAGCGTCTTCGGCTTTTAAACGCTCAATAACTGTAGCATCGTAGACACTCTCAAAATCTCCTAAAATTTCAGAAGCACACGTTGCTACGCGATCGCGCTCACAGATAAGATCTTTTATACCCAAAACGGCACCTGCGAGAGAGCCGGCTGTTCCGTTTTTTATCTTCTTTTCAATGTTTTCTGCTTCTGAAAGAGCCTCTTCAAAATAAGTTGAGATAAATGCATTTACCTCAGAATTTTGCTCTTCAATTTTGGCAATGTAGCTTTTAACTATGTCTTTCAGAGAGAGGTTTTCGTTGAGAATTTGTTCTCTTATCTCAGCGATGCTGTATGTTGACAATCTTCTATTATTTTGAGTTAGATTTTGTTTCTTCTGAATTTACGGCATCATCAATATCCCGAGAACTTTCTTCAATTTCCTTTTTGATATCGCTTGATGCTTTTCTAAACTCTTTAATTCCTTGACCTAATCCTTTTGCTAATTCGGGAATTCTTTTAGCACCAAAAAGCACTAAAACGATAATAGCTATGATAATAATTTCGGTTGTTCCAAAACTTCCCATAAAAAATAATCCTCTTTGGATTTAGTTGATGTAATTGTGCTAAGATAACAATATTTTCGGCACGATTTAAGATCAAAAATTATTTGGAACGATACTTGGAAAATTCTAGTAGAATTGTATCATTCACTCACTTAATTAACACAATTATTTATTTATGATTTGGACAGTAGAATTAGCAGCAGCATTGGATGAAGCCCCATTTCCGGCAAACAGAGAAGAACTAATAGAATGGGCTGAAAGAAACGGACTTCCATCTCAGGTTATTATAAACCTGGAAGAGTTGGAAGAGTTGGATGAAGGTGAGAATACCATATATGAAAATATAGAGGATATTTGGCCTGATTACATTCAAAAAGAAGATTTCTTCCACAATGAGGAAGATGAAGGTTTTGATTATGATGACGTTTAGCACCTAATATAGATTGGTTATGTGATCAGGCATAACCTCCACTCTTGAGAAAACACTTTTCTACAATATCATTTATTACCGTAGCCTTCTTATTTACGGTGCTTTTATCGAGTGCCGTACAGGTTAATCTGTTTGCACAAAATTCTACTGTTAATTCTGACAGTACTTCAGAAAATGTTGTACGAAGGATCAGGTTTTCCGGTAATAAAAATGTGAAAGACAGAACTCTTGAAACTTTGATCAGGACTCGAACAAACAGGGAATTTCTTGGTATTCCTCGTTTTACGCCCTGGTATTATTTTTGGGAACTTAGCAACGGGCGATTTGGTGAAGATCCCATTTATCTAGACCGTTCTGTGGTTTCCAATGATATGGAAAGAATCCGCCTCTATTATGAATCACTAGGTTATTTAAGTGTTCAGGTTGATACCACCATTGTAGAGTACAAAACAGATAAGGTTGAGGTTTCATTTATTGTGGAAGAAGGAATTCCTTCAAAAATAGAAACTATTTCTTATAGCGGGCTCCCCTTTCTTGGAACAGAAAAAAACAGAATCGACTTTATGCGGAATAGTCCGCTAACAAGAGCAAGAATTAACGATTCAACCTATTCAGTAAACAGACAATATAATTCTCAGGAGCTTAGTACTGAGCAACAAAGGATTATTACTTTCTTAAAGAACAATGGCTATGCATCTATTCAAAAAGACTCTGTAATAGCTTTAGTTAAAGCTCAAAAAACTAACCAAAGACAGCTTGATGTTCAATTCAGAATTAATCCGGGTAAGATCTATCGATTTGGAGATGTTCATATTGATTTAGCAGATGGAATAGCCCCGGAAAATTACACTCAAATTGATACGGTTTCCTCCGTAGAAGAGGTAACAGACTCTTCAAAAATTTATCTAAGGAAAGAACCCTCTACTCAAACTAAATTCTCTCTATTAACAGATCAGATATTATTTAAACCAGGTGAGATCTATAATCATGAACTGTATTTGAATTCGATTCGGGAATATCAAAATCTTGGAATGCTTTTTATTCGAAGATTTGGGCAAAACCAAACAGCCAGTCAACCTGACTTCACTAAACCAACAATTCCAACATACATAAGCTTGCAATCCATTACAAAGCATAGTGTTGGAGCAGAGATCTTCGGAATGAAAAGATATGGTTTTGGTACAGGGTTAGGTGTTGATTACACTAATAATAATGCGTTCGGTAAAGCAGAAAATTTCACCTTATCAGCAAATGTTAGTTTTGAATTTGTGAGCAATAGTGTACTTGAAGAAATTGCTGATACTTCTACTCAATCTTCCATTTTCAGGAGTTATGAGTTAAGAGGAGATTATACGGTACCACGGTTGAATTTCCCTTTTGCATTCCTTGATAACACCCGTTTCTTTACCAGTGGGTTAACAAGATATTCACTTTCTTACAGCCGGTCAGATCAATTATTCTTTGATATCAATAGTGACGTTCAGTTTAATTTACGGTACGAAGTACAACACAATACAAGGTTTTCAAGTTTTTTGGATCTCATTGAGTTAGACATCGTAGATCCTTCCCCTACCGATGAATTTATCAATAACCTGAGAAATGATTTTGGTTCGGACACATTAAACGACGGAACCATTGTTGACCCCATAGAATTGACTAGAATATTGGAAGATTTTCGACCTCAAATATCTTCAGTCGTCAGATATACATTCAGAAGCCAAAATACAGATCTTATTAAACGAAACAGAGGTTATTTCAGTGAATACTCATTATCAACCGGTGGAAATATACCGTACCTGCTAGATAAATACGTAATAACTCCTGATACTTTGGAGCAAAACCTCCCCTCTCTTTTTAAAGTGAGTGAAAATGAACTCAGCTACAGCAGATATGTTAAAGCCACAGTTGATTATCGAAAATATATTCCGATCTCTAATTCTGCCGTATTTGCTTGGCGCTTGTATGGAGGTATAGCTCATCCTTATGGAAACAGTACAACCATTCCGTTAAACAGACGATTTTTTGCGGGCGGCAGTAATGATATCAGAGGTTGGGGACCTTTTCAACTTGGGCCCGGAACCATTAGATCTGAAGATGTACGTATTAACGGTGGAGAAATTAAGCTCGCCGCATTTACGGAAGCAAGACAAATTTTTATTCGTGATCTGATTGGAGCAAACTGGCATGCCGCATGGTACGTAGATGCCGGAAACATCTGGTACGGTCCTAAAAATGATGCCGCTGACGATTCAGAACTGGAAGATGGTCGTTTTAAATTTAATGATTTCTATAATCAAATAGCTGTAGGAAGTGGTTTAGGACTGCGTTTAGATTGGCAATATATTGTAGCACGGTTTGATTTTACTTTCAGGGCTCATGATTTGGAAGTTGGTTGGTTCAACAACAAAAAATTGTACTTTAGTTTTGGTATCGGTCATTCTTTTTAACGTTATTTAGATATGGGAAAAATCACAAATATTAAGCAACAATTGAGCATCGTATTTGGCTCCAAATTTCTAAAGAATTTATCATCTCCTGAACGGTATGAATTTCTTCAACTCTGCCATAAAAGAGACTATAAAGAAGGCGAATACGTATTCTACAGAAATGATCCTGGAACAGGAATGTATTTTATACAGGATGGCAAGATCGAATTAATGCTAGACGCCAATCCGGGTAACGATCATTCTGATAGTTCTAACAAATTTATACTAGATGCACCTGACAGTTTCGGTGCACTTTCTATTGGTTATAATTTAAGACGAAAAGCTACTGCTCAATGTGTAACCGATTGCCAACTATTAGGCTTTTTTCAGCCTGATTTTGAGGTTTTAAGAGATCGACATCCCCAAATAGCAGTTAAATTTCTTCAATCTCTTACCAATATAGCTCTTAGACAATTGGAACAAGCTACATTCATTATTGAAGAAGTTGCCGGGCAGGAAAAGGCACTCCAAATTCAATTTGATACTTACTACGAAAATAATTCTGAAGAATAAACATGGCTCTTAAAAAAGGCGAAGAAGTCACCCTGGAAATTGAAAGTGCGGCTTTTAGAGGGAAAGGAGTAGCCAAAGTTGATGGTTTAGCTGTATTCGTTTATGGAACAGCTCCCGGTGATGTAGTTAAAGCGCGTATCATAAAAAAGAAGAAAAATTACAGAGAGGCTAAGCTTTTAGAAGTTTTAGAACCCAGTAAAGATCGCATTACACCAAAATGCCAACACGCCAACGTTTGTGGCGGCTGTAGCTGGCAACACGTTCCTTATGCCAAGCAACTGGAATACAAAGGCCAACAAGTAGCAGATCATATAAGAAGACTAGGTGGTTTAACAGACACGATAATTCATCCTGCTATGGGAAGTGAATCTGAGTTCTATTATCGTAACAAAATGGAATATAGTTTTTCGAATAGACGCTGGCTTACTCAGGATGAAATTAATAAAGATGAATTTGTTGACGATTCAGGTTTTGCAGCCGGGATGCACGCTCCGGGAAGGTTTGATAAGATCCTTAATTTGAACGAATGCCATTTACAACGTAAAGAGTCGTTTGAGATATTAGATTTTGTTCGAAATTATTGCATCAAGCATGACATCCCTCCTTTCGACGCGATGAAACACGAGGGTTTTATGCGCCATTTGATGATCAGGAACTCTTATCACACTGATGATTTTATGGTAAATTTGGTTACATATCAGGATGATGAGGAACTAATTAAGAAACTATCCGATGAGTTACTTGAGCAATTTCCGATCATCACAACCATTGTCAATAACATCAACGACACAAAAAGCCCTACTTCCATCGGTAGAATTGAAAAAGTAATTTTTGGTCCCGGTTTTATAGTTGATAAAATTGGTAATCATACTTTTAAAATTCACCCTAATGCATTCTTCCAAACAAATACAGCTCAAGCTGAACGACTTTACGAAGTGGCAAGAGAATACGCCGATCTGCAGGATGGAGAAATAGTCTACGATCTGTATTGCGGAGTTGGAACATTAAGTTTATTTATGAGCCAAAAGGCAGAGAAAGTCTTAGGTATAGAACTTGTTGAAGTAGCTGTTGAAAACGCAAAATTCAACGCCAAAGAAAATAATGTAGATAATGTTTCTTTTATTAAAGGTGATATGAAAGATGTATTCACTGAAGAAATGGTGAATACATTTGGTGCTCCTGATGTGTTGATTACAGACCCTCCACGTGCAGGAATGCACCCAGACGTAGTTAAAAGACTTAAAGAACTAAAAGTACCCAAATTGGTATATGTGAGCTGTGACAGCTCAACAATGGCAAGAGATTTAAAAGAATTAGATGAAGTTTATGAAATAATTGAAGTGCAACCCGTTGATATGTTTCCTCAAACGTATCATGTTGAAGCAGTAGCTAAACTTCGATTAAGATAAAACAAGTATACAAGCGAGTAAACGAAACCGAAATGGAGAAATCATCAGATATTATGAGTAAAATGCATTATAGTTCTCACATTTATACAGATAGAATTCATAATGCAGATAAGAAGTATATGATGACCAAAAAGCTTTTTCAATTTGCCTTAATACTAATTTCAATAACTGTTTTAAGTTGCAATACAAATAATGATAAAGGAGAAATAATTCCACAAGATGTTCTCCCTATTTTCAATCTAAATACTTTTGGAAATCCCATACCTAATAACCCTAAAATTAATGGCATTTTATCAATCTCTATTGATAATGAGGTCAATTTTGAAGGCAATATTGCCATTGAATCTCGCGGCTCCAGTTCTCAGAATTTCCCAAAAAAATCCTATAGCTTTGAAACCAGAGACGCTGATAATGTAAATTTAGATGTGGACGTTGCTCTATTGGGTTTGCCTGCCGAAGAAGACTGGGTGTTAAACGGGCCTTATAGCGACAAAACTCTGATTAGAAATATATTCGTGTATGATCTATTCAGAGAAATGGGGCACTACGCGAGTAGAAGTTTACTAGTAGAATTCAATCTAAATGATGATTATCAGGGAGTTTATGTGCTTTCTGAAAAGCTAAAAAGAGATGAAAACCGTATTGATATCAGTAAATTAAATCCGGATGAGAACTCAGGTGAGGACCTGACAGGAGGATATATTCTGCAAATCGACAGAGATGACGAAGAAAAAACAAATGACTCCTTTACTTCGAATTACCCGCCTCCTTTTGCTGAAAGTGGACAACAAGTTACTTTTGTTTATGAAGAACCGGGCGCTGATGAGATCACAGATCAACAAAAAAATTATATCCAAAACTACGTAAATGGATTTGAAAGCGCTTTAGCATCACAGAATTTTACTGACCCGGTAACCGGATATCTTTCATTCATTAATGTTTCCAGTTTTATAGATTTCTTTCTTGTAAATGAACTCACTAATAATGTAGATGCATACCGTTTAAGTACGTATTTAACTAAGGATAAAAATGGAAAGTTAAATATGGGACCGGTTTGGGACTTTAATTATTCTCTAGGAAATGTTGACTACTGCAGTGCCGGAGAAACAAATGTCTGGGCTTATAAATTTAATGAAAGATGCGGAAATCATGATCAGCAAGTTCCCTTTTGGTGGAGCAGATTTCTTGAAGACCCTGCATTTGTAGGTCAACTTAAAGATCGATGGACCAAGCTCCGAAACGCCGATTTATCGTTGAATAATCTGAATATGATGATAGATAATTACTCAACTCTACTTAAGGAAACAGGAGCCGCTGAAAGAAACTTTACAACCTGGGATATACTTGGTTCCGATGTTCACCCAAATAACTTTGTGGGTGACACTTACAACGATGAGGTCAACTACCTTAAAGATTGGATATCTGATCGATTAAGCTGGATGGATGAAGCCATCGATGCGTTGTAATATTTTAAATTAATCTTTCTAGTTGGTTTAAGCGTCTTGAATGGACGAACTAAACCCTCTCACACCAAATTGCTCTTAAACCTACTGATTCAGTCTCACAAAATATCAGGAAGTCATCTCCCCCGTCTTTTAGCCCGAATTTCTTTTTGATTTCGTTTGCTCCCATCGGGTAATTCCTAACTATCACATTAACAGTGCCATTCTTAATTCTTTTTTTGATTTCCTTCTTAGCCGGACTAAACACTTCTTTGATCAGTAATTTCTTTCCCGGAAAATTTTCTGAAAGATCATCAGAAGTATATAAATGTGTATTTGGATGTACTTTCTTAACATCAAATTTAGAACCGATCAATTTATAAGCACCTGCTTTCATTAAGGCTGCATTCGGTTCATATAGAAATTTTTGAGGCCCTTCTATATCAAAGTCACTAGATTCTTCCGTTGAATATTTGAATGAAAATTGTTCCTCTTCCCTTTTATCTGAAATATTCCAGGCTTCAATATCAGCTTCACCTGAAAATTCTTTATTCAGATAGATCAACAGCTCCTTCACTTCATTATCTACAGCTACAACCTGTACCTTATAACAAGAACTAAACTGCTGTATAGTTTTCTTGATATCCAGCATTGGCGATGCTTTGATCAACACATTCTTGGCGGAATTCAATAACTGTTCTTCCAACTCAATCACATTTGGCATACAATCTTCCAGAGCATACACTCTGTTTTGCGCATCATCACGTCTAGATGGATCTATAAATATCCAATCAGCCTGAACAAGGTTATGATTGAGTATGTCTTCAGCTGTAGAGTTTTGAACTTTAATATTTGCCCCAAGAACTTCAAAATTGTGTTTTGACACTGCACAAAGTTCTTCATTCGGTTCTACATAAACCGTCGACCTCATTTTTTGCGACAGATAAAAAGTATCAACTCCAGTTCCTCCGGTCAGATCAATAAGCGAATCTCCTTCCACAAAACGAGCTTTAAACTTTGCCGTGATCTCTGAAGAAGCCTGTTCCAGATTTTGTTTAGGAGGTAATATCAGGTCATAATTACCAAACCATTCCGGTAATTTATTCTTCGCTTTTTGTCGGGATGCGATCTGAACCACAATGTCTCTCATCGGCAGCTCCGGAAACTTCCGCGACTGAAGCATAATCTCAGCCGGATCATCATTGATATGATCTTTTATGAAATCAATACTTTCTTCAGAGAATTTATTTTTCATTCCTATTTTGAAATATAAATGTGTTTCTTGTTCAAGGGCGGGCGGATAGCCATCC
>TARA_R110001632_G_scaffold37542_6_pt1 | contig 12512 bp, 13 predicted proteins | sample TARA_R110001632 | Tara Oceans TARA_R110001632 (sample SAMEA4398266) | marine metagenome | biome: Polar Biome; feature: [SRF] surface water layer (ENVO:00010504); material: water (ENVO:00002006), including particulate matter (ENVO:01000060) such as... | depth 5 m
AATGACCATTTTAACACGGTCATCGTCTGCTTGTATATATTCTTCATCTCTAATCCAATGGTGATGTATGTCTAATACTAGTGCTACATGATCTTTCAGCATAAGACTTGCGTCTAGGCCATGACACATTTCGTCATTCTCAATAGCAATAGTGTTTCTTGCTTCGGGTGATAACCTAGGCAATACATCAATAATACCTTGGTACCCTAGTCTACCGGATATGTGTACGTTAAGTTTCATATCCATAAATTCTTTACCGTAGCCCATCCACCTTGCCATGTTGGCATGGTATTCAAATTCGTCAATACTGCGTTCAACAACATCTGGGCGATCACTAGCAAGTACACAAAACTGTCCTGGGTGGAAACTAATTCTAACGTCATTGTCACGAGCACAGTCGCCTATCTTACCAAAACCTGCTTCGAGCTCTTTAATAACAGTAGGATCTTCAAACACATAACGCCAGTTAGGCTCTGTTGCCATAGGTACTTGATTGCTACCTAATCTAACCATTCGTCTGCCTGCTGGTAAACTGCCAGCATACTTAACAAGGTTATAAGCACTTTCCATATTCCATGTCACAACGTCAAGCAGTTTTTGTTCTGCTACTGCTTTTTCTTGTCTATTACACCAGGCAACGGTAGTACCTTTTTCTGTAAAGTTTTGTTGTATTTCTTTTAGTACTTTGGGCTTTTGTGTTTGATCCGGGTCTAGGTATTTACAGCAAAATCCGATACGTTGTATTGTTTGGTCAGTCATATTGTTTATCTAATTCCATTAAGTACCAGTCTGCCCAGTCTGTGTTAACGAGCACGTTGTAATTGTGTTCGCAAATGTCACGAGTAGCATGGTATAGTTCAGTAATGTTTTCATTAGATAAATTATAGCATAAGTTCCCAATTTGGTCAAGTCTTTTATGATATGATTGTGTATCGTAACTTTCGTCCCATACACTAGCAAATGTTTCAAACCCTAAATTGCGTAGGAATGGCAGGTCATTGCCTGACTTGCCAATAGTGAGTATAAATGGTCGTTTATGTTTTATTGCTTTAAATGTTTTTGGCGTAGTATATTTACTGAGCAAAAGCTCTTGCGGTATCTCATCATTATTGGGCCAACTGGACATTGTATCTAGCACTACTGACACCAGCGAGTTTTCGTATATCCACGCATCCTGTTTATTATAATCATTAACGTATACTTGCTCATGCGTTCCTAAATCTATTTCTTCAGGATACTTATTATAAAACTTATCACCCATAAATGTACGAGGTGTATTTTTAGCCATAAACTCAAGGAACTCAGTACTGACCATTTTTCCTTGATGGCCACCGTCAGGAACAGACATATGATCTCTGTAACTAGACCACAGCAGTTTAGATTCATCTGTTAATAAATTATTCTCCCACATTTTTTCCAGTAACTTGTATCTGTTAGCATGATAGTTACCTGCCATGAAGTTTAAATTAACTGATGGTATTTTATCAGAGCACGGCGGCACCATATCGTTAGATGCTATTTTTTCTAGTTCGTTTGGAAAATAACATGTCTTAAACTCGTAGTTGTCTGCTACCCATTTATAATTAAGATTGTTATCGTCGACAATTACTGTAGCAGGATCTATATTCCTGTCTTCGCATAATGATTTCCAATTTTCTAAATCACATATCTTTATGTCTTCTTCGTCTTTTTGTAGGTCTAAAAATTCCCATCGGGTTAGCCCTCTTTCTAAAAGGCCCTCTTTAATCTTCTTTTGGGAGTCGTCACTTAACTGGCTCCAGTACTGATAGTGCTTCATAATAGTATTTAATCTATTCACGCCAACTTAATTGTCAATTACGATAAATACTTTTATCAAAAGCACCAAAGTGCTTTTAAGCAGATACAACACACATATAACTTATAACCGGTTAAAATATATATAAAGTGGAGAAAAAATAATGGCAGACACTAAGAATTACAGCATTGCTGGTGTAGGCGCCAATATCGAATTAGGCAAAAGAGGTAATACGATCGAAAGTGATAGCGGAAACGTTATACTTAAGACTACCGCTGGAGCACTAGCCACCACAGCAGGGGCAAACGGTACAGCATCCAGTCACTTCGTTACTAAGGCACAATTAGATGCCAAGGCGGCGGATAGTGCGGACGGCTTTCAAATTAGTTTGGGAGACGTAACGCAACATGGTGACGGAAGTTATTCCGGAGGAGCAGTTACATTAACAGATTCAACTAAAATTTCAAGTGCGTTAGATTCGCTAAATGAAACGTTAGGTTTGTTAGTGCCAACAGCACCAGGAGATTTTCCAAACAGTGAAACACTAACGTTTTCATCTGTTGGATCATCACCGTTCCTAGCAAATGGTTCAGTTCCAGACAATACTTCTTCGGGTACATTACCAGCATCAGCAGGTGCTAGTGTGACTCGAGTAACTGACACAACACCAAATTCAAGTCAAGTAGATAACTTTAAATCAGACTCAGGTACTTTAACAGCAGTCATCAATACAGTAGCGGCAGGAGCCGTAACTTTTGATGGTAGCGATAAAGACGGTACTTATACAAGTTTGAGAGTAAGTGGTCACCAGGATTTCCCAAGCGATACACCAGGATTTTACACAGCCAGTGATGCTCAGATAAGAGTATCTTCGGCTTTAAGTGCTGGTTGGAATAGATTACAAATGACTCACAGCGATGGTAACACTAATGAAGTGTACCTTGTTGTCGACGACATGACATCTAGTCCAAGCATTGCTTCAGGATCAATAACAGGTGACAGTGCAGGATCATCAGCAAAGAGTTCAGGAATTGAACACTTTAACACTGGCGGTACTGTTACAATCAGTAATTTGACAATGAGCAATTTGAGTGGTGAAACATATTATAATGGTAACCCCATTAGTGTTTCAGGATCTGATAGCGTTATCAGTGGACAGTCAAAGTCTTATACAGATGTAGGCATATCAACACCGATAGCCAGACAGACAACAAGTGCAGAATCGATAAGTGCACAAACAATTAACATTAATGGTACTAATAGACATACGTCTGGTACACTTACTGTTTCAGGACAAAACGTAAATGGATCAGGCTCTCAGAGCATATCCGGTACAATTTTGTTAAAGAATGGATCTGCGAGAAGTAGTGACATTGACGAGCAGAACATCTCTATACCTTCAGGAGCAACTGGTGGTAATAGAGTTTATTTAGGTTCGACCGGCACAGGGGATACTCCTCTAGGCGCAGGCAACCTACCAAGTAGTAGTTTAACATTTGATTCAGACCAGAGCTTAGTAGCAAGTGGATTCGTCCACGAAGCGGCTGTAGTTGGTGGTATTGCGTCATCAGATCAAACTGATTACACCTCAGGTTATTTCCCAGATGATAACACCATAGACTACAGCGGCAAAGATGCTGTTCAGTATATGACGTTCTATTTTGCGAAATCTACATTGAGTACATTTAGTATTTCAATTACAGGTTCATATTCTGGACTGTACATTGGATTGCCTGGAGTTAGTGATAGTAGCAGTACTTCACCTAACGCAACAGGCGGAGCATGGTATGATGCATATTCATTATATGATGGCTCAGGTAACCCAGGTGGTACTGGTAACGGTGCAGGGTGTGCGAGTGGTTCAATTGCAAGTGGGAGTTCCGGCTCAGTTTCAATTACATTAGGCACAGAAAGTACAACAAATGCCACTAATAACGTCGTGTTGGTTAGAATCAAACTAGGTAGTTCAGATTCTATAACAGCATTGAGCGTAACATAAGGAGGAATGAATAATGGCAATTACAGATAGTGATAAGTTAGATTTCCTTTGGAAGAAAGTCATATATGGCGTTACTGAGACAGACATTGATGGCAAAGGCGGACCCAATGAAATATATTCAAGTGAGAGTTTAACACTAGCACAAGATGTATGGCAGAAGTCCTCAGATATTCCAGCAACAGCACCCAAGACCACAGCGGCAACACCTGTAACATATTACGGGCACACATCCGATAGTAGTGATTTTGTAAAGCAACCGATTCAAATGGTTGCTGATCCAACTGTTAGTGGTGGAAAATCGTGGATAGCAGTCGCAGATGCCACAGGAAATGTCGTACCAGGTAGTGCTAATAGACTAAGAGACTTTATACCACCTTCAATTGGAAGTACATACTTAGCAAAAGTTTATACAAATGAAACTGATGCTAAAGCCGATTCAAATAAAATGAACGGTTTAACTACCAACAATGAATGGGTATTTGATTATCAAGCAGGAATCTTACACTTCCCAAATACTGTACCTTCAGGTATTAGTAGCAACGTATTTTTAGTTGCTCACCAATATGTAGGCACAAAGGGAGTTGGAGCATCCTCAGGAGCAAATGGTTTAGTTTTTGCTACTGCTAACGTATCATACGATAGTGGAACACAGAACATACTAGATGTTACGGCGGCAGTTAGAGCGTCGGCGGTGATAGTTGAAGTTGACAGTGCATGGACAAACGCCAATGACACCACAGCAATTACTGTGGGAGTTACAACGGATAAAGATTTACTATTTAAAGCAGGTGATATTGATTTACAAACTGCTGGACAATATAGATCAGACTTCCATTACATTTGGCCTAGTACAGCAGACGTAACTATATGTGCGGAAGTCATCCAAGGGACGGCAAGTGCAGGTACAGCGAGAGTGTCAGTAGAGATCGAGACCAGAGGTACAATACAACCAGTTGATTACGGATTAGTAACTGACTCAGGTAGTGTGTAACAGTAAAAAAACTTAAATAAAAATATCATTTTTAAAAGCACTCGTAGGAGTGCTTTTTTTTGGTGGCAAATTCACCACCTTTCGATAAATACAAGTGTAAAAATATTAATAGGATCAATTATGCAAATCAATGAAGTACTTGGCGGTTTACAGGGATTAGGAAATTTAGGCGGTGAAATGTCTAGAGTAACAACACCTAAGAAAATCAAAGAGATTAAACCAGGCAAGAAAAATAAAAGTATTAAAACAAGAAAAGGTCCTATGAGCATCGATCTTGCTAAGTTAGGCGAAAAGAAAAAACCTAATCACTTATTAGCAAAATCTAAAGTAACTAAAAAAGTTAAGCCTAATACAGGACACGAGTCACCAAACATTAATAGAGGCAAACTTGTAGGCGAAGCAGACGATACAGGAATGTACAATCCAGGATACAAGTCATCGGCGGCCAAAGCGGCTACTAAGCAAAACGTTGCTAAAGGTTCTGATTTTCATGAAAAATTTCTTAGTTACATGATACAAAACCATGCTAAAGTATCATTTGGTCAATTTGCACAAAATATAGGCAGGTTTGAAATTGCATTTTCTAACCATCTAAACGCACAAAAGGGACAAGCAGTATTAAACAAACCTGCTCCTGATATGAAGAAGTATGATGCGGCACCTGGGTCACCAGCAAGAGCCCAAGCACAAAAATGAATTGGTTATTAATATTAACACTAAAAAGCATATTATCTAGTATTATCGGCAGTAGTTTTTATCAATGGTTTAAGAATACTAAAGTAGGTGTTTGGTTCCAGATAAAAATGGACAACACAATGGAATGGGTAGCAAAAAGATATGATATTGAAATTGCTACTAGAGAAGAAAAATGGTTAGCACAATATCCTCTATTAGGTGACCGCATAGTAAAACTTGAAAAAGAAGTTGCCGCTATCAAAAAGAAAAAGTAAAAACTCCGTATAAGTATGCTATATGAATGAGAACTTTATATATCAGGCAACTAACGTTCTATCCACTACTGATTGCGTAAGCATCACACAGTTAATAGATAATAACATATCAGATGCTGTTGTTGAGCATCATGTTAAAGACAATGGTGACCTACTAAAGTATTTTAAATCGTTTGGGCAAAGTTCGTTACCTGAACTAGAACCTTATAATAACTACATATCGCAAGTACTAAATCATCACTATAACATATATCATAATACATATATAAGTCCTTATAAGCAAGACAGCAATAGAATAAACACAGACGATATATTAGACGCAATAAAATATCAAAAGTTTTCGCCACCAGGTTTTTATGACTGGCACTCAGAACAAGGTTTCCATCCGGACAGTAGCCGTTTTTTAGTGTGGATGATTTACTTAAATGATGTGGTTGATAGCGGCTCCACAGACTTTTATCATCAAAATATATCTATACAACCTACGGCAGGCACATTGGTATTATGGCCAGCAAGTTTTACGCATACACATAGAGGTAACCCAGACCTTGCCACTGACAAGTATATAGCAACAGGCTGGTTCAGTTTTCCTAACTAATTTTTATATACATTGTATAAATAATTCCTGTAACTAAATCAGGAGAGAGATGGCAAAAGCAGTAAAAAAATCCAATAGAAATGTAAGAAGGAAATGTTCCAGCACAGGAGCAGGTGGCCGCGGAAGACGTTGTAAAATTGGCATGTCTACAATGAATAAAAGCAAAAAACGATCACACAAAAACTATAACGGACAAGGACGATAACATGCCAGTAAAATTTTCACCATCACAAACTACTTTTGTTAAAGGCAAAGGCAGGATAACAACACACAACTATATCAAACAACAGTCTAAAGAAGACTTAATCAAATACATAAACGACGGACAAAAGAACAAAGTTAAGCAGAAATGCCGTAACGAACTTGTCAGGCGTGGTATAGACATAGTTTGGAAAACCCCCGCAGAATTGTAAATCTCTGATAAATAGTAGTATGAATATACTACACTCGCTATTAGAAGGCAACTCGCCTCACAAAAAAGGTACACCGGCATATAAGAAACATATGGCGGCAATGCATGCCGAATCAGAAGAAGGCACTGCAGACATGAACGAAATGAAAGAAGTACAAACATCAGTAGGCATAATGGTTGCTAACGACGATGGAACTCCAGTGAGTGAGAAAGATTACTATCGTTGGACAATGAAAACAGATAAAAATCCACCTAAAGCAAATATCATTAGTCAACGATACCAAATTTATCTACAAGATTTCAAACAGTACGCAATGGGCGAAAGTATGAACGAAATCAGTGACTTCAAAAGGCGTGAACTAGAATACGAACTTAGGCACGAAGAACCTAATAGAGATCCTAAGAAACGTAGACCTTACAGAACACCTCAAGAAAAAATACAGGACGCTAAAAAAAGATATAGCAAAGCAGTTGGCGTAATGAAAGGTAACACCGACGAAGCAACAAAAGAAAAAGAAAAGATGTTAACATTAAAAGACATCGACAACGGTGGTAAGAAAGATGTCAAGTTGACATTCAAAAGAAAGCCAGATGGTACACCCATTGATAAGAAACAACCTCAGAAAGAAGCAACAGACGACAGTATACAAGCAGGCGACGAAATAATGATCGAAACAGGCATGGGCGAGGGCATTGTTGTTCCCGTAATACATGTAGTAGGCGAGAATGTATTAATTGCGTGGGACGAAACTGCTGATAGTTTATTTGAAGAAACAGAAGAAGTAGATGAAGGCGAAAAGCACGGTAACAGCAAAATATATAACAAGTGCTGGAAAGGATACAGAAAAGTACCTGGTAAATCAGCAGGCGAAAAAGGCTCATGTGTTAAAGAAAACATAGACGACCAATACGAGTTATTCATAGACGGCAAGCCAGCAACTGCTAAACTATACGATAGAAAAGAAATTAATGCTGTTCAAAGACAATGGCAAATGAGATATCCTAAAGCAAAAATTGAATTGAAAAAAGTTAACAAATATGCTATGGAACAAATTCAAGAGTTAAAACAATTAGCAGGTTTACCTATAGTTGAAGCAGAGAAGCCTACAACTAGTAGCACTCACAGTAACACTAAAGATATTAAGAAATACGATCCTGCCCATGGGCACACTCATCCAGAAGGAGGCAATCCTCAAGTATGTAGTTGTATAACTTCATCTGGTCCAAGCACAGATTGTGCAAAATGTCAAGGTACAGGAGAAATCATTACTCCTAAACGCAACGATCCTAAAGTAGAATCAACTTTAGATGAGTTAAAACAATTAGCAGGTATTATGGAAGGCACTGATGATGATATGAGAGCCGTGTATGATGTATTTAAAAGTCATGTAGAAGATAAACAAAATCATATGGCATTATACGGTTATATAAAACAGTTAATCGATATGGGTGCTATTGAACTTAGAGCAGGCGAGACAACAAGAATTAAAGCCGGCAATTTATTTAAGCAATTCTGGACATGGAAAGATAACAATACTCCTCATCAAACTGAAGGCACTATAGAGCAAACATTTGGCTCTGATAATATTGATAAACACGATAAAAAATCTGTGGAGTTTTACAAAGACAACGAAGAAGATGAAAATAATAAAAATGATGTAGACGAAAACTTTGACATCGAAAAAGACTTTAACAAAATATTTAAAAATAGAAAATCTACAGTAAATTTTTCATCTGAAGATGATGATTTAGCAGATGAAGAATCAGGTAAGAACCATGATCCTAAAACAGGTAAAAGAATTAAACAACATCCATTTGATCCAGAATTAGATGAAGGCGATGTAATAGACTTTCCAGCAGATAGAACCAATGACTTTTCAGTTAAACAAGCCGATGCGTTATTAAGATCCATGGGATTTCCACAAGGGCAAGGACTGAACATATTAATGAACAAGCCTTTTGATAGCAAGATGTATGAGTTACTCATAGACACTTATATGAATAGACTTAAAGGAACAGAAAAAGGCGAACTGCTTAAGAAGTTGATTAGCAGTTACGAACAACGAGGTATCAAAGCAAAAGAGTTACCACCAAGAAGCCCTAGTCCTGAACCAGTACAAGCCACACCAGGAACAGTAACACCAATAAAAAGAGATCCACAGCAAGGAGAACTTGACTTTGACGAAGACCTTGACGAAGCAGAATATCAAGGTAGAAAAGTTAAACTTGGCAAACCGACTAGAGGTGATACTAAAAAGTTTAAAGTTTATGTTAAAGATCCTAAAACAGGTAATGTTAAAAAAGTAAACTTTGGACACGGCGGCACAAGTGCTAAGAAAGCCGGGCAAAAGACAATGTCAATTAAAAAGTCTAATCCAGCAAGACGCAAGAGTTTCAGAGCAAGACACAACTGTGATAATCCAGGTCCTCGTACTAAAGCAAGGTACTGGAGTTGCCGCGCCTGGTAAATGTTCCAGCAGTCAACTAACACATTTAATCCAAGAGGCACATGGGGTTGTGCTATAGAACAGATGCATTGTCCTAATGCTGATTCATTATATCTTTTTGATCAAAGCGGTTATGACTTATGTCCACTAGAACAAGAGTTTGCCAAGGTAAACATGGGCGAAACTGATTACATTAGATATCGAAATGCTATTGCTAAAACTTGGTTTGAATCTAATATAGTATCCGGCGCACATATTAACCACGCAAAATTATTTGAACGTAAAGGCTATCATGGTTATGCGTTAGAACAGTTGGGCCATTGGGCAGAAGGAAATCATCTTATACATAAAATGACACAGATTAAACCCAAGTGGGGAATTGATATAAGCATAGATTATGTTGATAGCAGTAGATATAACACCATGGAGTTATTTCATTACGAATGGGATAGTTTTAACTTAGCAGAAGTAGAAGAGCGTAAGACTGTTCTAGAAGATATTATCATACAAACTGACTTTATGGACTTTGCTAAAAACAAACTGGCTAAAAAAGATGAATGGGCACACTTAGATTTTGTTGGGCAAAGTGACTGGACCACTAAATACTTAGGCTTACCAGAAGAGAGATTTAAATTAGTACCATGGAATACATAAACAAACTATCAATTCAGATAGATCAAAAACAACTACTCAAAGACGTTGACCATATTTTAGGGTTAACACCGTTATGGCCTAATCAGCAAATCAGTTTAACAAGTATTACAGGCAACAACGATTGGGATTGTAGTATAGGCAAAATAGCCAACTTAAATCACGATGAGAAAGCGTTTACTGTAATTAATAACAGCATAAAGAATCGTTACATTGGTCAATTAATAGAAAGTTTAGCACCTAACTACTGTAGATGGCGTATAATGAATAAAGCAAGACGTACTTGTTATAGTATACACGAAGATGGCGCAGACCACCTCTTACGCCTACACATACCGGTTGTAACCAACGATCAGAACTTTTTAATGTTCTACACGGAACAGCCTAAAGTAAGTGACACAGGCAGTGATATTTCAATTAAACACTATAATTTACAGGTAGGTAATGCGTACTTAATGCGTACTAATTATTTACATTCAGCAGTAAACTTCAGTAATGAAGATAGAATACACATTGTAGCAACGCAGATTTAACCTACGAGTGCTTTATACTCGGTGTATCCACCTATCTTTTCACCGTCAACTATAATTTGAGGGAATGTTCTCGCAGTAGGAAACACTTCAAATAGTTGCTCCCTTGTAAAGTCTTCGTCCAACATTTTGTATGTTAGTTCGTGTCCGTTGGACTCTGCTAGTTTTTTTGCCATGTCGCAATATGGACATTGTGGTTTGCTATATATTTCAACTTTCATAATAATATTTATATTTTACAAATGTACATCCATTGACCTCTTGGATGTCCTATTGTTCCGTTAAAGATTTTAGTGTACCCAACTTCACTTACAATATCATCCATTACTTTCTTGTCGTATTGTAGATCAATTTTGGAATCGCTTTTATAATTTTCTCTTGCTTGTTCACGGTCTTTGCCGCGGTTCATAAAATATGTAAAATAAACTTTTGTATTTTCATGACATACATTTTTAAGATTATTTAAACATTTTTTAATGTCTGACTCATCTAAATGGGACATTAAACTTTGACACCAAATATAATCTACTTTCCTGCCAACAAAATCTACATTAAACTCAGAGTTTACAGAAAACTTAGGTTGCTTATCAAGTACTGTACTTTCATCAAATATTTCGTTTAACCCAAACTCTATTAGTTCAGGCATTCTGTCTAACCCAAAGTAGTGGTTAGCATTTAAATAAGGTACTATTTTTTGTGCTGTTCTACATGCTCCGCACCCAACATCTAAAAACGCATGTTCTGGTTTAAGACCTTGCTCGGTTAGATATGTAAAATGGGTTTGTGAATGTTCGTCAAAATTGTTTCTATTATTGGAGCCAATAAATGACATTGCGCCTGCGGATTGAATTTTTTGTGAATATTCTTTTTGTAGTCCAGTAGTATCGGTCATACTAGTATTTACTCCTCTTAAACTTTACTAGAGATTAAAAAAGGTGTTAACTAACGCCGGAAGGATCTTGTACGTCGTCTCTTTCGAAATCAGGATCTTGTACGTCTGAAACGTCTGGTCCTGCCATATCATCACCTGGCGGTACTGCTAATGAATTCTCTAAATAGTGCTTGGCATCGCTAATGTATGAACCTGCTTTGGTTATCTTTGCTTGCCACCAATTAGGGAAATCTGAGTCTGGTAAATCTTTTAACATTTTTGATAAGTCGACGCAGTATGTACCCATTTGGTATAACTGTCTTCTTATCATGTCTCTTTCGTTGTCTATGTGACCTATAGCAACTTTTTGCTGGCTACCAGCATCTTTCTCATTTAGCACGTCACTGTATATGCCTGCTAGTTCTTGTAATTTTTTTAATTCTTCTTTGCTGACTTTACTCATATTATAAATCCAACTCTGTTTGTTTAGGCCTAGGTGCGTACTTTTCTCTTTCTGCTTTTGCTTTTTCATCTGCTTTCATTTGACTAATTTGCTTCTGCTTAAATATATTTATGTTATATTTTTCCAGTTGCTGATCAAAAATATCAATCATTTCTTCTCTGCTTTTAAACGGCTCGTCACCATTTTTACTTCTTGCACTTTGTGCTTCTTGGCTCCAAAAATCAAAGTTTGCGTCATATCCATCTTTTGGCTTGTAACTTCCTTGGTCCCACTTCCAGTATTCTGTTTCTGTAATTGCTGGCATACCTGCTAGTTCTCTCATTCTGGCCATATCCTCGTCAACTGACGGCTCGGCATGGTCTGATTTTTCTCTTTCATCAATTATTTCTTGTACAAGACCTTCAATTGCTTCTTCTCTATCATCGTCTGCGTGTTTGCCACGTAGAGCACAATATTCATTAAGCTCTTGGTCAAACTCTTGTTCACTCATACCTAAGTGTTGAGCTAATGCTTGTTCGCCTTCGTTAGCATGAACTTCCATAGCATCATCAAACATAGTTGACTCTTCTGTTGGCTCCATTGCTGGATCAAAACTTTCTTCTGCTTGTTCTTCTTCTTGTTCGGGCTCTATTAAGCCTGCGTCAACTAATACGTCTCTAGTAATTTCGTCTAGAGCCCATTCTGGTGGATTTTCTTCTTCATCGTTCCACGCATCAATAACTGCTTTGCCTAAGTCATTTGACTGATCTGTGATCGCACTTACTTTATCATAAAATGCGTCTGCCATATCCATGGCCATATCTTTCATTTTTCCTTCATCAAC
>TARA_R110001632_G_scaffold17440_6_pt1 | contig 12500 bp, 31 predicted proteins | sample TARA_R110001632 | Tara Oceans TARA_R110001632 (sample SAMEA4398266) | marine metagenome | biome: Polar Biome; feature: [SRF] surface water layer (ENVO:00010504); material: water (ENVO:00002006), including particulate matter (ENVO:01000060) such as... | depth 5 m
TGCCGACAAAGATGGATCATACAACTTGCAACTGTTCTTCGCTGACAAGCATGAAACCAACTGGATTGATGGCACACAGTTAGGCATTGCTGAAACGTTTGTGATGAAAGACTTTATGAAACTATCAGGCTTGAAATAACAGATCAAACAAAAGAGATAAGTGGTTTGCGCATTGCGTGGATCACTTTTTTTTTGTGGTGATCCTTTTCTATAATGTCGGCCCATTGGGAACAATGCTAAGTATCGCGATCCTTTTATCAAACTTTTCTTAACTTTCTTTCATAAAAGGTTTGCCTTATATCCCATTCCGTATTATAATTATAGTATACAAAACAACAACAAACAACAAACAACGGAAACGAAATGACTACTTTCAACAAAACAGAACTTCAAGCATACACAACAACACAACTCATTGAACTACAAGACGAAATCTTAGAACAGATCGAAGAAGTAAAAGAGCGTATTGAAGACGGCTCACATTGGATGTGCAACCCTGAAAATGGGTACGACTTAGAAGACATATTGTGGGGATTGGCCTTCACATCAGTGAACATCTTTGATGTACTTACAGAACGAGCACACAAGTAAACAACACAACAACAACGGGGGGCGTAAGTCCCCTGCTTAAAACAACAACATAGAAAGGGGCAACGACATGACTCATAAAAGAAAAAGAGATTGGCAAAAAAGAAAGGTGTATCGACTAGGTTGGGCATTGCCAAAAGGTGAACGATATGAAAGCATTGAAGATGCAAGACAAGACTTGCAAAGAATGTATGTTGAACTATCAACACTGTTTGAAATTGAAGACGTGCGCATATCAACCACACCCGAACTGTTGCGCCCTTCTAAGAAAAGAACAAGTACAAGTATCTATTCACCATCAAGGCACTGCATCATTTGCGCTGTTGATATGCTTTACCAACGCAAGTTAATACACGAACTATGTCACGGACTTAACAAGGTTTGGATCGGTGGTCACAGACGGAATATGGGCGCGTCACATGGATATGAATACACTGCTAGGTATATCTTTGCGCTAGGCTTATACATGTTTGATGGCGACTTTGCCAAAGTGGAACAAGTGGCGATTGATCAAGGCTGCAAGTGGAATGTTCAACTGTTGCAACAACTCAAGGCAAAGCATTATCAAAAGGTGGCCTAATCACGAAAACAAAAGCGATTGATTGCAAAGGATCACTTTTTTATTATGGCGATCCTTTTTAAACTATCTCGGCCCGTTCGACGTTGTTGATATGTTTGCGATCGTTTATGGAAACTTTATTTGATTATCTTTCATAAAAGAGTTGCATTGTATCCCGATACGTATTATAATTATAGTATAACAAAAGGGGCAAACAATGACTAACAATACAAACAACGCTTTCAACTCACATGATGGTATTCCTGCTTACGAATTGACTGAAGAGCAATGCGAAGATCGATTGGCATGGGCATTGTCAATCATCGACGATGAGAATGAAACCGTTGAAATGAAATACGTGGCAAAGCGTGCAATCAAGTACGTCAAAGATCAAATGTACTTTCTCGCTGTGGGTGAAACCATTGACGAAACTTTAAACCGATAAGGGGCGATCATGACTGTAACTATAGAAACGATGGGTGGATCAACGATGACATTTAGAGCAAGTCAATACCATTGCCAAAAGTACAACACTGCAAAAACAAACGACGTTGCAAAGTTGATCGCTGTGTATATTCCGACCATGACTAAGGCGAAGGCATTGCGATTTTTACGCGCAGGTTTCATGGTTAGTGTTGAGTATTGATGATCCTATTTTTGATTGATTGATGTTTTTTTTCATTAAAGTTAACAAAAAGATTTGACTTCTATAACAGAACGTATTACATTACTAATATAAGAAACAACAACAACCAAACAACGGGGCCTACAATGATTATCCACTTCGACATCACAACAGCGAAAAAGTTCTTCACAATCCACGACATCTTTGACATCAAGAAAGCAACCAAAGGAATGAGCGCAGACGACGTATTCGCTTGGTTGAACATCAAGGCCGACGAAACTGGCGTTGCAGAATACGCTGCACTCGCTGCCACAATGGTTATTCCACTCTCAATCTAAACAACAACCTTTCACCTTTTAGGGGGCATCATGTCTTTATCTTCTTCTTCTCTCTCTTCTCTCTCTTCTCTTAACACTCTTCTTCAGGACGCTGTGCTTGGCTGTAGCAAGCCCTTCGCTGTTCGCATGGTTCGTAACTCTTTAAGTGATGTTGATGGCCTTAAGGGGGCGTTCCAAAACGAATTGGGTGACTTCATGTATCTTTCAAGACGTGACGATTACAATGCTCTTTACGGTCGCAAGACTGAACGAGTAGTAAAGACAACGGGTGTGGATGCCTTGAAAGCATTGCGCAACTTGTTGAGCCAGTACAACGCAACTGGTCGCAAGTGCGACTATTGCGATCATCAACTTACCGTATTGGCTGAATACATTGTATTCGGCTAGGGGGATACGCGATATGTTTGATCCTAAGTGATCCATATTTAAACTTTTTTTCATTAAAGTTAACTTATTTAGTTGCATTGTATAACGGAACGTATTACATTAAAAGTATAAGAAACAAACAAACAAACAACGGAAACGAAATGACTATCGAAACTGCAATCCTTAACTCTCTTACTACCACCCTTGATGACAAGGTTTATGTAATCGATCGTCAATACTCTGACGACTACCCAACGGATCTGTCAATGGCCTTATTGGCTCGCATCGACCAACGAAAGAACAACGTGGGGTACACGTTCACCTATGCTGTGATCCTTATGGATGATCAAGGCAATACGGTCTTTGGTGAGTCGTTTGAAGACACTTGGGGTGAAGTCGTAGAGCATAGGGGATAAGACAACAAGCAACAATAAAAGATGAAAAATGTTTACTTTTATTGTTGCACTGTATAACGCATCGTATTACATTGAACATGAAAGAAACAACTAACAACAACGGATCTGAAATGACTACTTTAATCATCACAACAAACAGCAACAACGACAAGATCGCTACTCTCTTTACAAAGGCCACCTATGGCGATCTAAGACTTCAAAGCAAAGACATGGCAATCACATTGGTCGATCGTCTTATTGGCAAGACTGACAAGGTCAATGGCAAGGTTGTAACGAGTGACGACGCACAACAAGCAATCAATGAGATCGTTGAAAGTCTTGATAACGATACGGGTGCTGTAAAGTGGGCCACTCAAATCACAGCAAATGTAATTGTTCACAGTAAGACAGGTCAACAGTATTATCAAGGTGCTATGGTTGGCACTGTCATACTTGAAAAAGGCGACGCACCAAAGGCAAAGAATTCGCGTGGTAGTCGCAACGGGGTGACCCTTGCAAAGAAGATCGCGCGCAAGATGCTACCAACATCATCATGGAAAATGGTGAAGTTGCTTGATGATAGTCAAGTGATCAAAGGTGACAAGGCGATCGCAATGTGGGAAGGCCTTAACAAATAAGGTTGACCACGTAACCACTTGCAAGGCTGCACAATCAAACGTGTGGCCTTTATTTTTGGCAATGTTTTGCGCCACTAATCGCCATCAAATGATCATTGCACAACAAGGCGATCATCTTTTTTCAAAAGCGCGATCTTTTTATGTCTCGACTTTATGGGGGATGTAGCAAGGTGATGAACTTTATTTGATTATTGTTTACTTATTTGTTTGCATGTAGTACATATCGTGTTATTATATAAGTATAAACAACAACCAAACGGAGCACAAAATGCCTAACTCAAACAACAACATCAAGCCTATCTCTTCTATCAAAGTTACTTTCGACGGTGCAGATTTTGCCACTGTAACTGTAACCATCAAGTCAGGCGACAAAGTCGCTTGGAACGCGTTGGCAACCGTTGACAACGGTCGTATCACTAAGGTTATCAAGGGCGCGCTTGACATGGGCTTGGACTTCTACCCATGTGGATCAACGTTTGTCACAGTTAACCGATAACAATAACAAAGGGGGTTAATAGCCCCCGTCCCCTTCAATGGATTGACACAATGTTAGAACAGTACGCAAGCACAATGCAAAGAATGGAAAGAAACAAGCGCATTGCCAAAGGATCAAAGAGATCCCCAAATTACACAAAAACATCTTTTCTTCAAAAAACTTTACTTATTTGTTTGACATGTATCTCAAATGGTATTACATTAAGAGTATAAGAAACAACAAACCAAACGGGGTACACAATGTCATCAATCAACTACACAAACGAAACTACTTTCAACCAATACAACGGCCTAGCGTCAACGACTTTGAAGGTCAATGGTAAGTCACACAAGCGTTATGCCAACATGTATGACAACGACACCAACACAGTGTTCTTTAAGTATCAAGGTCGCAAGCAACGTGGTGCTTTCATGAAAGATCAAGTATCTGTGATCGTTCGTTATGATGATGGTGCTGATCTTTACGACATCACTGTTAAGCACTTCAACGGCTTGACAATGGATAGTACAAAAATCTTTGAAAGCCAAGGCCACTTTGGCGATCAGTTTGGCGACATCCAAGCATTCATCAACTATGCAAAGGCCTAACAGCCTGCAGGGGGTCGATATGGCCCCCGTGTATCAAACAACACAACAACACAAGGCCACACAATGCCATCAACATACATCAACTACACAACGACAACAGACCTGAACACCATCGAAGAATTTGAAGACTTTATCAATGATCGATGGGTGCAACATGATTTGTTGATGCTCTTAACGCACAAACATGAAAACGACATCGCACAACTTGACGAAGGCACTGACGTTGCGATCGATATAGTCCATATTCAACATGAAACCTTTAAGGCCGTACCGGAATACGCATCTAGGCCCGATCACTTCAATCATGTCAGTTGTGAATTCTTTATTGAATACAGCGTGATCAACGTTGACGAATAGCAATCAATTGCGCCAATACGATCAAGGATAGTGCAAGGGGATCACTTTTTGGCAAAGTTTTTTTACAATGATCCCCGTTGCACACCTTCGCTAGAATGGGAACAATAGGACTTCCCCACATTTATCTTTAAGTTTTTCTCGTTATTGTTTACCTTTTATGTTGCATGTAATACACACCGTGTTATAATTATAGTATAAGAAACAACCAAACAACGGGATTTAAAATGACTTCAATCACAATCACAATCAACAAAGTAGATTACGGTACAGGATGCGTGGTATTGGCTCAAACAATAGTGCTCAAGTCAGGCGATAGTGCTCACTGGGCAAAACTAGTCGGAAGTAGTTTCGACGGCTCTGTCATCAAAGAAGGCGTGACAATGATTGTAAAGGGTGCACCCTTTGCCGAAGTAAAGCACAAGATGAAAACATACGCAAAGCGTGACCACGGGCATCTTGTTTACTACTTTCATGCCAACAAGTAAAGATCACACAAGGCAGGTGGTTCAAGCCACTTGCCACAACTCAACAACAACTCAACAACAACATAACAACGGATCTGACATGAAAATTAAATTTAACAACGTAGTGGTAAAGATGGAATACATCGAACTTCTAAACCTGATACAAAGTGGCGCGATCAAGCAAAGAACTAAGATCGTCCTAGAAACCAAAAATGTAATTTGGAAGTGGAACGGGCGCACAGACTATTCACCCATTGTGCAGATTTTTGATCCTATTCAACCCATAATTCCATTTGCCAAAATTACCCATTCAAGTTGAAATTGAAAACAAAGGATCTTTTGTGAATGCAAAGGATCTTTTAATCAATAAAGTTTACTTATTTACTTGACGTGTATAACCATACGTATTATAATAAGATGTAACCAATAACAACAAAGGGGCTTAAGGGCCTCACTTACAACGGGATTTAAAATGTTCACTTATGTAGTAATGACAGTTGAAACGGATTTTGTGTTTTCTTCAATCGAAGACGTGACCAATTTCATGCAAAAAAATACGCTTGTCACAGTAGGCACAAAGTCTGCAGGCAAAGTATTCTACATCATCGCACGATAAGGGGGCTGCAATGGAATTATGGCTTGAAATTATCCAATCCCCTGCATGGCAGATCGTTTGTGATCTGTCATGGTGGGCCACAATGATCGTCATTACAATCTTTACGGGGATCTTTATTGATGACATCTTCTAGGCCGTAAGAATGGGCGTTGTGGGTGGTCATCAGTGATCGCCCTTTACTTTTTTAACTTTTATTTCGAAAATGTTTACTTATTTGTTTGAATTGTATAACGTATCGTATTACATTAAGTATGTAAGAAACAAACAATAACAACGGGATCTAGAATGAACAATCAAACACTTATCAACACTATCGCAACTTTGACCAACGACATTGACAGCATGACAACAAGTCAAGTCAATGACATCTACACAACAAACAAGGCCGTGTTTTTAACATGGTACAAAAGAAATGTACCTTGTGAAAGCGTTTACGATGACAGCCATCAAATTGCGTTCATTGCAGAACAAAAGCAAAAAGCACAACAGTCAATGGAATTGCTTGATCAACTTTTTGGGATCGTTTCAGACAAAATTGTTCGTGATGATTTTAACAAAAGATGAATTCACAATGTAAGTCTAAAGCGCAGGATCTCTAAAACTATTTTCTGCGCCTTGCAAGACCACAATGATCGCCATGTTGAGAAAAAGGATCACTTTTTTTTATCTTTTTATTATCGCTACTACCGACATCATAGGCCCACGCTTATCTTTTTGTAGAAAATGTTTACTTATTTAGTTGCATCTATAACCATGCGTGTTATAATTATAGTATAAGAAACAAACAACAACCACGGGGCAAACAATGACTATCTTCCTTACAGACCTTGACTTTGACCAGTACAACGAAGCACACAACATTATCTTTGGAACTTGGGCACAATACAAAGGCGAAATCTCTGATCTGACGAGCCACAACATGGAAGTAGACTTTCAATGTCATGAAGAGTTTGAAAAGTGTCTAGTCGCATTATCAAACGAAGACATTCCTTTTGAATACTAAACAACAACGGGGCCACGCGCCCTACCGGAGCATACAATGAATACAATCACAGTACAATTCGAAGAAGATCACTCATTTGGCGAAGGTGATCAAATGAATAATCCTGAATACACAATTCAAGTCGTCGAACATTGCGTATTGCATGATCATGACATTGAAAACACGGCCCTAAGATTGGCAGAAGAAGAAATCAGTGAGTTGATTGATGGCGATTTTGACGATCTAGAAATTATGGGCGTTTGGGTCGGTAACACTGACATCAACGATGACGATTGGACTTGTCAGGTTTCCGTTGTCGTCACCTACAACGTCACAGAAGACTAACACACACACAACCACAACAAAGGGCCTTGTAATCGACACAAGGCCTTTACGTGTTGATCATGTTTGCGCACATCAACGATCGTTTTTTCTTTGTAGCGATCTCTTTTTTGTTGGTCGGTACTATGGGCGTTGTAGAGATATGTTAAAGTTTTCTTGATTATTCTTTACCTTTTAGTTGCATTGTATAACCATACGTATTATATTAAGAGAGTAAGCAATAAACAACTAACAACGGGGCAAACAATGTTTACAACTTCACAACTCACAAAAATCCAAACTGTTCTTTCAACTGAAACGCGCAAGGACGGTGGGCGCAACAACTTATTTATCAATGCTGAAAACGTCATTGCCAAAATGAAAGCACAGAACGGGCGCATCAAGCGCGTTAACGGTGCATTCAAAACAGTCATGAATGGTAGCAAGGGTGAAGTCTACACAGTCACATTGCATGCGTCAGGGTCTTTGTCTTGTGGCTGTAAGTTCTTTGAAACTAACAGAGATCGTCAGTCAAAAGGATGCAAGCACACGATCGCACTTGTCAAGACACTTGCAAAGGCGTAAAGGCTCAAGGGGTCAACTGGGTCGGTCTTCGGATCGGCCTTTGTTGTTTATGAGTAAACAAATTCAAAGTCGCTTAAACTAAAGCGTTCAACAATGTCTTCTTCTTTAGGCTCGAATGTATAAAACCACAAGACAATTTGTTCAACCCATCTAGGCGATGGCTTTACCATCCCATCCCACTTGGGTAATTTTACATTCGTTTCAATGTATCCAAACAAGACGGGTTCACTTGCAAACGTTTGGTGCAATGAAAGTCCACCCATATTGACAATAATTTCATTTGGATCAAATCCCATTTGTTCTAAAGCCGTAGGAACTTGATCTTGCCAAAAAGGTTCATGATATGGGCCACCATGATCAATCCATTGTACTGCATATATATAGTTCATAGTTCATATCCTTTAGGTGTCTAGGTTAAAACGTGTCACAGACAGTTTATAGGCCTTTGTTGTGTGTAGTCCTTCCAATAGAACATCATCAAACGATCGGCCTTGCCATATCGCAACGATCTCACATGAAAGCACAAAATTTGCCATGCTCGGATCGTACTTTGCACTGTTGACGCTGCAAAGGTGTCTTGATAGGCCTGTTTCATTTATGAAGTCGGTGATCGTCATCCTTGCGTTGTATACTTGCGTTTTTAACCACGCACGAAAGCATTGATCGTTTGGTGGTTGAACGTTTGAAAGTCTTGTTGTCTGTTCATCAATGTGCGCAACTTTCAAAGCACTGGCAAGGCCTTGCACGTCTTCAATCGTATCATGCAACTGGGCCAACAGCATTGCAACAGTTGGCGCGCGTTTGTTCTTTGCAACCATTATGCGTTGACTTCTTCAGGACGGTCTTTAACCACTGTAAACACTGCGTAAACGTTTGGCGCAAGTTCAACATGTTTTTCAATACACCATGTGTCTTCTTTTACTGACAAGTGGACTTCACTGAAACGGTCTGCCAACATATCAAATTCTTTACCCTTCCAAAGGTGAATAAAGATCGCGCTGTCTTGTATTGATACATTGTCAATCAAAATGTATTCAGCCGTTAACATTTTTAAGACGTTTCCAAGATCGCTTTGCATATTCAAGCGATCGTTATTCGTTGTTATTTTCATGGCGTTGTTCCTTTGCAAGTTGTTGATTATGCTTAACTTCTAATGAGATTTAAAAGATGAGCATGACCGTTTTTGTGTGCGTCTACCATCAAAGCAAGCACACTGTCAGCACACTTAGAGTTAAAGCGACCGTTTTCGATCTCTTCTTTAAGGCCATTGATTGCGCTTGCAAGATCATCAACCTTTTGTGCGATGTCTTGGATTGAAAGGCCACTGTTTTGAAAGTCAGATAAAGTTTGCATTGTATGCTCCGTTGCATGGTTGTTTATATATATTTAATATAACGGATTGTATTACAACCGTCAAGCATATTTGTTAACTTTATTGATCTTTTATTGTGATAGCAAACGATCTGTAAACAATTGATCCCATACAGACGGTGTTTTTGGCCTTTTGTTTATCGTGATCGTACTTTGATCGCCTGCACTGATCGAGTCTTCAATTGTTGTTGCCTTGTAGGCCTTTACACAATCGGATTTGCTGCAATAGAATAAACGCACTTGACCCGTCATCATCCAAACCTTACAAGCGTACTTTTGACCTATATCGACACATTCAACCACAGCCACAGCATGGCGATCAAACAAGGCCCCTTGAATTCCAACCAATCGACTAAATGGATCTAAAGGATCGATCTCAATGTCAATGTCTTTTATATGCCATGTTTGATCGTTAAGATGTTCGATTGTGAAAAACAGATCATGCGTTGGCATATGTGGCTTATCTGTTAAGACTTGACCACGACACCAACGCACTTGCAAAAACATACCCATTGCCAATGATAACAATTCGGATTGGACTTGTGTGCAAGCAAGATCCTTCATACTGTTTGATCCTGTTCTTCAGGCTTATTATCGTTGATGCGCTCTTCAATGTCATGGATCTTGCCAATGTGATCAGTCCACAAAAAACGTTCATTCAAGTCCAACATTTTCTGAATGTTTTCGATCTGCTCAAGTGCTTTACTATTGCGCTTTTGATTAAATGACTTTGTCACGACTTGATCATATTGTTCTACAAGGTCATCGATCTGATCATGCAATGCAATTCGTATATCACTTAATTCGCCACAGGCTTGAAAGATCACAAAGTTGCCATCGTTCATCACAACCCAGTTGCGCAATTCGTCAACCTTTTCTGTGTTGGCCTTTGGAAATACATATAAAGAAGAGCCGGTCTGTACTTTCAATGCGCCTTGCTCTGTTAAATATAGGTGCACTGCTCTTCGTGTCATTGCAGGCCCTTGATCGGGTTTAACCTTTAATCCTAAGCATTCAAGATCATCGGTTGCATTGTCGTTGCGTTGCAAGTTTAACAATAAAAAGTTGTGTGTGTGTTCGTTTGTCATGATGTTCATCCGTTAGTTGTGTGTGTGTTGTAAGTTAAAATGTTCAAAAATGTCGTCGGTGTTCCAATAGATAGGATCTACCCATTGACCAACAAAGTTATGACCATGAAACATGTGATCGGCTGTCTTGCGTTTGATCACAATGTTTGTTCGGCCTTCGTCATCGTAGAACCTTACAAGGCTATCAAGTGCCAATGTAAAGGTTTTGTGGATGCCGTGCGCCTTGCCTAGTGTAAACCTTATGTGTGTCATGTGATCGTTGATCTTACCTTGTACCACGTCAAAGATCGTCATACTGGTTTTGGCACTGTTCACAAATGTCTTTGCAAGTGTTGGTTGTTTGCGTTTGGTCATGGCAGGAATAGAGCAATCCCCTAGTGAGATTAAGCCCTGCCATATTCCAATTGTTTGTGGTTGTATCATTATCGTCTACCATTCCAGTTACGAACGTGGTCACGCTTAACAATCTTTACAGTGTGTGCGTATCCACAAGGCTCTATTAATTCGTTTTTGATTAAGCAAAGTTCCCATTGACCTAGTCCATCAGTCAACATGATGTACCGTTCGGTTTGACTAGTGATGTCAAGTGTGATGCCCATGAAAGTTACTTGTGTTTTATTTCGTTCGATTGTGCAAGTCATGTCAGTTCCGTTGTTGTTTGTTTATACTTAATTATAACGCGTATAGTTATACACGTCAACCTTTTTAATAAACTTTATTGATCTTTTTTTGAATAAGGATCGTAACGGCCTAAAACAAAGATCAGATCGGGGGCAATCCTAGCCTTTGAAAGTCCGATCTGATTAAGGTATAATCTTTATATTTTAACCCACATCTTCGCGTTTAATCGTTACGTATCCCATGTGATTGGTATAGGCATATTCTTCGATTTCTTCATACGTCATTTTACGTATGACCGTGTCAAAGTAATCTAGGTTTACACGATGCCCAATTACATCATGCAACCATTCGTGTGCATATGCTTTGGCCCGTTCTTCACTGGCAAACACACAGTGTTCATAGTGATCGCCACCATCTTCCAAAGTTCCTAATAACCATACTGTCATTTCATACCTCTTTGTTTTTTGATGTCAAATCAAAGTCGTTGTTAAAGAATTCCATGATCGCAGCCTGTCGAGTTTCGTCGATGTTGTTGCTTAGTTGCGCACGATACTTAACACGGGCCAAAGTTCGACCTTCGTTTTTAGTATAGTCGCGTATCTCTTTAAGGATCTCGTAAAAATCCAAACTTCTTCGTTGTTGTTTTAAGCCCATGAAACGCGCAGGAATAACTTGCATTTGATTGCAAGTGTCACAGCATCGGCCTTCCTTTACAGGTTTAGCATTGTTGCTATTGATTGACGATGTGCCACATATGCAGCACTTGAATGGCGTTGAGTAAGTCGATCTCATGATTGCCCCTTTTTTGTTTGTGTTGTTGTTGTTGTTTTTACCAAAACTGTTTCTTCACTTATTTCTTGAAAGCAACTTGCACAGTATAAAGTGTCAAAACGCCCCCTTAAAGATGTTCCGTTGCCACACCCACAGGTATTGACATATTTATAATTGGATCGCATGATCACCCCTTTCTTGTGATGGATTTTATGTTGCAGTACTGTTCTACCAATTGGTATTCATCGTCACTAAATTGCATTATTACAATGTCTTGCGTTTTCTCAAGTTCTTTAAGACGTTGTAGCAACTTTCCATACCCACTGGCTACTTGATTGCGATCCAATAGCCACGACTTGAATGTATTGGTAATAATTATTTTGCTCATTTGAAACCCCTTAGTTGTTGTGGTTGTTGATAAGTTCAGTGATGTCACAAGGAACATACCGAACGATTGCTTGCACGTTTTCATCACGGCCCGTTGTTGCGTTATAGCCACGAACAGTGACCATTTGACGACCACGGCCCATTGATTGGATTGCACAGTATGCAACCTTGATTTTGTTGTTGGCAAAGATTGCTTTGATGCTGTTTGTTGTGATGTTGCTCATTTGAAACCCCTTATTTGGTTAGTGTGATGATGTCGTTTGCAAGTATTGCGATCTGATCAGCGATCGTTTTTGCGATCTTGTCATTTCCAAGTTTTTCATGCTTTGTCAAAGACTTGGTCAA
>TARA_R110001632_G_scaffold39922_2_pt1 | contig 12498 bp, 11 predicted proteins | sample TARA_R110001632 | Tara Oceans TARA_R110001632 (sample SAMEA4398266) | marine metagenome | biome: Polar Biome; feature: [SRF] surface water layer (ENVO:00010504); material: water (ENVO:00002006), including particulate matter (ENVO:01000060) such as... | depth 5 m
GTTTTCAGCCATTATAACTTCATCTCCTGCTAATGCAATTACACTTCCCATACTTGCAGCTATTCCCTCTATATATATAGTAGTTTTTGCTGTTCTTTTTCTTAGAACATTGTAGATAGCCATTCCCTCAAATACATCACCACCTACACAATTTATATGAAGGTTCATTGGAACATCTTTAAAGGCTTTTATTTCTTCAATAAATCCTTGAGCTGTTACTCCATATGCACCTATTTCATCAAATATATATATGTCAGCAATCTTGTTAGAAGACTCTGCCTTAATGTTAAACCAATTTTTATTCATAAACACAAAAATATTTTTATGTTATGACAAAGTTACGCAGTTTCAGGAATAAATTTAGATGAGTATATTTTTAGTAACAACCTCTTTGTTTCTTTCTTTGTAAACTATGCTTTGAGCTTGTCTTTCAGAAATATCGTATTTAATAGATAAGTCCATAAAAGTATATGTTCTGTTGCCTTCATTTTTTCTTAGCATACAATCAAAATCATATATAATCATATAATTTCTTAATCTTTTTGGCTCTACAATTCCTCTCTCTATAAGGTGCCTTAAAATATCTTTTGCAGTAGGCTCGTTCCATCTTTTTAAAATTTCAACTTCTGCAATATCTATATATTCTAAAACAACATCTATTTTGTTTTGTCTTGACGCCATATTATTTGTTAGACTTCCAAATGTTATTTACGTTATTCCAAAATTTAGTTACAGCTTTTCTACAACCTATACAGCCTAGTTGTTGTTTTATGTGAGGAAAATGTCTGTGCCATTCATTAAATAAAATTTGTAAACCATTGGAATTATATTTACCATTTTGTTCTATTGAAATATTATTTTGCTTTATTGCTTCAATAATTTTTACTTTATTTTCTTCAGTAACTTTATCAGCTATTATTTGTATTGTCATTCTTCCCATTTGTTTATAGGGCAAACACCTAAATACTCTTTAGACAAAGTAGCTTTCGCATCTATAAAGCAAGTACACTTACCACATCTTGCTCCTTTACTCCATCTAGGATATCTTAGCATTGCAAAGTTTCTATAAAAATCGCACTTTTTACAGGTATCTAACCTATCTTGTTTTACTTTTTTACTAACAAACATATGTTTATATTTTTAAAATGTTGCTTGAGCCTCTATTACTCCTACTGTATTTTGACTTGTTGTAATGTCAGCTTCTACTACTACTACTTTACTTGATTGATTCATTGCTCCCATCATATTTTGCTGCCCCATAGCATCAAATTGTGAGCTTGCAAAAGAAGGCATATTCATTAAACCACCATCAGCAAACTTAACACCACCTCCTGCTGCGTTCATAGCTGATAATTGTCCTTTAAACATAGCTGTACTTCTTTTATTAATTACAGCTTCTCCACCTTCTAGCTCTGCCACTCTTCCTCCTACTGCAAACTTTTCTCCACCTTGTGCGTGAGACCTTCCGTGTACCATTCCTCCGTCTGCAAATTTATCAACTATTCCTCCATCTTCAAATTTACCAATTTGGCTATCAATAAACTTACCAACTACCGCTGAAGCTCCTGCTGCTAAAACTAAATTCAAAGGGAAAGGTACGCTTTTAAAAACAGACGCAATAAAACCTGCAACCGCTTCCATAATTTGCGCTCTAACAACAGATTTCATTGCTTCTTCTGCTGATTGACCTGAAAGTATTGCTCTTTTTACATCTGCTTTAAAAGCTTCTTCTTTATTTTTTTCAGAATCATTTCCTAGTTTTTTTTCTAAATCAAATATTTGTTTTGATATTGTTGTTTTATTTTTTCCTACATCTTTCTCGGTAGCCAATAATAATTTTAAATCTTTTATTTGCTGCTTTATAAGGTCTTGCCTAACTTTAGCGGCTTCTACTTCGCTTAACAAACCTTCGTCCATTAAAGACTTCCTATATTCTAAAAGTATTCTTTCAACATCATTTAACTTTTCTTTAATTGCAATAGTAGCTTTTGTGCTTTCATTATTTTTTTCTATTTCTTCATTAATTTTTGCTAGAGAACCTGTTTGTAAAGAAATTATATCTTCTTGAGTATAGCCCAATTCATTTAACATCTTATATAAATTAGCCTTCTCTAAATCTAATTCATTATTTTTATTTAAAACAGGTATGTTTTTTTGTTGTAAATTATTTATTTTAACATCTAATTCGTATTGTTCTTTATTTAGCTTGTTTATTTTTCCTGTTGTATTTTCTTGAACTTTCCCTTCAGCATTTAACATTTTTTGCTGATTCCCTAGCTGTTTATTGTTAATTATTTTATTAGCTTCAGTTCTTGTTAATTCATCTAATAACTGTTGATTTTGCTGTATTATATTATTATTTTCTCCAAGAGCTTTGTTATTACTGTCTATTTCTTTTTTTACTTTATTTAAAGCGTGAACTAATTTTACCGCTTCTCCATCAGCTAATAAAGCGTGTCTTGCTATAGCAGCATCTAAAGCTTTTGCATTTATAACTAAAGCTCCTGTTTCTTGGTCTATAATTTTTATTGAAGCTCCTATGTTTTTTTCTAATTCTTTTGTAACTAAATTAAATCTTAATTTTTCTTCTTCAGTTTTTTCTAAAATAGAATCTAGTCTAGCATATTCAGTTACTAAATCTTCTGTAGCTTTTTCTTCAACTTTAAAAGCTTTAGCTGTTTCAAATATTTTTTCATTTAAACTATCAAAACCTTCTACTAATAAAGTTAGTTTATTAAAAAAACTTGCCGTATTTTCTATCATTTTTTGAAAAGGCTCTGCTACTAAATCTAAAAAAGCTATTGAAAGTCCTTGTATAGCAGATTTAAACTTTAAAAAAGAACCCTGAAGGGTGTCTCCAACTATAAGAGCCATTCTTTCTCCTTCTCCGTTAGCTTCTAATAAAGCATCTCTTAATTCTAAAGTTGCGTTAGTTGTACTTAACATTTGTTCAAATGCACCTGCTTGTCTTATATCAACAACCTCCATTACATCTGCCATACTTCCCCCTTCTTTTACAAAAGCCTTCATAGCAGGAACTAAATCATCTAATCCGTGTATAGTTTTTCCAAAAGCTTTAGTTAATTTTGAAGAAGGGTCTTGCATTTTAAGTAAAATATTTCTTAAAGAAGTACCCGCAATAGAAGCCTCTATACCTGAATCAGCAAGTTTAGCCATTATTGCTGCCGTATCTTCTATAGAAAAGCCTGAAGATTTTGCAATAGGAGCAACTTTAGTCATTGATGTTTGCCATTTTTCAATGTCTAAGGCAGAACTAGCAAAAGACACAGCCATAACATCTACTACTCTTTGAGTTTCTGAAGCATCTAAACCAAAACCCCTAACAGCAGCACCCGCTACTATTGCACTTCTAGCTAAATCACTTCCCGTTGCTGTAGCTAAATTTAGAGTAGCCTCTTGAGCTTGCATTATTTCTGTAGCTGAAAAACCTAATTTTGAAAAATTTAATTGAAGCTCTCCAACTTGAGTTGCAGTAAAAAACGTTGTTCTACCTAAGTCTTGCGCAGACTGTTCTAATTGTTTAAACTCTTCAGTATTAGCACCTGAAACAGCTTGAACCTTAGCCATAACAAATTCAAATTCTGAAAAAGTAGAAATTACAGAAGAAACTACTCTTCCTATTGTTCTAAAAGCAGTTACAATAATACCAATAGCGGCAGCACCTTTTATAAACTGTTTAGCCATTCCGTTGCTAGACTTTGTAGTTTTTTTTGTATTTACGTTAGTTTGGCTTATATCTTTGTTTAATTTTCTTGTTTCTGCAGAATATTTTTTTACGTTTTTAGCTGTTGCACTATATTGAGATGCTTGTTCTTTAGTTAATTTTACACCACTAGCAGTTAATTTTTCTGTAGCCTTCATTTCGGCTCTCATTGCTTTAAGCTCTTTTTTTAACCTTGAAATTTTTTCAATATTTTTTATTTCAACTTCTATTGCTACTTTTTTATTTAATGCCATATTATGCTATTGTTATTTGTATTACTTTATCTGAAAAAACACTTCCTATTTCTGCTTCTATTGATTTGTTTATGTCGTTTTCTATTGCCATTATAACGCCTGAATTTTCTGCTTTAGCAAAAGCATATCCTATAAAATTATATCTTCTTGGAGCAACCATTACTCCGCCAGGAGTTAAATAACCGTCTTGTAGTTGAGCAACAATATTTTCTGCATATCTTTCTATTTCTAATTTAGACATATTGTTACTAATTCTTTTTTGATGCAGCCAATCTATAATTGTATCTTCATCTACCTCTACCCCATTAGTATCTCCTTCGTTTACTAAGTTCATATAACTCACACTAGAAACTATATCTAAAAATAAACTACCAAAAAATTCATTTATTTCAACATCAAAAGACCTATACAAATCTCCTGAAGCGTAATGTTGTTGCTCTTTAATTTCGTCTTGTAATGACAATATAAAAAACTTTCCTGCTCTTTTTAATCCATCAACTATTTTAGGGTAATCTTCTGTTGCCATTAGTCTTCTATTGTTCCTTGATTATCCCTTCTTAAAACTGTATGAGAATTTCCAAACCTATCATCAGCCACAACATTTACTAAATACTCAATACCACCAATAGTTACTGTCATATAAACCTCTAGCCCGCTTGTCGATGCTATTCCTGAATCACTTATTTGATTACTTATATTTGGCATATTATATTTTTTTTACCAACCTTGATTTGGGTTGTATGGTCGCGCATCTCTTATAGTCCAACTTCCGTCAAATTTATTTATATTAGGTTTTGATGCTACAGGAGCGCCTGTATCTATCCACTCTACCAACTCTACCTTAGTGGTATTGTTTTTTTGAGGCATATAGTCTATAACTCTATTTATTCTCCAATAAACACCATCTATATATATTAGCTTTTTTAAATCTAAATTAGCAATATCAGATATAGATAAATTAATTTGTATTGTTCTTATTCTGGGATTGCTTAACATCATCTGTATCATACTTTTATAAAATCTTTCATATAATCCTATTCCGATTGTATAAGGAGAAGTATAAGTTCCTACTGTAGAAATTGACTCAATAAAATCTCTTACCCAAACATTACCATAAGACAAGACAATAGCATTAGAATCATCTCTGTTTACAGAAGTGGCTTGAGGATAAATATTAGATAAAGCTCCACTTGTATTATATCCTGCATAAACAGTTTGATTACTATTTGCTATTATAGCTTGAGTATTTGCGCTCCAATTTTGAACAGTAGCTCTTTTAGGAGTATTAGTTATAAAGCCATTCCATTCAGCACTAGGAGAGTATCTTTTCCAATTTAAAAGTCTAGGCAAAAACCCATAACCCTTAACAGGTCTTTCCCAATCATTTTGACTTGTTGTACCTCCTGATTCTTTTTCTTGCCATAAGGCAGCAATATAAGGAGTGTCTACTGCGTTTAAAGAAGAATCTTTATCTTTGACAGATATAGTTCCTGCAAAGAAAGGATTTTCAAAAGTAGTTGTTCCTCTTTCAAATTCATCAGAAAAACTTTCATAATAAGGATAGTTGTCTAATATGCTTTCAAAAAAATTAATTCCTCTTTGTTCTACATTTAAATCGTTACTATCTGATTTATATTTAAAAATTAAATCTCTTTTAAAAGATTGTTTAGCCCAACTATCTACATAATCTATAGCTCTATCAACCTTATAAGTCCAATCTATTGCTTCACTTAATGGTCTATAAAAATCATTAAAAGGCTCTATGTTTACCGTTTTAGAAACTTCGTTAGTTTGAAATTGTAAATTAAAGGCGTGTGTAACTCCTTTAATAAAATCTATTTGCTTATAGTCTTTATTTATTACATCTTTAATATTATATGTTTGCCCATATTCAGCGTATAGAGGGTCTATAGAGATACTAATATTTCCTGCAGCATTTCTTCCGCTACTAATATTTGTAGAAGCAAATAAAAACCAATCCCCTGTTAATGTACTTCCACTATTAACAGGAATTGAAGTCTTACCTCTTACTCTAAATCTAAATTTTACAGTATCTCCTTTATTAAGCCATAGCGAAGTTACAGAATCAGGTAAAGCAGTAGTGCTTTCTAAATTTAAACCATAATTACCGCTTCCCACATTAAAAGCATCATCAATCATACCTTCAGAGCCTCCGTATGAATGATAATAAGTTCCCCCTACTGTTTTAACTAATATATCTATTCTTGCATTTTTAATTATATATTGAAGGTTAGAGTTGTTTCCTCCTGTGTTTGAAAAAGTAGATAGATGAACACACATATTATTTATGTTTATAATATATTTTCCATATTCAGAAACAATAAATTTTCTATGGTCTGTAAAACCATAATTAGCATCTTCAGGGTTTCCTTGACCATTTAAAAATAAATTAAATCCTGCGGCTGCACCATAACCTGTATTTCCATCAAGGCTTATGTCCATTGAAATAATATCAGCATTTGAATTACTAACAGGCTGTGTGTAATTGTTTAAATAAATTAATCTGCTTGAGTTTTGGTCTGCAGGGTCAAGATTCCAATAAAGTTGTAATGAATAATATTTGTATCTTTCATCAGCATTATTATATTTAAAATTAGGAAGTGCAAATAATAATTTTTTAAATGTTTCGCTTTCTATAAAAGTAGAATTTATAGTATATCCTGCTTGAGTAAATATTTCTTTAAAAATATCATATATCCAAATACAAGGTCTCCAATCACAGCTAGGTTCAGGGTTTCCAAAAGAAAAACCAGTGTACATACCTTTATAAGCTAATGTAGAAGGCGCTGCATTGAAAGGGGAAAAATCTCTAAAAAAAGTAAAATAAGTATCTAATAATTGAATAGTAAAATCTTCTCCGTCAGGGTTAAAATCTCCATAGGTAGTAATGGGGTAAACTAAAGAGGTAGTTGACGCAGTTTTGCTAGACCTTGTTTTATATTCAGCATCATCATTATTCCAAGTAGAAACTATACTTTCTTTATTTATTTGTAAATTTACACCTGTTCCGTTTGTTCCGTCAGGAGGCAATCCATCTGTAGTTTTTCCGTTTAAATATTCCCAAGCGCTTCCTTCATCTCCCAAATTTTTTAATAAAGAATCTCCTATAATAGTAGTCCAACCTATATTGTCTCCGTAAAAAACACAAGAATAATGTTCAGGTTTTTTACTTATTCCCACAGATGATAATTGAAGATAGCCTTCTACAGAAAATAAATTATTAAAAATTATCCTACAAGGCTTTTTATTTAATAAATTGTTTTGTGAGTAGCTATTTGCTATGTATATATTTTTGTATAATAAATTATTATTTTTTGTAGCAGGAAGTTTAAATGTTTTACTAAAAGTTCCTTTTCTTGCATCAAGTTCTTTTATGTCGGCAATAGAAAAAGTTAATGCTAAAGGAAATTCAGAATGATTAGAAACATCTAAAGAGCCTACAACGCTTTTATCCCAATCAATATCTCCATTGTCTTTATAAAAATAATCTAATAATTCTATATTTACTACGTTCATTAGTTTCTTTGTGTTTGTACTTTATGGGCTAAAGTGTATTCTATATTAAATTTAACCAATCCCGCATCTTGATTTAAAATTTCTACATCAGTATTATTTATAATAACAGGTATATATCCTTTTGTAGAAGGTCTTTGAAAAGGGTTTGCCGTATTGTTTCTTTGAGTAGCTTCTGTGTCCATTTCAATCCATACATTTGGAGAAGTTATAATTTCTTGTAGCCAATCAGCAGTTTGCTTGTTTAAAGGCTCTGTAAACACACTATTATTTCTGTTTGCATTTATATTTAAAACCTCTCTACCTCCTTTGTACAAATCTCCACCTCTCATTGTGTTAGAATAATAATTTTCTGGGTCGTTCAAAGTTAATGTACTAGTATTTTTGTATTGATTTTGAACCCAAGTTCTGTCTGCACTTTTTATTTCTACTGTACTTTTTTCTACAGATAATCCTTCAGTTACATTTCTCTTAGCAGTATAACTATCGATTCCTCCCGCTCTATTTAGCCAATGAAACCTTACAAATCCAAAAGGAATGTTAGCAGTTTCTCTGTCTATATTAAAAAATCTGTATTCTGTTGCTCTTAGTGTTGCAGGGTTTTTTTGTACTGAAACATTAGTAATTTCTCCTATTGCATCATTTGTTGGATATATTCTTAATCTATCTGTTCCTATTGCAGTAAAAATTTCAGTATAAGTACCCGCAGCAGTTCTTAACGTGCCTGTATCTCCTCCTATATACGCCTGATAGCCTCCTTGTGTAACACTTAAAACAGTATAGGTAATTGAATAAACATCTCCTGCAGTTCCTGTAACTGAGCTTTGGCTTATACTGGCTGATGAAGAGCCATCAGAACTAGCTTTGTTGTTAGCTACAGACCAATTGTTATTAGCATACCAATTAGCAGGTGAATCAAAAACACCATTAAGTACTAAATTATCTTCAGCAGTTTCATACACTAAAGATGCCTTATAATATAAAGTAGAATTGTCTATTTGATTAATTAATAAATTTCCCGAATCATCTTGTGCAAATAAATTAATATACACAGGGGATAAATTTTGTGCGCATAAAACAGATTGTGATTGTTTAAACACTAATAAATTGCTTCTTGTTTCTGTTGCTAAATTAGAATTAAAGTCAGATAAATAACAAGTGTTTTGTGAAGTTCCAACACTTGAATATGTGGTTATTTTAATTCTAGCTTTTGTTGCATAGTTATCTCTATTGCTTGATATAAAAAGTTTATATTGATACCAATATAGCCATTCCGCTTCTTCATCTGTTCTAACATTTTTAGCAAAAGGCAAAACAGAAGCTCCTGATTGAACTGATTTGTTAGGACAAAAACTCATAAATCCCCTTCGTGCAGAAGCATTAGTACCGTATTCACCTATTAAAAAACTTTCATAATAATATGGATTGTTTAATTCATATTGTACTAATGAATTTATAACGCATATTCTATTAAAACTTAAAGGGTTTTGAGTAACTTTTTTTATAGTACCATTAGCAATAATAACTTCAGGAGTAGCTAAAACCCAAACGTGTCTAAAAGCACCATTTTGAGTTACATTATAACTACTAATTGTTTGCGTAACATTATCTTGTTTTGTTGCCCCCCCATTCATTCCTCCATAAAAAGAACTTTGCCAAGTTCCTTTTTTTATAGGAACTAAACTATAAGAAAGAACGTCTTGACAAATAGAACTAATATCTATAGTAAATCTTTGATTACTTAAGGCGGGTTGTGCAGCATTAAAGTTTTGATTTGCTATATCTCTTGTTTTTTTAATTGTTGATGTTAAAGTCCATTGAGTTATATCTGAAGGAGGGGGAGAAATAGTAGTGGTATATACATCAAATATAACATTTATTATTTGTCCTTTACCTGTAGAAGAAGAAAACCCTTCTTTGCTTGGAGCTTGGTTTTCTCTTAAACCATTCCACATTAACTGATATCTAAGAGTTTTATTAGCACTCATTAAATGATTGCTTCTATTGGTACGAGACATTTGATATAGTTGGCTTCCCGCATAGTCTAATGGTTGTATTCCTGCAAATATTGAGCCTTTGTATTTTGCCATATTTAATAAATATTATATTTTTTGTTTAAATAACTTTTAATTTGCCCTAAGTTATAATCTACTAAAGAAGAGTTGTAAATAATAACTTCTTGCATACTGCCTTTTAAATAATTATAATAATCAGCAGGGACAGGTGGAGCAGAAGCAGCTTGTCCTGTAGAGCCTATGTTAAATGGAGCAGAATTAAAAGCATGAGTATTATCATAAGATGATACTTGAACAGAATCAGAAGCGGCATTATTATATTCTAAATACAATCTTTTATTTTCAAGCTTAACCATAGCTATATGATAGTTAGAAGTTTTATAAGTAGAAGATAAAGTTACTGTTCCTGAATTACCACTTGCATCAGAAAACGAAGCTGTTAATTGGTTGTCATCACTACCTACTGATAATAAAGACTGACCATTAGAGTAATAAAAATATTTACTTGTTTCTGTAACTGATGTATCTACTTGAGATACAAAAAACATTGTAAACTCAGTTCCTATTGGGCTATTGCTGTTAGAGGTATAAAAATCTGTAGTTCCGTTAAAAGCAATTCTTGTTTTGTCGTTAGCCCCATCATAAGTATATCTTAAAGCTTGCTTTTCTTTAAGTGTTTGAGCAATACTATTTGTATTTCCTGATTGGTCTTCCCAAGCAGAAACTCTTTTAGTTGGTATGCTAAATGTTAATCCACTATCAGCCTTGAGCCAACTTATTAATCCCGCTAAATCACTTGGGTATGTAGATTGAGGTCTAAAACATTTACTAAAGACTTTCCACGTAAAATTCATTCTTATTTGAATTAACTGGTCATTTGCAACTTCTTTTACTCTTTCTATGCTAACATCTTCTCCTTCTAAAAATCCCGTTACAATACCATCTTGATAATTTTTTAAAAACATATCTAACCATTCATTAGAAAGGTCTTGAAGGTTGTCCCATCTTTGGTCTAAATTAACATTTGCTTGTGCAGTTCTATTATACAAATCAGAAAAATATATTTCAAAAGAATATAGCTCCCAACCATTATTTAAAGATACTTCAGGAAAAACTGAAGACGGAGGAGTTATTAAAATAGAAGGATATTGAGTGCTGTGATTATCATTAAATTCATCTGTATAGCCAAAAAACTTATCTCCATAAGTCCATTTGTTTTTCATTACCGTTACTATATCTGTAAGTCTTATTGCCATTATGTTATTTTGTTTGGATTATGTATTTTCTCTTGAACTTTTGACTCATATTCATTTGTAGCTGTAATCCAACTTAAGTAACTTAAAACTTTATATAAGTTTGTTTCTTTAACACTATCAATTTCATTAAAGCCTTCAGTTTTAAAAACACCTTTTTCTGCAAGTAAATACAAGCTGTTAAGCCAACCAAACGGCTTTACATATATATCATATAAGCTTTTTGTTTTTACTATCATTTCACTTTGTCTTTTTTCCCCAAATACATACTTGAAAGTTGAGTCAATTTTCTGTTTTGCTGAGTCAAAAAAAAACCGAACTCCCAAATGACGTCCATTGACAAGTTTCTAAATTTTTCTGTTTTTTCAGGTATTATATCGTCATCATATTTTTCATCTATTCTTCTGCATAAAATAGCCATTTGTTCAGGCAAAACATCAAACTTTCCGTGTTTCATAGACTCTATATACATATCAAGTTGTGTAGCCTCTATGTAGTCTCCATAAGTATTTTGCTTAAGAAATTCAGAAGGAAAATAATAAGTTTCTCCTTCACACTCAAAAGACCTGTTATCTTTAGGTTTGTAATCTTCCATTAACTTTTCTAAAACAGAAATAACTTTAGCAACACTATTAACATCTACAAGATTCATTTGCTCTTTATCTAAGCCTGTCATATAACCAAAAAGCTCTTTGTTTAGCTGTATGTTTTGAAAATCCTCTAGTTGATTGTTTGAAAACTCAATATAAGATTCTAAATGATTTTCTTCTTTGCTTTCTTCATTAGAATTTTTAATTAACGTTGCTCTATCAAAATGACTTTTTATTATTGAAATCATACCGCACCAATAATTTAATGTCATATCCTTCCATTCAGTAGGAATTACAACTTCTTTTTCTTCTCCATCTTGTTTAAGCCCAATAGTTATACTCATATTTTTTTATTCGGATAATTTCGCAATTATAATAATTTTTTCAATACTATACTAGAAGTTTTTGGAAATCCAAGTAACTTTAAGAAAAATATAATATTTTAGAATGATTCCACATATTTTTGTTAATAGCCATTACTAGACAATCTACCATATCGTCGTGTTTAGCTGAAGGAAACTTTATTAACTGCTGTAAAAACTCTTCATTCCAATCTCCTTTTAACAAACTTACTCTTCCTGTCTCTAAAGAAGCACTAATATCTTGAACTCTAGCTACCTTATCTTTTGATGGCGGCTTATCTTCTCTAACATTTAATCCTGTTTCTTTCTTTAATGTTTGAACAATAGATTTACCTGATGCTTTTGGCTCTACATATACTCTACTTCTATTGGTATATCCATTTTTAGCTACCCATTGAGGTATAAACCTAACTAAATCAGGAAATTCTTTGTAAACGTTAACACAATCAATTATTTGCCACTTATTATCTTTAAATGTATAAGCTAATAGTGCTGAAGGGTCATTCTTTTCATTTGCAGTATATGCAGGGTCTATAACAAAATCTACAACTGTTTGTTCTGTTGTATGCTTGTATTGGTCTATTTTAAACCAATCTGAGCGTATCATTCCTGAATTCAATGGTGTAGGGGTCTGCATAAGCTGTCCTGCGTACCCATAGCTTCCTAGAGCCTGCTTGTAGTCATCTAATATATCCCTACTAAACCTGTCTGACCAAAACAATCCATTTTCATCATAATTGTCTTTTAATATTTTAGGTTTTAAATC
>TARA_R110001632_G_scaffold65880_1_pt1 | contig 12498 bp, 17 predicted proteins | sample TARA_R110001632 | Tara Oceans TARA_R110001632 (sample SAMEA4398266) | marine metagenome | biome: Polar Biome; feature: [SRF] surface water layer (ENVO:00010504); material: water (ENVO:00002006), including particulate matter (ENVO:01000060) such as... | depth 5 m
CTTCGCGGCGGCGTGCTTTCGCCTCCGGAGTACCTTTTTTGATCAATCATTTATTTATTCTTTGCCGCCAATTGGTCCAGCCTTACTTGCAATAATAATTGATAACGCTGATCGAATTGCTTGCGTGCTCTTGTTGAGAGTATTTGTTTGTCCATTGCTTTAATCAAGTATACCCGCACACCTATACGCGGTGACATAAACTTATTGCCCTTGCGCTGCTTCAATACGTCGCCTCGCCTTGTCTTAAATGCCCCTTGATAGAAGCGCCCCCCTGATACCTTGACGCCGCCATATGTACTGCCCCTGCGATTGCCTGCTGTCTTACTGCCTGCCTTGGCACCCTTTACTTGATTAGTCCTTAGCTTATCTAATGGTATGCCGCTTAATATAACTGTGGCGCTGCCTTCTACTTTTTGCCTATTAGCCCTGCCTGCCTTGATCTGTATACGCTGGCCTTGTTCGCCCCTCTTGCCAAACACCCTGCGTATAGCCTTCAAGGGCAATTTGAAATCCTCCTTGGCTTGCTGATTAACTACCTTTCTGCTTGTTACAAGCGTTTCTTTAACAGCCCTATTGGCTGCCCAGTATGCCGCCTGGCGTACTGTCTTATTAGCTGATTTTAGTTCTTTTATATCTAACTTAACTTGTGGCTTGGCCATTGCTGATATTCTCCATTTTGCTCGCTCGACATTCTTGGCACCAATACATGCGCCGAATTGGTCGCATTTCAACCACGTAATAATCAACGCGCCTATCACGCGATAATCTTAACGCAAAGCGATTAGCCTCGCTCTCGTTGTGCGTCGTCATATGTATAACGTTATTATCTGCATTTACTACGCCGTACTCTGCGCTAATCATTCAAAAGCCTTACTTGCTGGTGGCTCTAGAATCCACTTGCTCATGCCTTCGGGCACCAATGGCAAATAGACCATAAACCGAGTTAAATCCTTAATCTTGTATAGATCAACCAACGTTGGATCAATTACAAGCCCCTCTCGCATGATTTCACGCTGCACCCATTGATATGTGGCATCATCATCAAGGCATTGCGCTATAACGCGCTGGCGCTCTTTGTAGTCGGTTTCCTTGATGTTATCCAACCACTTTCGCACCGCATAACTTCGGTATAGCTTATCCATCAATTTCATCTTATCACCTACCAAAAAAAGGCAATTAACAAAGCCAATAATATGCCCATTATTGAGCCGGTCAAAATGTCGATCAATATCTTATTCATAGTCGATGAACTCCAGGTACTTAGTAGGATATAGCGTGCGCTGTAATTTGAGGTACTCGTTTTGCTGTTTATAGTGCTTGGCAATCTCGCCTGACTTGTTAGCCTTGCGCGCTGCCTTGGCTCGATCAGGGCAAACGCTCTTCTCTAACAATAGACCAATTTGCCCTTCACCCAGCTTCTGCGTTGCCCATTGTGTAAAAATAACGGGATTGTTGCCGAGCTTCATATGGCACGACATACAATGCGCAAAGGCGTTTGACGCTGTGAATCTAAGCGCCCATATCCCCCGGCTGAATAAATGACTGCAATCTAACCCCTGCGGTCGCTGCCTATAATCATTATGGCAATACTCGCAACGGTAGTTTGCCCTCTCTCGTATGCAATAGCTAAACTGCACGTCCGCTGGATAGCGTCTAATCTTCATCTATATACCCGCCCCTATTTTTTGAGCAAACTGGGCAAACTGAATAGCCCCCTTGCTTAACACCACCCGCAACCCCGCCCCTGCGTTGAGTTTGCGCAGTTTGCGCAGTTTGCCCGCTTTGTACGCCGCTTTTAGTTTGCCCGCTTTGTTTGTTCAGTTTGCTCACCCTAGTCTTGCGTGTTTCTGGACCAAAATTTTGCGTTTTTTTCCATACCTTTTGACAGTATAAAACGCTCGCCAGTGTACTTCTTTAACACCTTCTCGGCCTGCCTGCGGCTGATACCATGATCGACCCGCAACGACTTTAATAGGTCGCTGCTCTTAACCTGCCCCTTACCTAACTCTAACCAGATCGCCTCAATCGTTGAATCATTCTCCAGCGCAAATTTCTCGTTATTGCGCTTTTGAGCGATGTCAATATACCCATCTAAAAACTCGATCTGGCGCGTCTTGCCGTTTATCTTAATCGTAATGTCCTCGCGTATGCCTCGGCACTTTTCTTCGCGTGTGCTCAATAGCCACTCGTCCACCTTCTCACCTGGTTTGCGGTCCATGTCTAAGTATAGCAACACGTCGCAATCGCTCTTGAGATCGCCTGTGCCCTCGTATACGTGTAGCCCTGTCTCTTTGTCGGCGTACTTGTTTGTATGCCCCAACAACACAACCGTAGCCCCCTTGCCGCACATACTGCGCAACATATCATACAACTTGGCGCCGCTGCTCTTGTTTAGCACGTCGGTCATTTTTTTGAGTGTGTCAAATATCCATATTTCATCAGCAAACGATTGGCCCGCTGCTGCCCGCTCTGTAATGTCGGCAACGATCTGGCGCATTGACTTACCGTCACGCAAGTCGGGCACCAAATAATCTATACGATCAAACACCCCTGCCTCGTGCATACGTATGGCATAGTCCTTGGCCGCCCCGGTGCTTATGTCTGCATTCACATAGGTCACTCGTAAGTCGTTGCGCTTTGCTAACCTTATCGCAATATGCTCCATCACGGTCGTCTTGCCCGCTCCAGGCTCCGCAATGATCGCGTTGATCATGCCCTTGATAATCAGATTATCTACCACCCACTCGCTGTCCTCTAACGCCAAAAACTCATCCAGCGTGCATTTGTATTGGGCTTTCCAATCCTCTTCGACCACCTCGCCCCGCTCCACCGCTGTCGGTATCTCGTCGCCTTGTTCATAATAATCGTTGATGTCGCCGTTGGGCGTGTGTATGCGCTTGTGGGCCTCAAACTCACGTTGCCCTTCGTCGTTGCCCTCGTATAACTCGACCACCGTTGCGTGCGTATACTTGGCGACAATCGCCGCTATTTCTCTCTGCTTTGTAGCAGTGTTACCAAACAACACGGCCGCACAACCAACGTTAAGCGCAACGCAAGCCGTTACCGCTGTTGCCCAGCCCTCGCTCACAACAATGTACTCGCTGATCGTTGGATTGCCGATAAAAAACACCCCATGCGGGCCAAACCCCTTTTTGCCACCTTTGCCGGTCCGGGCGATAAACTCGGCCCCAACAAACGCCCCTGTCTCGATGCTATGCCTGGGCACTATCAAGCACTGCTTGCCGCCCATTCGCCCAGGCTTACCCACCCTGACATCGCCAGTGTCAATAAAAGCATCTTCCATTGTGCGCTGAAACTTGGCTATAAAATAGGGATGCGCGGCTATGGCCTCGCCATCGCTTGACCCTTTTAAATACTCGGCCTCGGCGTATGGCGTGTTATCGTTAGTCACTGGCCTCTCGATCACTCTTGGCGCTATTGGCGTCACGTTGTTGTCGGGTAATATGTCTGCCCAACTTAACCCCGCCGCGCTTAATATATCCGCATTGCTGCACTGGTACGCCATGCAATTCAGGACCGGTGCGCCACCCTCGCCCATGCCGATTTTAAGGCTCTGCCCGTCGCCTTGGTGAACTGGGCACCTGCAACTATACTGAGGCGCTCCATTCTTCGGTGGCCCTATCTTGGCGTTTGGATCAATCCTGTAGGCCAAACCTTCCAGCGTTATCTTATTCGCTCTTTTTGTCATCATCTCAACCACCCGTATATTGTGCTTGCGTGCCTGTCCAACTGCTTGCCGATCTGCTCATATGTTAAGCCCTCGCCGCGCAACGCCCGCGCCTTTTTTATCTCAAACACCATTGCGGGCCTGGGCATCCTGCGCGCCTTTTTGGGCCTTTGTATAAAAACCGGCACGTCTTGATAGTAGCTTTTATTCATTGTTAAACCTCGCATCTAATACCTGCCACGCCTTAGCCGCTGTCGCAGGAACTATTCCGTTCCCCAAGAGCCTAAGTCGGTCCACCCTGTGGGTATACCCATTAACTGCTCCACCCAGTTTGCATTCAGCTTTCCAAATGACTCTTGGCTGCTCCCATTCGTGTTGTTCTGGTCCTGCCCCGGACGGCCAAGCCTGTCCTTTTTCATCGGCTCCCGTGTGCATTCCGCACCGTGGACCTGTGGGTGATTCGCTAAGCCAAGCTGCCCGTAGTTTGGTCTGTTGCTCACTTTCTGAGCTTGTGCAACATCGGGCGTCGGCCAATTCTTCTGATTTAGCTGCGCTATCTGTCGAGGCAACTGGTCGTTTCTTTTCTTCCCGTCTTTTCTGGCTTTCGGCATTGTCGTAACCGAATCCTTCCAGTCCCTCGCATTTGGTGTCACCCATGATAAAAACTCGCTTGCGTCTGTGCGGTGCGCCAACTTCTTCCGCGCTAAATATTCCCCACGTTGATCGGTAACCATCTTCTTCCAAGTCGCCAATGACGTCTCTGAGTCCGAGTGAGATATGTCCTTCGACGTTCTCGAAAAAACATCGAGCAGGTTTAATTGTTTGCACATGCTCTCGGATGAATGGCCAAAGATGTCTGGGATCGTCTGCCCCTGCTCGCTTACCTGCCGCGCTGAACGGCTGGCAAGGGTAGCCGCCAGTGATAATGTCAACTGCGCCTCGAAATAAGTGCGCTGGGAAGGTTTTAAGATTCGACCAAATAGGTGCCGGAGCCAACTCTCCCGCTTCCATCTTAGCGACCAAGTTCGCAATGGCGAAGGCTTCGATCTCCACATAAGCGACGACTCTATGTCTAACCCCGGCAAGGTTAAGTCCTCGCTCGATGCCAGCGTATCCGCTGCAAAAACTGATGACGGTTGGTAGTTCTTCGGTAGTATCCACATTTATTCCCACCCTCTGTTCTTCATAAAATCCGCCAATATGGTATTGGCTAAAATGCACGCGCTGATATAGCTAATTGCTGAGTCTTCGTCGCTCTTTTCAGTCAACATATTCAGCGCATTGCTATAGGTTATCGCCTTGGGATCACCAAACGCATTGCTTGCTATTACCCTATGATGCTGCCAGGCTTGGTGCCCGCGTAATTTGTGTGGCATTAAAAACCCCCGTTATCCCAGCAACGACCGTTTGGATATGGAAAATCAAAATTAATTCTCAAACCGGCAACCGCCATATATGTATCTGACGGGTCCTTGTTTGGCGAATACGATAACAGCTCGACACCTATTGTATTGGCGACAAGCCCTGTGCCTTTCTCAAATTCTTTTAAATAAGCGTCAATTATAGGCTTTAACTCTTTGCATAAATTCTTCTCGGCCTTGCTGACTTCATTGATTAATTCTTGCGCTTTCATATCTTGCCCCCTTTGCCCCTAGTGTATGTTGTGCGATGCGCTGCGCCTTCGGCCTTTGCCTCGCCTGCTAATTGTAGTAAAGCATAGCCTACCCTATAAGATGGAGCGGTAGTCACTCCGCTTCGCAGGTTGTGAACTGACATTAACGTATAATCAACATCTAACGCCCACAACTCGCGCACGATGCGCTCATTGCTCAAACCGATAACATCAAGCACGCTGCGCCAGTCTGGATTAGCCGGGTTTATCTTGCCCATATTTTGCCCCTTGTAAGTTTAAAGAGCGCTTAGTATAATCGCCTAGCTTTATTTGTAAAGCATTCCTGTAATAGTTGACTAACTGAAAGAGGCTAAAATTATGACATTCATCATCAAAGATAAATCAACCGGCGGCGGCGGTAACTTCGAGCAATGCCCGGCTGGATCGTTTAGAGCAATATGCACGTCAATAACTGATCTAGGCTTTCACGAGCAAAATTGGCAAGGTGAAAAGGCCCGCGACGTTCGCAAGCTGCGCCTATCTTTTGAGCTATGCGATGAAGAAAAAACCGACGGTTCGCCCTTTTACGCCTCGCGTGAAGTGACGTTGAGCCTTAACGAAAAGGCTGCGCTGCGTGCTATCGTTGACGGTTGGAATGGTAAGGCGATGACCGACGCCGAGGCAAAAGATGGTATCGACCTGGGTAGCTATCTGGGCCGCGCTGCAATGCTGTCTATTACACACAAACAAAGCCTAAGCGGTAACACCTATGCCGCTATTAGTAGCGTTAGCTCGCTGCCTAAAGGGTTTACCGAGGTAGAAAAACCGACCGCACCGCTTGAACTGTTCAATATGGACGGGGATCGCGCAGAATGGCAAGCTCAATATGATGACTTTCCCGAATGGCTCCAGGGCAAAATCAACATTATCGAAGCTGTGCCGGTCGCTAAATCCTACGGCGAAAAAAAGGACGGCGAATTGGTCGATGACGACATACCTTTCTAAATGGTTAGCGAACTCCAATTTTATTTGACTTGGGCCGCTATATGCTTTGCGTATGGCGGTTATTTTTTTTCGCTAATGGGTGATATATGAACGTTTATATTGATATAGAGACAATACCAACACAACCTGAAACCGACGCTAAACTTGAGATTGCCGAAACAATAAAGCCGCCTGCGTCAATGACTAAAGCCGAAACAATAGCTGACTGGCACGCCGGTAGTGGCAAGTACGCTGGTGTAAAGGATCGCAAAATTGATGAAGCCTATAGAAAAACCGCCCTCGACGGCACGCGCGGCGAAATAATTTGCATCTGTTTTGCCACTGATCACAAAGAATACAGCGTTTATCGCACGCCTGAGCGCAGCGAATTTGAGATGCTTTTGGAATTTTACGCGCTGTTAAATGATGCGCTGGCCAATGGGCAAATACCGTATTTTATTGGCCATAATGTTGTATTCGATCTGCGCTTTATTGTGCAACGCTCGATCATCAACGCTGGCATCAAGCCGCCACCCTTCCGCATTCCTGCGAATGGCCGCCACGGTAGTGACTTCTTCTGCACAATGACCGCCTGGGCCGGATTCCGCGAACGTATTAGCCTCGACAACCTAAGCGCTGTGCTGCGCTGCGGTGAAAAGGGCGGTATGTCTGGCTCTGAGGTTTGGGACAACTACCAACTCGGCGCGCACGATGCAATCAAAGCCTACTGCGCCCAAGATGTCGCATTAGTGCGCGATATATTCAAGCGCATTAATTTGTTCGTGTAAAAAGGACCCGCGACGCGGGCCAATGGGGGGATCATCGGCGCTTTGGTTGGTATTCTAAGTGCAGGTGGTTGCCTTCATCTATTAAGTCAAAGTCGCAATTCAGCGCCGCCTTTATCTCATTGAATACTTGGCTCATGCCCTTGAATCGTTCGCCGGTCATCTGATCGGTCGTGCGTATATCTAACGCTGCGCCTGTGTAATGCAACGATGTTGTAGTGTGGTGCACGCCCTGCTCGCTGCCTGAGGTTATCACGCAATCAAGCCCGAACTTGTCAAAGCATGGCACCACTGTGCCGGCAACAATCATCGCCAATTCTGGATTCAAGCCGTTTAGCTCAACGCTGTCGTCTTTGATGATTAGCATTATATAACCATGCCTTGCGATACTCGCCCAACGATAGCATCGTCTGAAGATACGCCCACCGATGCTGATATAACTCCAGCATCGTTGCCTGAGCCTGCTTGCGTGCCCGTTATGTTTATGGTGTCGCCCGCTGCTAGTGTGCCATCATATAAAGCCGTAGCAGAAGATCCTGCGCTTGCGCCTGTTGTTGCGCTATCTAACTGTGTAGCACCGTTCTTTATTTTTACTGTTAAAGAGGTGCCTGACAAAGTTGTTATCCTTATTATTTTGGCGCGTATACGGTAAGTGCCTGTTGTGTTTATTTTAAAAACAATTTCGGTTGTATCGCCTGTATCAAAAATAGCCATGCCAACGCCACTTGCCAGACAAACATCGCCTGCCGCGCTTGTTAGCTCAACCTGTGACAATTTCGCATTAGTCACGCTGCCATCTTGGTAAGCCGCTGTTTGTATTTTAGGCGCTCCCGTTGAACCCTCGCTAATAGCAATAGGATTATCTCGTAAAGCCGTTACTAGGCTTTCGTCAACCGGCGAACCTGCATCTACTGAGCCGTTGGCTATTGGTGAGTATGTCGTCATGCTTCCCCCTAAATAATCTCGTAACCATTGTCGCCGTTTGGCATCAAGTTTGTCGTGCTGTCTGAAATCCAACTATACGTTGGGTTGGCATCGCCCAGCGCCGTCGTGTAAGGCGCTGTACCGTTTGGCGTGATAAATGCGGGCCTGCCCACCGACGACAAAAATTGCAACGCCTCGATCTTTATAACCTGCCGCGCTGCATCAACCTGAGTCGATAACATTTGCATCTCGCGTGTCTGGGCCTCGCCCGTTACTGACTGGTAAAGCTCGGTGCAAATGTCGAATAAATCGCCGGTCGCGTACTGCGTTTGACTGATATCTATATCGGCCTTGACCATTATCGGTGGCACTTTGTAGCGGTTTAATAGCCTGGTAGCCTGCTGCCCTGCCAGCGCCGACCCTTGCACCCATTGGCAAAACACTTTCTTTATGCCTTTTTGGTTGTATTCGTTAGCGCCCTCGCTGTTGACGTCAACGCGTGCCACAACGTTAGTATAATTGCCAACCTCGCTGCGGCTCCCTGCTTGGTTTCTTTTGCCAGTGTAAAAGTAAACCTGCGACAAACGATCCTTGACCTGGTGCTGAATGCTCGCCTTGTTGCGCAAAATTACGTTGTCGCCGATGCAGTCGTTTTCTGCGGTGGTCGGCACCTGAGCCTTAAATCGTATCTTGTTAGCAACATCGTCAACCCATATATCAACGCCGCATTCGACGCAAATTTGATCGAGTAGCTTGTTAAGCTCGGTTGGCTCGCTGATTATATTTTGCAGATTGTAGTTTGTTAGCCACTGGTTAGCTTCCGCTGTCCAATCTGCCGTTGTTATTGCGCTTGCCGGGATGCCTGCATAAGTCGTCAATAAATCGGCAACCACCGCATCGACGCGCTGCGTACTGCTGAATCCATACTCCAGGCATAATTGAACACTCTCGCCCGCCTCGTGAACCTCGCCCGCTGAGTGCGATGGGCTGCCGCCATAGCCTCGCGTTAAACCGCTCAACCTGTCTGTGGCTGTGTTGCTTGTTGTGTAGGCTATCAACTCATCGCCTATACGCACAACGCCTGGCGCTGGGTAATCTACTGCCTCGCCATCTTGCAAGTCAATATGTGAAGACCCGCCGTGACTAACGTCGCTTTCTAGTGTGCCGGTACTCGCTTCCGGTATCTTGGTTTTTAGTGCTTCGGTTAGGCTTAAAACATCTTTGCCAATAATCTTTACAACGCCATTGGCGTCGGGGCCATCAATGCGGTCGATAATGTAATTATAAACTCGGTCAAAATTCGTTGAATCTGCGCTGCCGTCGTCGTTAAAATAGCCCAACTTAACGCGCAAAGCTCGGCCAACGTAATGCGGATTTCTGGCGAATAGCTTACCAAAAAACGTACCCTGATCGGTAGCGATGTAATTGCGGTCGGCTGCGTATGGATCGGTTTGTAAGTCGTTGTCGGTGAAGTCGATCAACTGTATATCAACCCGGCTGCGCGATGATAGACCCCGCCCCGGCGCTAACTTGGTCGGTGCAATGTTGACGCTTTTAACTGCTGGCGCTATTGGTGTCGAGTCTATAAATATAGGCGCTGCATCTGCCCTGCTAAACTTAACGACTAACGGCCCGTTGCCTGTTGGCAATCGTTGTGCGTAAACACTCGGCACCTGGCACGTTTCTAGCGTGTTATAACATTGCGCCCCAGCGCCGCCGTTGGCTGTGCAAGTACCTACGCCATAGGTCCACGAACAACGATCTAAATCAAGCTCAACAAGATAGTTTGGCTCGCGCCCAACCTTGTCTTTTTGGCCGTCAAAACTCACTTAATGATCGCCTTTATTTTTAAATTAATCGACGCAAAACAAAGCGAACTGTACACCGGCTGCTGCGGTTTTTCTGTCCAACAATAGGCGCTGATAGTGTCGGTTGTCGCGCCTGTTCCGTAGTGATTTGGCCAACTAAAAAAGAATGGCTTGCGCGCTGCGTGCTCCAAAAACGGCACCCATTCATCGCGCAAATTTACCTGCGTTATGCCCTGCTGTTTTATGGTTAAATCCATTGGCTTGCGCTTAATGCTGCGGCCTAAATAATTGGCCGCATTGCCTTGTGCATTTATCGAATCATAATGCTCATAAATTGGCGGTCTAAATCCTGTGCCGATTGGCTTTAAATTCCATGTCACATTAGAAAACTGCACTATTGAGATAAACATATCTGCGGTTGTGTTTTGGAACCAAATACGCCACCACTTCTTCTTGACCTCGGCTGATTCATCAAGATTAAACTGGCCAACCAACAAATTAGGGAACGAATTAAACGAAAAACTACTAGAACCTAAACCTCCGGCTGACCACGTCACGCCATCGTCTGACCATTGAACCGAAACGCTGCCGTTAAAATTGCCCCCCATAATGCAAACAGTGTTTATCTTTCTGGGCGGGCCGCCAATCTGCCCCAACGTAATATAATTGGTGCCAGTGTTGGCAAATTTAATACCTGTATGCGTTTTATGATCTGCAACGCTTTCTATGCTATAGCCCGACGCAAGCGCACTACTATTCAGCACGCTTTGTGCTATAGCTATATTTAACAAATTGTCATATGCAATAAAGGCCATTATACCGCCACCACTTGAACGCCTAATCCGCTGCCGTCGCGCAATGCCTCGGCAAAATCATTCTCAATAAACTCGCGCACCGCGTTAGTGTCTGTGATACCGCCACTAAAATCAATGCTTATAACGTTGGTCGGCTGAGTCGTGCGGTCGGTTATAAAATCATCGTCTGCGCTGCTGATTGGATCAAGCCCGCCAAAACCACCGCCGCTGCCTGGTGCGCCACCGCCACCACCGCCACCGCCGCTTAATGCGCCGATAGACCCAGTCCCTAGTTTAATTGCAAACGCTTTGGCTGCTAGTGTTTTGCTGGTCGCTATCGCCGCACCTGCTAACGCTGTGCCTTTTGCGAGTATAGCCGCTTGAGTCGCACCGGTTGGATCGGGCACAAGCGAGGCTTGTAGTGCGTGCCCTGCTTTAATTGCTGCTGCTTCGCGTGAACCTTGCGCTAGTATTTCGCTGCCTGCAAATGCTGCATCTATTGCGATGCCTGCTATTGCTGCGGCCTTGCTATCGCCCAACGCTTTCTTGGCAAGCCCCGCTACTGCTGAGTAACCGGCGCGCTTCAAACCAAACAAAGCGTTGTCTGCTTTTTTCTCAATATTTAAAAGCTCTTTTTTCTCGCTGTTTTTAATGCGCAAAATCTCGTCTTTTACTAACTGCGCCTGTGATACTTCCGGGCTTTCTGTTGGATCAACCTCGCCTGGCTTGCCTATTACTGCCGCCGCTGCTGCTTCGTTAGCCGCTGCAATGATTGGCGCAACGAACGCTTGTATCTTTTCCGACGGCGGTGGCGCAAGTAATGCCGCTTGGAATTCTTCGGTAGCGTTGACCGCTGCGCTTACAAGCTGCTCGCTGATACCTGTGATCGCGCCCTTGAACTCTGAGCCTGTTATAAGATTAACAAAGCCCACAACGCCGCTTTCAAGCTCTGCCAGTACCGCAACAACGCCCGCCACCGCGTTAAACGCAATAACCTTTATCGCTTGGAATACTAGGCTTATACCGTTGATAGCATCCGCAACAAAACCCGCGCCGGTTATCATGCTGTTAAATACTTGCGTCGCCACTGTACCTGCGCCGCCTGCCTGCTTCGCCATTTCCAAAAATTGATTTGACGCTGCTTCTAACAATGGCGAAAATTGCACCGCTAATTGCTGGCCAAAACCTGAGACTACTTCTTTGGCTTTGAATAGGGAATCGTTAGCCGCTTCGATCTTGGCTATATCGACCCGCGTTAGGGCTATGCCATAGTCGTCGATTTCTTTCGATATGGCTTTTAAACCTTCTTCGCCCAGCGCAAGCGTATTAACTAAGGCAACGCCCTCGCTGTCGAATAGCTTCATCGAAAGCCGGACCTTGTCGCCCTGGCTTGCGACGTTTTCCATCGCGCCCGCTATCTTGGCGAATTGCTCATCCGCTGATAGCTGTGCCAGCACTGTTGCGTCTAGGTTTAATTCTTTTAGCGCGTCGCGTGCTTCGCCTGTGCCCTGCGCGGCCTCTGCTGTACGCCGTACCATGCGCTGCAAAGCCATGTTAGCGGTCTCTAGCTTAACGCCTGTCAACGCTGCTGCGCGTTGTACGCCTTGCAAAGCCTGAGGCATAACGCCCAGCTTGTCGGCTGTCTTGCCCAGCGCATCGGCTGACTTCAAGCCCGCTGCCGTTAGTGCTGCGAGTGCTGCGGTAGAACCTGCAAACGCTGCGACGCCAATCGACCCGACTTTTTTAAAGCCCTGCTCGACACCCTTTAGCGCAGACTTTGTTTTATCATTCGCCAGTATGTCGTAGGTTATACTTGCTCGTGCCATTAGTTGCGCCTTTTCATCGCTTCCGCTCGTTCATTCAAAAACCACAACCACCCGCGATACTCATCGACGCGCATTTG
>TARA_R110001632_G_scaffold233113_1_pt1 | contig 12482 bp, 19 predicted proteins | sample TARA_R110001632 | Tara Oceans TARA_R110001632 (sample SAMEA4398266) | marine metagenome | biome: Polar Biome; feature: [SRF] surface water layer (ENVO:00010504); material: water (ENVO:00002006), including particulate matter (ENVO:01000060) such as... | depth 5 m
CCATAAAGAAAATACGACAAACCTTTATGGCTTGTTATTTAGCAAACTTGACAATCCCAGAGATAATATAATTCTTGAAAAATCTCGCTGTAAGTGTGTTTTATTCTTAGTTTTTTATAGGCAGTTAAATCTCTTAAAAATAGAGATATGTCTTCTTCGCCAAAAACTTCTTGTAGTTTTTTAAATTCTTCTTGATTACTCATTTTTTATGATTTTTTGCCATACTTTTCTTGAAGCTGACGGTTAAACTCTTCGTTAAATGTTATTAATTGTTTTTTAGAGTCAATAGTTTGGCACTCTCTACAGAGTCCGTTTTCTATATTAATCTCTGTTGGTTCTTGACAATCTCCGCAGAAGACGTTAGTATCGTAGATGTAGTTCATCGTATTATTTTTAATTTTAAACAAAGGTATATATAAAGGTAAGTATCTTAAAACTATTGTGCTATAAAATTATTTACGCATAATTATTTTTTTAAACTTATACCTTAATATATATTTGTACTTTAATTAATAACCTAAAACAAATAAGATGGCAAAAAAAGATTTTATTAAAAACTTCGAAAACGATTACGCAGAAAGAGAATTTAGTCCCAAAGTTACTTTACAACAGTTAACTCATATGATGAGTTCAAGAAATAAGTTTTATAGTTGGGGTGTATCAAAAAAAACTAACCTATATAGTAAAGGACTACTTTTAACAGTTAACGCTAATCATCACAAAGGACATGTTCTTATAACTTTAGGTTGGAACGATACATATACAATAAGGTTTTTCAATAAACAATATAATGAAGTGTTTGAAAGACAAAATGATATTTACTGTGATTGTTTGACAAACGCAATAGATTCAATTATTGAGTGGGTTCCCGAATATGATGATAATACATATTTTCATTAATAAAAATATAATACATAATAATTTGTTACTAATCCCCCTTTTACTTAAATTTGAATATAATTAAATACGATAAATTATGATAGATAACGCAGAGTCATTAGATTGGCAAACATCAGTTGATAATGAGGACAAAACTCATTTGCAACAAGTTCTAACAGAAGCAAAAAATACTATGTTTCTAGATAGGTACTTAGGTACCAGATACAATACTAATCGGCAAACGTTTGGCGATTTTACCATATTCAATAATCAAATTGATTTTTGCGGTAGCCCAATAATGTATCCTTTTTCTACTCACTTATTTCAAATTTCTACAACGTTTATACAAGCCTACCCAGACTTAGGTAATTTCTTAAAAATCGGTCTTAGAGATTTAGGCATTGAAGTAGATGAATTTTCTAACATTGTTTCTTTTACCGATAGTTTTTATCGAGACATGACGGATACAGAGGATTTTGATTTATTAAAACGAGTTATTAATAAGGACGGGTTCAAGGGCAGTTATATAGGAGAAACCTATAAATTAGTTGAAGGCGACATTTACTTTGGAGGGGAGGAATTAGTTTCCAGTACTCACGATTTAATTCATATATCCAATAATTGTAGAAAGCATATTAAATTATATAAATATCTTTTAAGCAATGTAAGATTGTCTCACAATACGACAACAGGTATAAGCTGTATATACTATACCCTTAGACTTGATTCCTTTAATGTCTTTAACGTTAATTTTAATCCTAAAAGGATAAAGTCACAGGCTCATAATTTTAATTACGACTATGATACTCAAAAAATAACTTACGAGCAGAACGATAGAGTTATAGAAATGAAAGCAGGTAAGGGCTTAATGAAATTAGCAAAACTATTAGATAAAGATGTTACTAATGAAGATATTAAAGAAATTATTTTTAGATTAAATGCTCCCGACAAATACCAACTAAAAGTAGTACGGGGTACGGACATTACAAAATACTACAATACTGAATATAGTGATTATTCAGAACATCTAGGTAGTTTAGGTAGTAGTTGTATGAGGCATAAGCGATGTGAGTATTTCTTTGGATTGTACGAGGACAATTGTGAGATGTTAATTCTTCACAATCCTCTAACAGATTTAATTATTGGTCGAGCAATTATTTGGACATTAGACGACGGCAGTAAGTTTTTAGATAGAATTTATTCAGCAGAAAAAAACTACGGTGTCTTCAAAAAATACGCTAAAAATAACGGTATGTTTAGAAGGCGTTATCAGTCTCGAACTAGTAAAGACATTATAGTAAAGCCAGACGGAGAAGCAACTACAAAGCTAATGAAGGTAAACATTGACCAATCAAATTATGATTACGCCCCATACTTAGATACCTTAACTTACTATTATAAAGACGATGGTTTTCTTTGCAATGATAATAGTTTAGACGGCAGGACAACAAGACTTGATAATTTAGACGGCACTTGGAGATAATAAAATAAAAAAATTATGAAACATAAAACAAAATATTTCAATCAAAACACTTATATAAAAACGGGCGATAATAAGCCCGTTATAACGCCACAACCAACTATACCGATACTTGATATACCAAATTGGGAACGTGCTAGTTATATAAGCGATATAAAAGAAATTCATAGCATTCAGTCAAAAACTTACGAGCAAAGCGATATGCTAGACTATATCTATTATAAGATATTAGAATACGGAGGTAATGCTACCTTTGACAAAGCAGGAAACCTTTACGGTACAAAAGGTTTATCAAATGCTTATCCTTGCGTAGTTGCGCATACCGATACGGTTCACGATATAATACCAAACTCTGCTTTTGAAGTTGTAGTATTAGAAGACAAGATGTTTGCTATAGACAATAGAAATTGTACCAGAGTTGGAATAGGAGGCGACGATAAAGTAGGTATATTTTTAGCACTTGAAGCTTTCAAAAATAACGATGCTATTAAAGTAGCTTTCTTTGTAGATGAAGAACACGGTTGTATAGGAAGTAGAGAGGCAGAGATGAGTTTCTTTAAAAACGTATCTTTTGTCATGCAAGGCGATAGGAAAAAATATTCAGATTTCACTAATAATATTATGGGAGTTCAAATGTTTGATAACGATTTCTCTAATAAGATAAATGATATAGCAGAAAGGTTTGAGAAAAAAGAAGTAAGAGGAGGTCTAACCGATGTCTACCAACTTGCTCAAAACGGATTAGAGGTTTGCGCATTTAACTCCTCTTGCGGATATTACGACCCTCATAGACCCATAGAATATATTGTAATAGATGAGGTTATTTTGACTTCAGTGTTCTTTCAAGAGGTTATAAATAAATTATACGACGGGCATACTAGATATTTAATTGATAGAAAATTAAAAAATCATTATACATTTCACGAATCTTGGAAACCAAAATTTCATTGTAGAAAATGTAAAACTAAATTAGAAGAGGATTTAGATAATATGTTCTTTTGTAACAACTGCTCAAATTATCAATCAATAGACGAAATAACTATATTATGACAGAAATAGAAAAACTAGAAAAACAGATAACTGAAATAGAAAAAAACCAACTAGGAGGGGCTTTAGATTGCCCACTATTAGTTGCTAGGGTTAAGCAATATAACTATCTTGTAGAGGAACGAAATAAATTAAAAAATATATGTCAAAAAAACTAAGAACAACAATTTGGGAGATGCGTCAAGAAATTCCAATACTAGAAAAAGGAACAACAGGTTTCAAGTTTAAGTACACTGATTTAAAAGTAATTCTTGACACGGTAGAACCTTTACTAAAAAAGTACGGACTAGCTTACGACCACCAAACTATTATTGTTGGTGGCGGAAAGAACGGATTAAGAACTTCTATATTTGATACAAATACTGGCGAAGATTTTGTAAATGAAATGATTATACCAGAAGGGGTTGTTTTAGGAGGCATGAACGGTTATCAAGTATTAGGCTCTGCCTTGACATATTTTAGAAGATACACTTTGCTTGTAGCTTTAGGAATATTAACGGGCGATGATGTCGATATACTAAAACAAGCAAAACCTGTAGAACAAGTTAAAACTGATTATGTTAAAAAAATAGAAAACCTAATAGGATTAGGTAGAAAACGCTCACAGTTAGAAAATTACTTTAATTCATATAGCGATAAAATGAATCAAGCGGAACAGGATAAAATAGTTAAGTTAATATCATCAGTAAATTAATATGGAAACAAATAGAGATTATTTTAGCTACTCACAGTATTCGCTTTGGAAGTCTAGCCCCAAAGCATTTTATAAAAAATATACAATTGGAACAGAAAATAAAGGCTCAAAAGCACAATGGTTTGGTAAGGAGTTTATGAGAAAACTTGAGTTTAATGAAGATGTTGGTCTATCAAAACTATCTATGCAAAAGCTAGATATACTAGCAGAGGTAGAGACAAAAATACAAGTTGAAACTATTGAAGGTGTTAAGCTATACGGTATAATTGATTCATTTGAATTAAAAGTAGGCAATCAATACACCGCTTGTTTTCAAGAGTATAAAACGGGAAAGATACCATGGAATCAATCTTTAGTAGATTCTGATGAGCAAACAGACTTTTACGCATATATGATATATAGAAAATATAATATAATACCTACCTGCAATCTTATTTGGGTAGAAAGCAGTGATGCTCAAGGTCAAATATCAGTTACGGGAAAAGTTAAACTGTTTCCAAAGACTTGGGAATTAAAGGACATAAAAAAAATAGGTAAAAGAATAACAAAAGCATATATAGATATTCTTGAATATGAGTATGAAGAATATGAAGTAGATGCTAAGCTAGATTTAGAATTGTCTAAACTTGTTAGTGAACATAAAGTTTTGACGGATAAAATTTCAGCTATAAAGGATGAGATATTAGCAGAAATGAGTATAGCAAAGAACAAGTACGGAGTAGGAGATTGTGGCTCTTATACGGTCGCAAATAGAACTACGTTTAAACATACTGACTCTTTAAAAAGGCTTGAAAAATCATATAAGGAAACTGTTGTTAAGTTTAAGAAAAATGAGATAGCAGAAGGTTTAGCTGAAAAATCTGAATCTGCTTATCTAATATATAAACCTATAAAATAGCGCAGTATTAATTGGTATAAATAAAGTAAAATAATAAATTTGTATAAATAAATATTTAAAATCAAAATTATGAATGTAGAAGTTAAAGGTAAAGTTAAAGGAATTTCCTCCATTTTTAAAAGCGGAGACAAATTCAAAAAAAGAGATTTAATTGTTGTAACAGACGACCCAAGTTACCCTCAAACAGTAGCTATTGAGTTTGTTAATGATAATGAAGAAAAGTTAGATGTTGTTGAAATAGGACAAACGGTTTCAGTATCATGTAATATTAGAGGTAGAGAGTGGACTAATCCTCAAGGAGAAATAAAATACTTTCTGTCTTTAAGCGGTTGGAAAATAGCTTAATGAAAATACCATTCTACAAGAACGGAATAAAAAATAGCTTTTGTGACGGATACGTTAGCATTGATAGGTTTGTTGAGGCAAATAGAAACCCAAAGCCTAGCATTGCTAAATTATTAAGTGATATAAAAAAAGCTTCTGCGGATAATGATAAAAAACTAAAGACTCAATTAAAAGAGAAACTTATTTTTTTCACACCTTCCGTTATTATTCCTCTTGAAGAAAGAAGAAAGTACGGTAACATTGAATCATTTACGGGAATGGCTCAACTTGATTTTGACGGGCTTGATGTAGAAAAAGCAATTGAATTTAAGGAGTTTCTTTTTGAAAACTACAAAGAATTTTATTGTGTCTATCTCTCGCCCTCAAAAAAAGGAGTTAAGGGTATTATGCGAATACCTATTTGTAAAGAAGTAAAAGAATATCAAGATTATTATCGTGCTATAGAGGAAGAGTTTGAAACATACGACGGCTTTGACCCAGCTCCAAAAAATGCGGTTTTACCTTTATATATTTCTCACGATGTATTTATTCGTTATAGAGAAAACGCTAAAGTTTGGTCAATAAAAAAAGAGGTTGCGCAGGATTTAAGAGAGTTATATCCAATACCTAGAAAACAATATAAACCATTAAAGTCAAACGATAAAAATAAAAATAGAGCAATTAATACAGTACGTAAAATGATAAACGGAATTATTGACTCTCCAGGTCATTTTCAATTACGCTCAGCGTGTTTAATATTTGGAACAAGAGTTGGATACGGTTATGTAGATTACTATGAAGCTAAGCAAGAATTAGAAAACCTATGTAGGTCAAATAGTTATCTATCCAAAGGATTAGAAGGATATATCATAACTGCGAATTGGGGATTAGAAAACGGATTAAAAACACCAAAACCATATTAAATGAAAAAACAAAAAGTATTAAAAATAACGGCAGAAGTAGACAAAAAAAACGTAATAACTTTAAGTATAGCAGTTATAAAAGATAAGGATTTATTAGTAGGAAGTTTAGCAGCACTATTAAGTAAGTCAGATTCCTTTTGTGAAGCTTTATCGGAGGCAGTAATATTACTTAAAGAACTAGAGGATGATTTAGGCATAGATAAGCCTAACGCTTCTTTAGAGAACACACTATTAAAACTAGGTATAACAATACGTGAAGATTAAACTTAGACCATATCAGCAAGATTTTTATGATAAGCTAATGTTATCAGCCAAAACTAATTTACGTGTCTTAGGACAAGCGGAAACTGGTTTTGGTAAATCTGTTGTAATTGGTTATTTAGCAAATAAATTAGAAGGTAGAACTTTAATACTAACACATAGAGAAGAGATATTTGAACAAAACTCAGAGTGGCTTACAGAGGCGGGGTTTTTAAGAGCAAAGAAAAACACAGCAACAAATAAAAACAAGGTTGTTATTGCAATGGCTCAAACTCTTCACGCTAGAATAAAAAAATATGGTATTACCTATATAGGTAGTTTTGATAATATAATTTTGGATGAAGTACATATACAAATTTTTAATAAAGTACTATCACAATACACTTTTAAAAGGTTGTTTGGATTTACAGCAACTCCAATTATAAATAAAAACAGAACTATATTAATAGATGGAGAAGAGTATACTCAACAAATAACGTTTTCAGAAACATATGATGATATAGTTTGCGGTGCTACAATAAGCGAATTAATAAAAGAAGGATTTTTGGTACAAGAAAAGAACATAGCCTTGGTAGTTCCTAATATGAAAAAACTAAAAGAATCATCAAGCACTCCCGATGGATATACAAGCAAATCTTTAGATGAGGTTTATAATGCTAAAGTATCTATTGATATATTAATCAAATCACTAAATACATACTGCAAAGGAAAAAAAACTTTGATATTTAATTCAACTACAAATAGTAACAAGAAAACATACGATACACTTTTAGGATTAGGTTTTAACGTAAAAATGTTTGATTCAGTAAACTCACATTCTTATGAAAGAAAAGAAGTTATTGAGTGGTTTGAAAGTCAAAGAGACGCAGTTTTAGTTAGTACAAATGTTTTTACTACGGGATTTAACGTACCAGATATTGAATGCGTTATAATGAATAGAGCAACAAAATCTTTATCATTTTATATTCAGATGGTTGGTAGAGGCGGACGACCTACCGACAAAATATTAAAAGATAATTTTACATTTATAGATTTAGGAGGAAATATAGAAAGACACGACCGATGGTCTACAGATAGAAATTGGAAAGATTACTTTTATCCCGCACGACCAAAGCTAAAGAAAAATTATGATTTAATTGATATTTGGGAATGTTTTAAATGCGGAGAGTTTAATTTAGTTGGCACTTTATTAAACGAAAAAAATGAAATAGTTTGTAACAATTGCGGAGAAAAAAAATCCCATAAAAAGACTTATAAGAAAAATATTAACGGTAAATTAGTCCCCTTAGACGACCTCCCCCTACCGAGTGCTAAAAAAATAATAGATTACACTACTATGATTTCAGAAAACTCAAGCTTTGCATTTAAGCTTTTAGAGAAAAGAATAGTTGAACTGTTCATTTGGAATGAGGTTTCTAAAGAATATTATAAAGAAAACATACATAGATTTAAAATAAGAATTATAGAAATTTATAGACCTGTATACTTTTCAATTATAAAAAGCAATTTAGGAGGTAAAAGAAGAAAACTGCAAACACAATTAGAATCTATATTATTAAAGATTGACAAAATGTATCAAATAGACAAAAAATAAAATATGCCCGATATTAATTCATTAGAACAAAACCCAGTAGATTATTATAATCACAATCATTTTGAAGATGCCTTACAGGTATTACTTACGACAAACAAAACACTTAGAAGAGAAGGTAAAAAAATAACCGAAGAGTTTAATGTTGGAGAATCCAAAGAAGTCTACAAGATAAAAGCAGGTCACTTTATTGTTATTGAACAGAACAATTTAGGTTTAATTAAAGACCTACAATACTCCCCATTTCAAATTTTAACTAGGTTTAAGTTTAGAAACAACTTTAATGCCGCTTATTATCACGTTGGAATGACTTATATGGATATGAATTTTCCTTATATAAGAGTTGGGGTTAAATATTTTAAGGTTGTACATAAGACTGATAGGTTTGGAATAAATAGAGAGGAATTAAATATATGGAGCAAAGATGAAATAAAGCAAGACTACGGAAAAGATATGTTGGATAGAGTTATGAAGTTTGATGACTTTACCATTGAGCCTAATAATTCTGATTATCAAAAGGTAGTAAACGGACATTATAATCTTTATAGTCCTTTTCCCCATTCTCCAATTGAATTCGATATTGAAAATGATATTGATAAAATTAAATGGAGTATGAAATTAATGAATCATATTTTTGGCGAACAAATTGTACAGGGATTAAAATACTGCAAAATACTTTATGAAAATCCTAAACAAGCACTACCTATATTAGTACCCGTTTCTGAAGAAAGACAGACGGGTAAGTCTACTTTTGTTGATTGGCAAAGCATTGTTTTTGGAGGAAATATGGTTATAATTAATCCTCAAGATATATCTAGTTCCTTTAACTCAAGCTATGCTACAAAGAATATAATAGCTATTGAAGAAAGCAGGTTTGAGTCAGTACAAGCTACGGAGAAATTAAAAGCACTTGCTACTCAAAAAACTTTGCTTGTTAATACAAAATTTGTAACACCTTACAATACTCCTTTTTACGCTAAATTAATTATAACATCTAATGATGAATCAAAGTTTTCAAAGGTTGATGAGGCAGAAATAAGATATTGGGTTCGTAGGATTGGAACAATAAAAGGTGTTGGTAATCACGCTATATTGGACGATTTAAGAGACGAAATACCATACTTTCTTTACTACTTATCACAGTTACCTGCTGTTGATTTTACAAAATCAAGACAAGTATTTACAAGTGAAGAAATTGATACAGGAGCCTTAAAGACGGTAAAACACGAAAGTAGACCCGAATTACAAAAAGAAATAGAAATATTAATTACAGACTTTTTTGACAATAACGAGAATAAAGAGTTGATGGAGTTTTCCGCTTCTGATATTAAAGATGCTTGGTTTTCTAACAATAATAATTACAGTAGGGCTTATATTATAAAAGTATTAAAGGTTCACATGAAATTAAACGTAAGTGATATTTCAAAAAGATATGCTCCCTTTCATTTAAACGAAGACTTTCCAAGTAAAACAGGTAAGATATATACTATTGAAAATCCAAATTATTCTGGTCAAAAATCTTTAATAGAAGATAACGACGAAAGCAACGTTCCATTTTAAAATAAATTATGAAAAAACAATTAGGTGTTATTAATTATGATTATAAAGGAAGACCTATATGTGATATTTGCGGAAGAGGTTTTAATAAACTTATAAGTCACGTTGTTCAAAAACACAATATCGATAGTGTTACTTATAAAAAGAAATTTGGATATGATACAACAAAAGGTATTATGTCCAAGAAATCAACTCAAATAGCTAGAGAGCAAGCATTAAAAAACTTGCCTAAGATAATAGACAATTTAATAGAAAAAGGTAAAGCCACAAGGTTTAAAAAAGGTAGTGAAGGCAGAACTAAAAATAAAATATCTCCTCAAACTGCAATTTGGTTAAAAAACAATAAATTAAATAAATATGGTAACAAATGAAAACGAAACACAATTTAGCTTTAGTACAATTAAAGAATTTGACAAACATATTAGACAATCTATAAAAGGATTTGATGTTCTCTATGAAGTAGTAGAAGAAGTCTCAAAATTTTTTATTAAGGACAACATGAATGTATATGATTTAGGTTGTTCAGAAGGAACTTTATTGCATAATCTTTATATGAAAAATATAAATATTAAATCCTCCTATGTTGGTTATGACAAAGAATCTAATCTCTTGCCAACTATTGCGGGTAGGCAGTATATCAATTATTTTTGTAGGGATATAACGGACAGTAAAATAGTTTTTTTCAATACTAATTTAGTAATTTCGGTTTTTACTTTACAATTTTTGACTATTGAACAGAGGAGATTAGTTATAAAAAAATCTTATCAAAGTTTAAATATAGGAGGTGCAATGATAATAGCTGAAAAAATATTAGGAGAAACGGGCAGAGAAGAAAATATATTATCAACTTCAACAAGACAGATTAAAAGAAATAATTTTACAGACGAAGAATTGTTAAATAAAGAAAAAACTTTAGTTAAAATAATGCAACCCCTTTCTGATATAGATAATGAAATTATGTTTAGCGAGGCAGGATTTGAAGAATCAATAACAATTTGGCAAACTCTTAATTTTAAGTGTTACCTACTAATTAAATAATATGAAAAACAGATTAAAAGAAAAATTAAAAGAAATGAAATTGTGGAATGAATTTAAATTTGAATTTAAAAAATATCACAGAAAAAATAATATAACAATTAAAGATTGGTTAAAAGAATCAAACAGTAATATAATATCAGCATTTTCTTTTCGTGAAACAACAGCAGGCTTAACCTTTTGGAAAAATGTTTCTAAAGAAATAAATAAAAAAGATAATGAGATATAGTTTAAATGATGTACAAAAACAATCAGATAAAAAAAAGTTTACGTGTATATCTACTTTTTCGGGAGTAGGAGGAGGATGTTTAGGTATAAAACAAGCGGGAGGTAAGATATTAGCAGTAAACGAATTTATTGAAGAAGCACAACGAGTTTATTCTATAAACTTCCCAAATACACCAATCATTGGCGATGATATACGTAATTTGACAGGAGAGGATATAATGAAGGTTGCAGGGATTAAGAAAGGAGAATTAGATTTACTTGCAGGTTCTCCACCGTGTTCAAGTTTTTCAACCGTTGGATTAAGAGAAGAAGGATGGGGTAAAGAAAAAAAGTATTCAGACAAAAGGCAAAGAACAGATGATTTGTTTTTTGAGTTTTCTAGAATATTAAAAGAAATACAGCCTAGATTTTTTATAGCTGAAAACGTAGCAGGATTAACTCAAGGAGAGAGTAAAAATGTATTAGGTAACGCTCAATTAGATATGTTTGGTAAGCATGAGGATACTATATATCATACTTTATCAAATACAGGTTACAATGTTAGGTATCAGATTTTAAACTCTAAAGACTTTGGAGTGCCTCAATCAAGAGCAAGACTAATTATAGTTGGTGTACGTAAAGATATAGATTTTATTTATAGATTTCCAAAACCTACGACAAGGCTATATAAGACCCTAGGAGAAGCATTTAAGAATATTAGTAATACAACTAAGGAATTAGAGGAGTGTGATATTACTCCCTACGCTATATATCCACAATCAAAAATCCTTAAATATGGCGAAAAATCACAAAAATATTTTAGTCTTATAAAACAAGACCCAAATAAATACGCAGGTACTTTAACTCAAACTGCGGGTTGTTTAAGCGCAGCATCTATTGTTCATTGGGAAAATAGAAAGTTTACTGTTCAAGAAGCAATAGAGATTATGGGATTTCCTCAAGATATATATTTAGGAGAGACATACGCTAATAAGATAGAAAGATTAGGTAGAGCCATAACTCCAATTATATACCAAAAGGCTATAGAACAAATAGTTTTTTAGACATTATTTTTTTTTGATATTAATAAATAAAACTATATTTGTATATTATTAATAACTAAAAGATAAAGATATGTTACTAGAACAGGAGTTCATTTATTTAGAAGCTACAAACAACGAAATGTTTGTTGGCGAGAGAAAAGATTGGCAGTCAACTATTGACCAAAAAAACAACGACAAACTGCTAAGAGTTGGTTATAAAGTAAAAGTTGATAAAGGATATTATTATGGAAACCTTACTAAAGGAACGGGAGGTTGTTTTATAGAGCATGGTAATAAAACGGGTTGCAATTTTAACGTGAGTTATTTTAAACATATAACAAAAGAAGAATATGAAAGATAATAATACAAGTACGACAGGCTATATTTTATATCATCCAATCACAGGGTTTAAGCAAGTTAAACGTAGTGTTGATGAGAATTATTGTAGAACGAAGCAACAAGATAGGAATGTAGAATATAATTGTTTCAAACCACCGTTTGCTAAATAACAAGCCATAAAGGTTTGTCGTATTTTCTTTATGG
>TARA_R110001632_G_scaffold18712_21_pt1 | contig 12474 bp, 10 predicted proteins | sample TARA_R110001632 | Tara Oceans TARA_R110001632 (sample SAMEA4398266) | marine metagenome | biome: Polar Biome; feature: [SRF] surface water layer (ENVO:00010504); material: water (ENVO:00002006), including particulate matter (ENVO:01000060) such as... | depth 5 m
CGTCGATCGAAGTCGAGAGATCTTTTATAACGGATCCTTCGGCTTTGCTCAGGATAAGCGATCTGTAAAATTTTGAAATCTAAAATTCATCATTATTTTTTAAACTTCCAAATTATCAGATCCTTCGACTCTGCTCAGGATAAGCGATTCACTCAATTCCGTTAAAAAACGAAATTGGTTCTCTGCTTACATCTCCAGCTTATTCACTTTGTTCATCATTTGAACTCCATGAACTAAGGTTGCTCCACTTTTTATAGCCGCTCCAACATGCAGAGCTTCCATCATTTCTTCTTTTGTAATTCCTCTTTCTAAACCGTCTTTCGTATAAGCATCTATGCAGTACGGGCATTGCTCTGTATGAGCTACGGCTAATGCAATTAAAGATTTTTCACGAGCAGTTAAAGCTCCTTCTTCAAAGACTTTTCCATAATAATCAAAGAACTTGTTTCCAAGTTCCTCGTTCCATTCTGTAATCTTGCCAAATTTTCGTAAATCAGCTGGATCGTAATATGTTTTAGACATACTTTTATATTTGTAGTCAGTTTAAAAAAATCAAATTGACAATGGTTTATTTTCCGTTTAAACTCCAGTCGTAAGGTAAGTATTTTATCTTGGCTTTCTTACTAACTTCAACATCAGAATACTTGTTAATATAATCGATCATAGTTCCATTTGTTGTGAAATCGCCTTTAAACCAATTGAAGATTTCTGAGATCTCTACTTTTTTATTACTGATTTTATTTCTTGTTGAATCGTTAATAAACTCTTTCATTAAACGTTCTAGTTCTGATTCTATATTGTCTTCTGTAAAAGCCAGGTTTCCTAATTTAGGACATGATCCAGAAGCACAATTTACACCAACATGAATTCTAGCGTCTTTAAACTTTTTACGTAAAATCTGATGTTCAACATGATCTAAGGTATATGTTTTGCCTCCAACTTTTACAAAAGGTGTTTTCCATGCAGTTTTTCCATCATTCTTAATATTGGTGATACTTTTTAATGGATAGTTATCTAGGATGATTTTGATGGTATACGCATTGTATACATTGATCCAAAATGCTTTCTCTTTATTTGCTGACCAATTTTTACTTGGAGTTGTATTATTTAAGTGAGTTAAAAAACCATCTAGTTTTGCTTCATTTGCTTTCAGAGATTTATAATCTACATTCCCTTTTTGATCTACATTTGCTTGCAATAAAGCATTGAAATTTGAAGTTTGAGCTTGAATGGCAACAAAGCTTAAAAGGAATATAAGTGTACTAAATTTTTTCATTGTTTCTATATTGTTATGTGCGTTTAGACGAAACGATATAAGATAGTTTACAGAGAAATTAAATTTCTATCTCTTCTCCCATTTTTAAACCAAAATGTTTTCTAAAGAAAAAGACTACAGCATACAAAACAGGAGTGTCTAAAGCAGCAATCATCATTTTAAAAATAACTCCGCTAATTAATAAGCCTAAGAATTTATCCCAAGCTATAATTTCGAAAGAGCATAACAATAATAATACCGTTAATGTATCTACAATTTGAGAAGAAAATGTAGAAAAGTTGTTTCGTAACCAAAGATGCTTTCCTTTTGTGTAATTTTTCCAAAAATGATACACCCTAATATCTATAAACTGAGCAAATAAATAGGCCATCATAGAAGCTAAAACCGCTAAGGGTGCGGCACCAAATACTTGAATAAAAGTGTTGTCATTCACCACAGACCAAGAAGTAGCCGGAACTTCTTTTGAAATATAAATGATAGCTAAAGAAAAGAACGAAGCGAAAATTCCAGCGATCACAACATGATTTGCTTTCTTTTTTCCATAAATCTCTGATAAAATATCGGTAATTAAAAAAGTAATAGGATACGGAAGTAAGCCTACAGATACTTCAAATAATTTCACTCCAAAAATTTCACCATCGAAAGGATACCAATAGAAGAATTTTTGAAAAATTAAGTTAGAAGTCACTAAAGAAGCTATAAATAATGCTGCTAAAATGAGATAGATAATTTGTGCCTGCGATTTTTTATGATCAGTCATAGAGCGAAATTAGCAATAATTTATGAAGAAGTTAAATCCAATCTTAATTGGTTTGTATAATGAATTAATCATTCCTATATAAATTGTTATTTTTGCACAACAAACAACGAAATTAAAAAACATGAAAGCATATATTTTTCCAGGACAAGGAGCTCAATTTACAGGAATGGGTTTAGATCTTTATGAAAACTCACCCTTAGCACAAGAGCTTTTTGAACGAGCCAATGAAATTTTAGGATTCAGCATTACAGACATAATGTTTGAAGGTTCTGCTGATAAACTTAAGGAAACCAAAGTAACGCAGCCTGCCATCTTTTTGCACTCTGTAATTTTGGCGAAAGTTTTGGGGGATTCTTTTCAGCCAGAAATGGTCGCTGGACATTCTTTAGGTGAAATTTCTGCACTAGTAGCAGCTGGAGTTTTATCTTTTGAAGATGGATTATTGTTAGTATCTAAAAGAGCATTGGCAATGCAAAAAGCATGTGAAATTAAGCCTTCTACAATGGCCGCAGTTTTAGGTTTGGAAGATGAAGTAGTTGAGCAAGTTTGTAATGATATTGATGGAGTAGTAGTGGCTGCAAATTATAATTGCCCAGGTCAACTAGTGATCTCTGGAGAAGTTTCAGCAATTGAAAAAGCCTGTGAATTATTAACCGAAAAGGGAGCAAGAAGAGCCTTGGTTTTACCAGTTGGAGGAGCATTTCACTCACCGATGATGGAACCTGCTAGAGAAGAGTTGGCTGCTGCAATTGAAGCTACTCAATTTAATGAACCTACTTGTCCAGTGTATCAAAATGTACCTGCAAAAGCTGTTCATACTGCTGCAGAAATTAAAGAGAATTTAATGAAGCAATTAACAGCTCCTGTAAAATGGACACAATCAATTCAATCGATGGTTGCTGATGGTGGAACTGAATTTATTGAAGTTGGTCCAGGAAAAGTATTGCAAGGATTGATGCGTAAGATAGATAGAAGTGTTGCTGCTAGCGGTGCTAGTTTTGAAGCATAATGTAAACGTAGATAGATTAAATAAAAAAGCCCGCTTTTAAGCGGGCTTTTTTATTTAATCTTTAATCGGAATTTCAGTTTTATTTAGTAAAACAGGTTTTCCAAATCCAAGTTGTTCCATTCGTTTTAATTGCGTTTTTGCATCTCCCGCAACAAACCAAATCATTTTATTTGGATCTAAATATTTTTTTGATAGTTCTTGAATACGTTTTATGGTCATCTCATTTACAACCTTCTCACGGTCATTCATATAGTCAGCTTGTAATCCATAATTACTAATGTTTTCTAACATCCTTAATTTTGCTCCCATCGTTTCAAAAGCTCTCGTATTACTCTTAATTAAGAAACCTTTACTAGTCGCTAAATCTTTTTCGTTATAATTCTTCCCGTAATTCTCTAGAATTTGCTTTACTAATTGAGATGCTTCAAGTGTAACATTACTTCTTACACCACTAGAAATAGTAAATGAACCTTTGTCTTTTGTTCCTGAAAACCCAGAACGAATTCCATAAGTATATCCTTTTCCTTCACGGAGCTGTTGCGTTAGTTGCGATGCGAATCCACCACCCCCAAGTCGATAATTCATTACAGTAGCAGCGAAATAATCAGGGTCATTAAATGCCAATGCAGGTGATCCAAACCTCAATTGAGATTGCTTTGCATTTGGAATGTCATAGAAATATACCGTTGATTTTTTTGGCGGCTCAGGTGTTTTGTATTCTGGAATTGTTACGTCCTTAGCAGCCCAGCCATTTTCCAAACTTTTTAAAGAATTTATTACATTCTCTTTACTAATATCACCTACAACATGCATTTTAGCTACCGAAGGAGAAATGTAATTATTGTAATATGTTTTTAAATCATCGATGGTAATTGTATTTACAGACGTTATAGTTCCTATTACATTTTTAGAACGAATATTGTCTTTTCCATAAATCAATTCATTGTATGCATTTGCGGCAACAGATCTTGGACTTGCTTCTTGCTGTCTTAAGTTATTGACAGCTCTTTTCTTTAATAATTCGAATTCAGTTTCATCCCATCTAGGCTCTAACAACATTTCTTTCGCTAAGGCTAAAGTTGCTGTGTAGTTTTTTGCTAGCGTGGTTCCGCTAACACGAATACTTTCTTTACGAGCAGAAATATTTACTGAAGCCCCCAATTGTGCTAAGGCATCTTCTAACTCACTTACTGTTTTGTTTTTTGTTCCTTTTTCTAATAAATCAGCAGTTAGATTTGCAACACCTAACTTGTCCATGCTTTCTAATAACTGTCCACCTTCTATTACTAAATTAAATTGCACTAAAGGAACTTCATCACTTTGAATTCCGTAAACTTTCAATCCATTTTCTAAGTTGCTTTCCCATACAGTTGGAACTTTTGCAACTGGACTTGGACCATAATTTGGTTCTATAGATCGATCAAAGTTTGAAGGAGTTTTTTCGTAAGTAGCCACTATTGAAGCATCAAAATTCTCTTCAGCTCCGATAACAATTTTCTCTTCTTTAATAATTGCTTCAGTTGCATTTGAAAGTGCTAATTCCTTTCCGTTTCTAGGAACAAAACTTGTAGCAATAAAATTCTTCCCTTTGATGTATTTATGAAATGCATTCATCACATCTTGGGTGGTTACTGATAATGTTTTTTTGATATCTTCTGTAACATAACCAGGGTCATTAGTATACGTATTATAAGATGCTAAACGAGTTCCTTTTCCTAAAACACTAGATAAGCCTCTGTAAAAACTAGTCTCTTGACCGGCTTTAATTCTATCTAAATCTTTTTGAGGAATTCCATTTTTTTCGAAATCAGCGAATCCTTCTTCTATCCCTTTTTGAACATCATCTAGTTTTGTATTGTTAAATCCTCTTACAGATAATTGCATCTGACCAGCGACTTCTGATGTGTAACTTCCCATTCCGACAAAGGAAGTAAGTTTTAAATCATCTATCAATACCTTATTTAAAGGAGCTTCTTTTCCTGAAGACAAGTATTCTGATAAAACGTCTAAAGCATAAGAATCTTTATGATATAATTCTACTGTTGGCCATACCATTGTTAGTTGAGGTAAACGAGCAAAATTATCTTCATAATATAAAGATTTCGTTTCTGCAACTACGCCAGCTTTCTTTTCTAGTGGCTTGATCTCTTCTCCTTTTGGAATTTCATCAAAATATTTATGAACCCACTTTTTAGCCTGCTCAACATTTATATCTCCAGATAATACTAATGTAGAATTATTAGGAACATACCATTTTTTAAAGAATGTTTTTACATCGTTAAGCGTTGCGTTTTGTAAATCTTCTAAAGAACCAATTACTTGCCAGTTATATGGGTGATTATTTGGATATAAATTACGATCAATAATTTGTTGATTATATCCATAAGGTCTATTGTCTACACTTTGTCTTTTTTCGTTTTTTACAACTTGTTTTTCCTTTGCTAAAACAGGATCGGTTACTGTATTAATGAACCATCCTAGTTTATCAGCTTCTGCCCAAATCATTTTTTCTAGTGCATCGTTTGGAACTGTTTGTAAGTAGTTTGTTCTATCTCTAGATGTAGATCCATTAGCACCTGAGCCACCAATTCTTGCACTCATTTTATCTAAGCCACCTTTTCCTAAGTTTTCAGATTCTAAGAAAAGTAAATGTTCAAATAAATGAGCAAATCCTGTTCGCCCTTCTATTTCTCTTCCAGATCCAACATGTGCCATTAATTCTACAGCAACAACTGGATCTGAACGATCTATATGAAATACCACATCTAAACCGTTGTCTAGCGTAATTTTTTCATAGTTAATTGATAGTTCTGGGGTTTGTTCTTTTGAAGGTTGGCAGGCAATGAAAAAAGCTACCATGATTCCTAAAATGATTCTCTTGGTCATGAGTTTAGTTTTGGTGCGTGAATTTACTAAAATCAGGGCTAGAAAAGCTTAAAGGATTGTTAATTTGAAAATTAAATTATCTATTGTTTCTTCTGCCATTCCCAAGCCGAGAATAAAGCTTCTTCTAAGGTTTTTTCAGTTTTCCAGCCGAGTTGATTATTGGCAAATGTTGTGTCTGCATATGCAGAAGTAACATCACCTTCTCGTCTTCCAACTATTTTATAGTTAAGCGATTTTCCAGAAACTTTCTCAAACGCTTTGATGACTTCTAAGACAGAACTTCCTTTTCCTGTTCCAACATTAAAAACTTCAAAATCTTTTTTATTCCTGTCGTTTAATAGTCTTTCTAAGGCAGCTATATGAGCTTTCGCTAAGTCAACTACATGAATATAATCTCTAACAGCAGTTCCGTCTGTCGTATTATAATCATCTCCAAAAACTGATAGCTCTTCTCTTATTCCGGCAGCAGTTTGAGTTACAAACGGAATTAAATTTTGAGGAACTCCCAAAGGTAATTCTCCAATTTTTACACTTTCATGTGCTCCAATAGGATTAAAGTAACGAAGGGCAATGGCTTTTAAGCCGTCAGCTTTACAGCTTTCATTTATAATTTCTTCACCAATTTGTTTAGTGTTTCCGTAAGGAGATTCTGCTGGTTTTACAGGAGCATTTTCAGTAATAGGTAACTCATCTGCTTGTCCATAAACGGTGCAAGAAGAACTAAAAATAAAATTTGATAATTGATGTTTCTTCATTTCTTGAAGAAGATAAACTAATGTTGAAACATTATTTTCATAATACATCAAAGGGTTTTGAACACTTTCACCAACTGCTTTATAAGCAGCAAAATGAATAATACCTTCAACAGCATTGTTTTGAAAAAAATCTTGAACAGCTGCTTTATCTCTTAAATCGAAGTTGTGATACTCAGGTTTAATGCCCGTAATTGAAACAATACTATCTAGCACTTCAATTTTTGAATTGGAAAGATTGTCAATGATGACAACTTTATAGCCAGCATTTTGTAAATCAACAACTGTATGGGATCCTATAAAACCTAATCCACCAGTAACAAGAATTTTTTTCATATTTAATATAAGTTTATAGGTTACCCTAAGAAATCATTAATTGTTTTTGTAATAAAAGCTAATTGTTCTTTATCCAATTCTGTATGCATTGGCAAAGAAATAACAGTTTCAATTAAATCATTGGTTACTGTAAAATCATCTTCATTATATCGATCGTCCTGATATGCTTTTTGGGCATGCAATGGAACTGGGTAATAAATAGCATTTGGAATTCCGTGATCTAACAAATGTTGATGTAATTCGTTCCGTTTTCCATTGGTAATTTTTAAAGTATACTGATGAAAAACATGGCAATCACAGGTGTCGCAGATCTCACCACAACTTGGAGTTGCGTTTGATTTTGTACTTGGTGTTACTATGTTTTTATTAGCTGCAAAAGCATTGTTGTAATACCTGGCAGCATTTCTTCTGTCGTCACAATATCCATCTAATAATGGAAGTTTCGTTTTTAAAACTGCAGCTTGAATACTATCTAATCTAGAATTAACTCCTACAACATCATGATAATAACGTTTGTACATTCCGTGATTTACGATTCCTCTAATAATATGAGCTAAATCATCATCATTGGTAAAAATAGCTCCACCATCTCCATAGCAGCCTAAATTTTTTGATGGAAAAAAAGAAGTAGTCCCAACGTTTCCAATTGTTCCTGCTTTTTGTTTGCTTCCATCTGCAAAAGTATAGCTAGCTCCAATTGCTTGGGCATTATCTTCAATTACAAATAACTTGTGTTCTTTTGCAATAGACATTACAGCATCCATATTGGCAACTTGTCCAAATAGATGAACGGGTACAATTGCCTTTGTTTTGGGAGTGATGGCTTTTTTTAAGGCATCAATATCCATGTTAAACGTATCTGGCTCCACATCAATTAAAACAGGTGTTAATTTCAATAAAGCAATCACTTCAACAGTTGCTGCAAAAGTAAAATCAACAGTAATGACTTCATCACCTTGTTCAAGGCCTAAACCCATCATGGCAATTTGTAATGCATCTGTTCCGTTTGCACAAGGAATCACATGTTTTACGTCGAGATATTTTTCTAAATCTGCTTGAAATTGATGAACATAAGGTCCGTTAATATATGCGGCAGAATTTAAAACCTCCTCTATTGATGAATCAACTGTTTCTTTGATTTTTACATACTGACCCGGAAGGTCAACCATCTGAATTTTTTTCATTGATACTGAATTTGTAGGTATCAAAAATACAATTTAAATCTGTTATCTTTGAGGAAAATCAAACTTATCAGAATGAATCGTTTCAAAAAAATCTTAAAAATAACTGTCTTAATAATCGTGCTAGTTTGTGTTTCAGGATGGTTGTATTCAAGAACATTTTATCCTACATATGATGGAGAATTATCTTTAGCTAATATTTCTGAAGAGGTGACAGTTCATTTTGATAAAAACGGAGTTCCACATATCAATGCTCAAACTCAAAAAGATGCCTATATAGCTTTAGGCTATGTTCATGCGCAAGATAGATTGTGGCAAATGGAGCTAATTAGAAGGATTGCGCCAGGAAAACTATCTGAGGTTTTTGGAAAGAAATTAGTAGAAACCGATGTCTTTTTTGCAGGTTTAGGATTGGTTGAAAACGCAAATGAATCGATAGCGAAATTAAACACAAATTCAGAAGCCTATAAATTAACGATGGCTTATTTAGATGGTATTAATCAATTTGTTGAAGATGGAGCTACTCCTATTGAATATAAATTAGTTGGGTTAGAAAAAACAAAATTTACGATCAATGATGTATATCATGTGTTTGGTTATATGTCTTTTAGTTTTGCGATTGCTCATAAAACAGATCCTTTATTGCAAGAAATAAAAGAAAAATTAGGGAATAAATATTTAACTGAATTGGGAATTCCTATCAATCCAAATACTGCAATTCTTAAAAATGAGAAAAACCCTATAATCAAAGCAGGTTTTGCCAAGGCGATGAATAATATGTATGAACAATTGCCTATATCTCCATTTATTGGAAGTAATTCTTGGGTGATTGGTGCTGATAAAACGAAGAATGGAAAAGTAATTTTTGCCAATGATCCCCATATAGGATTTTCTCAACCTTCGGTTTGGTATCAATCTCATATTAAAACTCCAGACTATGAAATCTACGGATATAATTTAGCACTAACTCCTTTTCCTTTGTTGGGTCATAATAGAAATTATGCCTACGGTTTAACCATGTTTGAGAATGATGATGTTGATTTTTACTTCGAAAAAAACAATCCGAAGAATCCTAATGAATACGAAACACCGGATGGTTTTTTAACGTATAAGTCAATTGAAAAAACGATTAAAATAAAAAACCTTCCAGATACTACGTTTGTAGTAAAAATTAGCAGACATGGTCCTATTATGAATGATTTAATCAAAGAGATTGATGACGAAAGGCCGATGGCAATGCAATGGATTTATACGAAAATAGAAAACCAAATTTTAGATGTTGGATATCAGATTTCACATGCAACATCATTAACTGAATTTAAAGAAGGAGCTGAATTATTACATGCACCAGGTTTGAATATGATGTATGGAGATTCTCAAAACAATATTGCTTGGTTTGCTTCAGGAAAATTATATAAATACAGAGATTCTGTCAATACAAAGTTGGTCTTAGATGGAGCATCTGGAAAAGATGAAATTGTGGAATATTTAGATTTTAAAGACAATCCGCAAGCAATTAATCCGAATAGAAATTACGTGTATTCGTCAAATAATCAACCAGACACTATTGCCGGAATTTTGTATCCTGGATATTATTTGCCTGAAGACAGGGGGCAAAGAATTGAACAGTTATTAGAAGCAAAAAATGACTGGACGAGTGAAGATGTTCAGAAAATGATTTTTGATGTTACTTCGCCAATTGTTCCACAAAATATTGCCAATTTAGTAACTAATTTAGATACTACTGAATTTACCGAAAACGAACAAAAAGCCTTAGAAGTTTTAAATGAATGGAGCGGAGAATATGCGAAAGACAAAAATGCACCAACCATCTATAATCGGTTTTTATATGAATTTTTAGCAGGAACTTTTAAAGATGAAATGGGTGAAAGTTTCTCTCAGTTTATGGAAACTCATTTGATGAAAAAAATGATTGCAGTTCAAGCGGCAAAAGAGGAGTCTGTTTGGTTCGATGATGTGTCTACAGATACTAAAGAAACGAAACAAGAAATTGTGCAAAAATCATTCAAAAATGCCATTGCTTTTTTAGAAAACCAATTAGGAGATGATGTTTCTAGTTGGTCTTGGAGTAAAGTAATTTCTGTAGAACATGGACATCCATTGGCTGCAGGAGGAGAAACCTTACGAAGTATCTTTAATGTAGGTCCGTTTGCTATGGATGGAGGAAATAGTGTGATTAATAATCAGATATTTACACTGAATGAAACAGGGATTTATACAGTAAAAGCTGGGCCATCAACTCGTCGAATTATTGATTTTTCTGATGTAGAAAACAGTGTCAGTATTTTACCAACTGGGCAATCTGGAAATGTGTTTAGCAAGCATTATAAAGATCAAGCGCAAAAATATTTGAACGGAGAATTTGTGAAAATGATCTTAAACAAAGATGAGATTGAGCGTTCTAAGAATGTGTTGGTTTTTAAGAAAAAGCAATAATTAAATTTCGGTATAAACCTCATCAAAAGGAATTCTAAAACGTTCACCATACACGCCTTCTGGTTTTCTTATACCGCAAGAAACAATCATATTAATTTCTGCACCAAAAGGCAGATTTAAAACGCGTTTTACACGCCAAGTGTCAGAGCCTTCCATAGGGCAAGTGTCATATCCTTCAGCAGCCATGCTTAGCATGAAGTTTTCTGCTGCCAATGCACATGTTTTGTGTGCAACGATTCTCATGTCACTTCTTCTCACTTCCCTGTACATTGGTTTAAAAAGTCCGAGAACTAAGATCAATATATATTTAAAGAAACCAAGAATTCCAAAAAAATCTACATAGGCGAAAGGAATCAACTTTCCGTAATAATTCCGGCTCACTTTTTCTCTACTACTTTGTTCTGATTTCGGTTTTGGAGGAAAAATACCATCAACCATTTTTAAATTTGCTTTGGCTCTTTTTTTCCATAGGTCTTTACGAGTGACAAAAACGACTAATTCTTGAGCTGTTTTCGCTGCATTTTGATTAAAGCACAAAGGAGCAATTTTTTGAATGGTTTCTTTGGAAGTGATATGGTAGAATTCCCATAGTTGCATATTGCTACTATTGGGTGCTAAAGACGCTTGTTCTATGCATTTTTTTACAATAGAAGAATCTATTGATTTATCTGCATCGTAAATTCTTACAGAACGACGATAATTAATCGCTTCTGAAACTGTTTTTTCTTTTGACATAATAAGTCTTAGGAGTTTAGTTTTTTTATTTTTTTGTGCATCAATCCAAACCAAAGAGGAGGAAAGAGCGATAGTAACATCATCCCTGGATATCCAGTTGGCATTTGTGGACTTTCGGGCAATGATTTTAAAAGTTGATAATGCTTGCTTCCATTATAATGGTGATCTGAATGACGAGATAAATTGAACAGCATCATCTTTCCAACAACATGATCTGAATTCCAAGAATGTGTTCTTTTTACTTTTTCATACCGTCCATGTTCATTCTTGTTTCTTAGTAATGCATAGTGCTCTATGTAGTTGACAGTTTCTAATAAAATGATTCCAACAACAGCGGCTCCAATAAAATAGATTAAACTTGAGATTCCTAAAAAATAATAGATAGATCCCAGTAAAAGAATATTGCAGATGGTGTAAATAATCATTCTGTTTTGTAGGTGAAACCAAGATCTATTATCCGTTGTTAACCGTTGGTTTTCACATTGCCAAGCTTGTATGTAACTGGTGAAATGTGATCGAAACCAAAAGATATATAACAATTCGTTTTTTCTAGCAGTCGCAGCATCTTTGGGTGTGGCAACATTTAAATGATGTCCGGCATTATGATACGGTAAAAAATGAGTGTTTAACGAAGTCAATAATAAAAGTTCTCCTAAAAACTCATCAAAACGATTGTTTCTGTGTCCGAGTTCATGGCCGACATTAATTCCAATTACCCCGCACATTAATCCCATGGCAGTAACTCTTCCAATAATATCTGTAGTTGCTAGGTTAGCATCTTGCATCACCATAAAAAAGTAAGCTAAGAAAGCAAATTGCAGGGGAATCATAGCATATAAAATTCCAGTATATAATTTGTTTTCTTTCTCTTTTTTTTCTTCTTCTTTAGTGAAATTTTCTGTTGTGGGTTTAAAAAGTAATTCTAAACTCGGAACAAAACCGAAGAATACAATTAGTGGTAAAAAAGTAATAATGCCAGTTGACCTAAAAGAAATGTAAACGGTAATGGGTAATATTAGAATTGAAAGATATTTGAGCCTTTTCATCAAGTATTAAATTTGCCTCAATATACAAAAATTAGA
>TARA_R110001632_G_scaffold20699_2_pt1 | contig 12441 bp, 8 predicted proteins | sample TARA_R110001632 | Tara Oceans TARA_R110001632 (sample SAMEA4398266) | marine metagenome | biome: Polar Biome; feature: [SRF] surface water layer (ENVO:00010504); material: water (ENVO:00002006), including particulate matter (ENVO:01000060) such as... | depth 5 m
CAGTCTCTTCTAATATAGATAACTTTAAGATATCTTTTTTTATATCTGGTTGGTTTAATCTTTCATTACATAATATACAAATCAATTCGAATAATGCTAATTCTAATGGGTAATCAATTAAAAGATGTCTTATTTTTATTATCTGGGTATCATTTCTTATGTCCATATATATATCTATCTATTATTTTTTTTGCTGGGACTCTGCCATAATCTGGGCGAATGGCATAAGGTTTGCTCTGTTTAATTTTGTTATTTTATATATGATAGCACTATCATCAGTTAAATTAGCGAGGGTCATATCTGGGTCGTGGACTGATGTGGTTATTGATGTGATTGTGCGTGGATTTGTGATTGTAAATTGTATCCCTTCATTTGCTTCGAAAAAATAATCTCCAAAAGCATTCTCTTTATTGATAACATATATGACTGGCAAAGATGTCCCAGAATCGGCACCACCTACATAATTGACTGAATCTATGATATCACTTTTAATTAAAAAATATGGTCGAATCATTTTTCTAGGTAATCTTTCAGCATTGATTTGTGCTGATGTCTGGACTACAGATACAGATGTATATTTAATGCGTATATATCCTTTATCTTTCATGGCGGTGGGGACACCGGTTGTAGCAGAGGCGAGAAATGATGGAGGGATTTGAGATGTATAGAGAGGTGTACCTAATTCATTAGTTACCCATTCATTTAAAGTAGATGGGACTATATTCGCATTAGTGGTTGGTTTACCTATATTATCTATTGTAACTATATCGTTAATGCGAGTCTGTCTTGATAATGTTTTAGCATTATTAAATTGATTATATGTAAAACCGAGGATCCCCCATAAACTATCATCCCATTTATCTTCTGATACTCCCATATTTTCTAAAAATATCCCCCCATGTGAATCAATAATAGAAAATGGAAAAATATTTAAATTGCTAAATGATTCTGCTGGTGTTTTTTTAGCATCACTATTATCTGCTGGTACTAATTCATCCATATATGGTCTCATATCTGGAGCATAATTTGTGCCTAATAAATTTTTATTCACTTTATAAACTTTATTATCAGCATCATCTATCGTTGGATGGTTTAAATCTGCTCCGGCGCTTGGTGGATTGCCTATCTGCTCTGCTGTATATAATTGCTGAAATGAAAAACGAGAGGACTTATCATCAAAAGCAATTAATGGTGAGTCGGCGCCCACGTAATATTGCCTCCAGTTCTGGAAAATCCACTCTTGTCTGGTGGTGCCATTTTCATCTTGCGCATTTGCTTGGAATTTTGCTCCTAGTTTAGTGGTGGTATTGTCGGTTGCTTTATTGACTAATGAGTCTAAATATCCAGCATATAAACATAATGAGGAATTACCGAAAGCATTAAAATGCATATCATATCCGATACCCCTGTATTTTTCTAAATAGTTATCTCCATCTGCTTGGGGATATTTAAAAAACTCCTCATTAATACCATTTATATTTTCTGTACATACTGCTATGGCATAATATTCGAATGTATCTTCTACACTATCCGATTTCATTAATAAAGGGAGGCGAGAACCCACGACTTTCACTTTTTTAAATAAACCTCCCCATAAATCATTTTGATTTGCTCCCCCAGATAAGATATCTTTTCTTGATTCATCATAATAAAATGGTATTATTTGTGAATTTGTATATGTACCCAGATTAGGGGATTCGTGCGCAGACTCTGCTCCACCACTATATGGGATATAATCTTGATCCGCCTCCACTCGTTTCATATTTGTCCCTAAATCTGCGGTTTGTGAATTAAATTGTTTATTGTCTCTATCATTACCATCATCGCCCAGAACACTCATCCATGGCGATATTTTATTAGTTGTCGCCTTTAATGAGTATCTTTTTGTAGTCTGGTCAAAATCATAGGCAAACTCATTAACATGGGGATTCATATGAAAAAATCTACAATTAGATCCATCTGGTTTAATATAATAATCGGCATATGTACTTGCATTGGTTTGTTCTGCTAACATTGGCATAGATTCGAATAACTCTTTATATCCCCCCTGTGTGTCAAAATAAGTTTTCATTAATTTTAAATTTTCATCTGTCCATGGTATAGATGTCTTTATATCAGCATCGATAGAATCTCCAAATGCGATATCTTCTGCGATACATGGATATATCATCTGGGCAAATGATAAATTTTTTAATGTTTTATTTGCAACCATATCAGCATCAAGGTCGCCCACTTTATTTAGACGTTTCATCGTATAAACTCCAGAACTATCTGCGGTATCATAGTCCCATATACCCCCTAACTCTTTCATCATAGTTCTACCGGCATCTATCAATTCTGGTCTTTTAAATCCTATTGTTTCGTGTGAATTCATCATATCCGCCATATGAATAGATGGTACTATTACCGGAGGTGGATCCGCTGTACTTACTGGGTTTAATTCTTTTTCATTACCATACTGATAGGCAGGGTCATTATATACCGCCCACGATATGGGTTGGAATGTAACAGAGGTAGAGCAGTTAAATGGTTTATATGTTGCAGAATTAACTGATATACCGGATATATCTCTCTGGGTATTTCTACCATCATTACCTCCAGGGAATACTGGATTTGTCCAGATAGGAATTGACCCACCAGTTGCCATATTAATAGATTTCTCATCTTGTGTAGTATTTAATTGATTTGTTAATGCTTCACTTACATTTGACGGAGCATCATATCCTTTTGGTACTTTTAAATTTTTAATCTCTTGATATTTGATAAATTCATTCATAGATGGTTCTCGTGGATGTGCTTTAAAAGGATATAGTTTAGATTCTGGTGCTGGCGATGTAATTGGTATACCAGACGTTAGTGTGGTTCTAAACATATGTCTATTTATACCAGTTGTCTCCACCAAAGGCAACCGGATAGTTGCTGGGTCATATATCCCACGATATACATTTACGCAGTTATATAGTGTATATCTGGATCCATCATTTTTAGATTTAAGACATCTATTTATAAATTCGGTTTTACGATAATATTGATGAGGTAATATCCCTACATTTGCATTATTAGAATGCCAGTCTATTTTCGCTTTCTCTATAATAGATCCACCTTTTAGATTTGGAAACTCTTCTTTTTGTGTCGGTAGATTACCGCTATCATAAAAATATTTATCATCCCAGCATATCTGCCCTTTTGTAAATATATCTGGCAAATTATATTGTGCTAAATTCTCACTAAAATATGGTGGCATAGACATACCATTCGCATAGTTATCATAAAATTGCGCCTGTATACCTAGTGTCATCCATGGATAAGTCGCCCCCATAATTGCTAATGGATCTTGGTTTGGTGGTGCTGAACCAGTGGTAGTCGAGCATAGCAATAATCTCGCCCAGTCTTGTAAATTAGAATTAACTAATCCATGTCCAGATCCGTTTTCATTACTATACCAGAATGGTTGTTTAATAGCATCATATCTACGAGGAAGATGAAAATAACCCTCACCATTCGACGATTTATAATATGATATCCCTATATTAATTTCATTATCCGATAATTGGAATGTTTTTGTTTCAGTCTTATATGTTTGTGCCAGAGAATCTGCTGGTGGATAAGATCCAAATGGATATTCATTTAATGGATTAAAACCCAGTGTATCTGGCGCATTATTAGTAACGATAGTTTGCTGAACTGAATATTCTTTATTTAAATTTTGTCCAGTAAATTCTATAACTGAACCTCCACATCCTCTATCACTTATAAACCCTTGGTGTACTGATACTTTATCGCCAGGGTTTAGTTTTACACCAGAACCTAATTTATTAGTAAAAATAGATTTATTAGTGTTATTACCACCTTTCTTTTCTTCACTATTAGACCTACTACAATCTATTAATATGACCTCTTCATATGGGGGGGTCGAAGGCGGTATATTCTTGTTACTCATATATATATGAATAATATTTTAAAAATTAAATTAATCAAACTGAATTGTTATCATTTTTGATAACCATATGTGCGCCGGTCAATTATGCGTAGTAGCATTCTGTAATCCCATCTTCGATAACAGCATATCTTACAATTTCTAAAAAGACTCTCTGCATAGTAGATTGCCCTACTGGGAGAGCATTGTAATCTGTGTATAATTCTATGCCTCTGCTATTAATTCGCTCATTTGTGAGGAGTCGTGCTGCACCATGGAAAAACTTTTGACCCAGAGAGGTGTTTTGATTATATCCAGATAAATCTCGGCGAGTTACTGATACACCCTCTCCAGAATACTCCTCACGATTGACGAAAGGGACTAATTGTTCTGCTTGGACTACATTATGGAAATGACGAGCATTATTTTTAACATCAATAGGATATAGAAAGTTATCATTATATTTAACATTAAATGTAGAAGTACCATTTTTATTGGTGAGGTATCCACCTGGGAGTGAAGCGTAGGTTCTGGTAGGACATCTCGCATTATAGTTATTTAATAGTGTCTGCTGTGCTTTGCCTACGCCTAGTCCGGTATCGGATAGAGACCACATAATTTTAGTTACCATGCGACCGGCACCGCCGACATTTCTAATCTGCTGACCGGTAAATGTATCATTATCTACAGATTGTTTCGAGAGGCGATAGTCCACATATGAAAACTGGAGTTTCTTATTAGCATTAGCATATGCTACCATCATCTCTTGCGGATAGTAGATATAATCAGCAATCATACGAGTCGCCGTGGTATCAAGCGAGATGGTGGGATTACCATCCACAGAAGACTCATCTACAAATGCTCGCAGAGACGAGTTAGGGTCTGTTAAAACAAATTCTAATTGGATCGCCTCTCTCATCATATATAAAGGCAACTGATTTATTTTGAGGAAACTGAATAAATCACTTAAAGCAATCTGGAATGAAGGGGGTTTATGGTCAGCGAATCTGTTTTCTAAATTTAGAAATTTCTGCGGTGTTAGTGCTTGATCCACAGAATAGTCCCATGCGTTAGCAGTCGTGCGGAGTGGCGATGTATCATAGTTATTACCTGTATCAATACCTACACCTAGTGCCTCCGTAGAAGAGGCGCCACCACCATTGGCGGAGGGGGCAGAAATATCGCCAGCACCACCCTCATTATTATAGCAAAATTCGTGGGACATCATTTGTCCAGTCTGGTACATAAGGCGCTCACGCATAGATTCACTACTCATAAACATAGACTTATATGCTTGGAGATGATTAAAGTCATCTACCTCACATAGAGTTTTATTACCGACTTTTAAAGTAGCACGCTGAATAAGAGAGGCGATGCCTACATTTGCAGGCAGATAAGAAGTCGCCCCAGCACCTAGTTGGAACTGGATTTTAGAATGACTATGAAGGATACCTTTATTCTGCAACTGAAATCGAATAAATTTCTCGCTCTGCACCACCGGTTCTAAAACGTCGGTTTCGACATCTTGTGTGGTCTGGTCTTGGATCGCCCCTATTTTCATTAGGTCTGGAATTTGAGAGGCACTCGGTCCGGAGGGAGTTGGGGTCATAGATTGCGAAGGAGTTGCGGTTGCTGGAGGTTGGGATGAATTCATTTTATAATATGAATACATATAAAAAAAAATATTATTATTTAATTTATCTAAATCTAAACTAATTTATCTATTTATAGATTAACCTACTTTAAATTCTGCGAGTAATTTTTTATTAGCGGTAAATACCTCTCTATCTTTACTTTTTGCTTTGCGTAACATATTTTCTTTTACTTTTTTAGATACATCAGCATTTACAAGACCTTTCGAAAATGTTTTCATCGGCATCCGCTTAAATTTACGACTGCTACTATCCACTAATACCATATATCCAGTGGGGACTTCTTTATCTACCTCTTTTTTAGTCGATGCTGCACCAGACCCTTTAAGAGTACCAGATTTAATAGCACCGGTCTTACTGGTCATAATCTTACGCATATCCGATATTGCTTTTGACTCTTTTGCTGTAGGTTTTCGTGGTTTATCCACTGCTGTGCGACCTTTATAAGAGACTTTGGGGGGCATCTTGATTTTATGTTATAGTCGATATATTAATTTAAAATCAAATTTAATAGGAGACTACGCTTGCCAGAGTACTTTTCTCGCCCAGTAGTTTGCGCTATTCTTATTACCAGAGGTCTTATTACCACTCTTATCAGTTATACCACCAGACCTCGCCAGATAAGAGGCACGCCTTTTCTTGTCTTTATGCTGTGTATAATCTTGCATCCCTTTTAAACCGAATCCTATTTTCTTATAACCTTTTTTTGTATCTGCTTTTACATAAACAAACATCTTTGACTTACCTTTACCTGTATTTCTCCATGGTTTATATAGCACTGGTTTACCTTTCTTATCAAGAGGCATTTGTACATAGCATTTAAAATAAATTTAATATGACTTTATCATTTGTCATAAATTCATTACCTTTTTTAATTATTTTTGCTAACACGGATGTCTTTTTTTTAGCGGTCATTTTACTATTTTCTACTTTTGTTTCTAATTGTTTTTTGGTAACTATAATATATTGGCGTGAGTCTCCATGTACTAATGCTATGGATCCAGATGGTACATTTTCATCAAAAAATTTATGGTAATTTTTACCAATACCTTTTACTACTCCTCTTTTGTTATCACTTTTGATAACCTCTGGTTTTGCAACTTGTGGCGCTGGCGAGGGTGCCGGTTGTGGCGGTGGACTAGGCGATGTTTTACCCCTTAATCTATCTTGGGGCAGAGGAGGTTTCTTTCTACCTTTAACTTTTAATTCATCTGGTAAGACCTCATATAAATTCTGGTTTTTTGCTTTTATTAAACGATTACCTTGATAACTACTATATCCACCATCATCTCTATCTGGTTTAACTTCATCTTGATATATCTTACTTATAGTTACACCATTAACTACTTTTGTTGGTCTTAATCTTGGTGCTAAAAAAGTCGGATTTGTAGATTTACCATACATATCACTTATATTCATACCAGTTAAATCAGCATATGGAACATCTTTAAGATATCTTTGACTATTATATATATCTGGTGGTAGACCTATTGGTATTTGTACTGGTCTTAACCTTTTATCTAATTGTCTATCCATTTGGACTGCTTTCTTTTGCGCAGTCTCTTGTGCTTTTTTCATATTTATATTCGCCCCCACTGATGAGTAAGAGGGTTGGTTCATTTTTGCCTCGCCTAGTTTCATTTTTGCTAATCCATCAGCAGATAATATGTTTTCATTTAACATTAATGTTGCAGACCTCCCATCACCACCTCTATGTTCTCCATATAAATCGCCAAGCATCACCCCTGCCGATGCCCCTGCCTTACCACTCGCTGTAGCGAAATATATAGGCATGGATCTAACTTGGGTTGGTTTACCACTCTTACCCATTTTATAGTTAACCTCTCCAACCATGTCTTTATTGCCTAACTTAAATCTAAATGAATCCACCGACCCTAATCCTTTATTGACTTTAATTTTTAATTTTTGATATGAAATCTGTGTCTTGACTTGTTTAACCATATTTATAGTATGATTAATATAAAAAAAGATATCATTTATTTAGCGGATGTGCCGGTCAATTCATAACCTGTAGTCCAGACGAGTTAAATGCCAGTGTAGATTTAGCATGTACAAAGACATAGACTGCGTGTGGATTATTAGTATCTAAATCAGTAGTCATATTCATACCCCACTGGACATTGCTAAAATCGACACCTTGATCCGAAATAGAGTCATAATTTATCCCCACACCGAAGACTGACCCTCCATCCACATTTAGAACATCACGTCCAGACACGACTCCCTCATTACTAATAGAGAAGGTGTTAACTGGCGATACCATAACTTTTTGATTCTGGGCAAATGGTTTAATAGCATTCATAAAATTTCTATTTACCTGCGCATCTACCTCATTATGAGTAGTCCCATCAATACCGAGATAATCGATATTATATTCGAGAGGGAATCGGATCCCACCACGAGTAAAAACTAATTGACGAATCTGCGCAGATGATAGTACTCCCCCAGATGATTTATTAATGAGGTGGTCTGTGCCTAGTCCATCAAATTCTAAATTGTTTATCTTATTTGATTCTATGAAATTACAAAATACGCCTAAAACTCTTGATAATCCCAGATTAAAATTGATAACTGACTGGGTGCTATTAATAGATGTGAAATATGATGAAATACTATTATATTCGAAAGTGCTTGGCATCTGGGCGACCATTTGCGGAGTCGGATTGACTGCTTCACATACTAATTTTAAATCGCTGAATTCATAAAAAGCATTAGACATCGCCGTTACAGAGGCATCTACCCCTGTAGAACTAAATAACACATTTGCATCTGGCGATAAATGAATTTCGATAAGGAGACCCTGCAAACCCCAGTCCGCAGAAAGTGGTATATTGGTTACCCCATTTAGGAGTCCGCATGGTAGGGGACAGCAGAATGAATTTTGGGTAGTTTGCTGGGAAGGGAGGTCGAGAACCGATTGCTTAAACAAAGCATAATTTGGAATTGCTAAACTTGACTCGCTCATATGCGTAATCCCATCATTAACACTATTCGTACTAGGTAGGAATGTACTTGCAAATCTACCATAATGTTTAACATGTTCGATTGTTTGATGAGTCCGCTGACTTTTAATGACTAACTGGTCAATACAACCATATACACCTGTACGACTATTCATAGAAATAGTGTCCGCCTCGGTTACTGCTCTATCTGTCGCCTGGTCTGTGCCGGTAGTCTTATAAGCACGAAATTTACCGCATAATCTAACTGACTGACCTATAAGAGACCTCTCTTGCTCACCTATAATGAAAGATATGACCGGATTACCAGAATGAAATGAAACACGACCATTCGATAGTACATTGGAAGGGGTTATCTCCAGATTAACATTGCTACTCATTTTATAGTATGATTAACATAAAAAAATAATATTTAATTTAAATTAGACTAAAAAGATATCATATTTGATAACCTAGACCTCCAGAGAAATTTGATTACCACGAATGGACATTCGGCGAATATGGGCGACATAATTGTGCCATAAATGGTTTTTATCAGCATTTGCCGAATATTCTACCTGTAAGTTAAAATCTCGACCACGAGTATCATAAACTCCATTTTGTAGTGCTAATGCTCGCCCTAAAAATGCGTTTTCGTGTTGCGCTCTAAATGATAGTGGTTTAATCCCTGCCATGGCGAGACTCTTCTCTGCTTCGATACACCACTGCTGGGATAGAGACCCACCAGTTGCTACAGCAGTGCAGTCAATTTGACGAGATGGATTTAATTTGCCATTATAAAACCACTGATATTGCTTTAAATTGTCCCAGACCCCTACGAGTCCACTGCGGACGCTATTGTTCCACCAGTCAAAACTATATAGTCCAGTCCCATTGCCTTTTAATGCTTCGCCAGGGTTCGAATTAAGGACATTTTTGTTATTATATGTATAATCAGTATCTACATAGGGGTCATAATCTTTCTGTCCCCCATCTATGGAGGATCCTCCGCCCCATGCGATATCGGATCCAGTAATTTGCTTAATAGATGAATATATAGACGAATCACATGGTATAGAAATAATCGATTTCGCTCTACTTTGATTTAGTGGTAAGCGAATATTGGCGACGACATCATTTTTAAGATGACTATATTTATAGTTAGTGTATGATAAGAAATCATAATTTAGTGTACCATTTTGTTTCATCATACCCATTAGTTTCTGGACATATCCCTGGGGCATTTCTAACTCTTGGACGATTAGTTCTACATTGGATAGTTTATAATTAAATGTTATGGCAGGTGCGGATTGACCGGCAACCACAGAGGAGCGACTGGCGAGAGAGCGAGACCATAGCGCCCACGACCCTTGCGTGCCATTCACCGCTGGCGATGTACCGAGAGAATATGCCGGTTGTTCTACTTTAATTCTGCATAGACCATATCGCCCTCCCTGTACTGACCCATCTGTTGGATCCCCTTTAAAAAACTTAATTTCACTAATTCTTAATAGTCCTACATCTGCAGCGACTGGATTGCCAGCAGTTACTACATTATATTTAGTAGATCCACCGACATATTCGGCACGGACATCAGTTACGGCGACTTTATTATTAGGTTCTTTTTTAACATCAATCAAATCCACATATTCACCCACTACGAATGGCATGTTTTCTTTATTGATGAGCGCATTGTCTCGCCTTAAAAAGATATAATTAATCTCTTGCATATTAGAATTACCCCACCCCTGTGCGAGGGCAGATGTGGTATCATAATCTACCCCACCATCGCCGTCCGCTTGACCGACTGAATGGACAAGAGGCAACCACCCCACACGATTAAAACGAGAGGTAGTATCTAATGTCCTTATACACCTTGGGGCGCTTTCGAGTAAGATTTCGATACGGAGACCCTCGGTTAAAAGACTGGGAAATACTTTATCATTCTGGAAAATACCAGTATTTAAGGGTAGTAGGACTTTAACTTTCTGGTTGCCTAATTCTTGACCGGCGCCAGTACCGAATTCAGTAGTGGATGCTAGGTTATCATCTTTATATGACCGAGAAAATGCTGATTTATTAACATTATTTAAATCCGATTTAAGACCTAAAAATGTCCCACGGCACTGCGGATTAAAATGAGATGTCCCCTCTGTTAAGGCACGTTTCTGTCTAATACTATCAGTCGCCTCATAATCATATTTAAGAGCAGTTAATACATTGTAGTCTTGTATCTCCTCTAACAATTGACCCCCTGCACCACCGCTAAAAGTTCGAATATCTTTTATGAGAACTTGTGCACCACTCTGCGCATCTAAAAATAGACGGATCTCCTCGTTACATTCTATCTGGACATCCATTTTAAGATAAGTCTCCTTCGGTTGTATAAATCTAACATTAGGAGGGATGGTAATATGAATCAATTGATTTGACTTATAATCTAATCCATTCTCCGCTGGTATACTAATTTTAGTTTGTTTAACTGGGATCTTATCATCGCTCGTCCAAAAAGTACTCATTTTATAATATGAGAAACATAAAAATTTAAACTAAAAAATTTAAACTGAAAAATGGGGTTTGATTTAATAAAAAAAAGATATCATTTAAAATGCGCCAGTCCCACCCACTTGCTGTGTAGGAGTGGGCGCCCCTTTACTGGCGATTAAACCGGCACTTTGTATAGATGTAGTGGACTTATATGCTTCATTAGGCGATGGATCGTTGCCTTTGCCAGCGAGGTCATCTTTATTTGCTTTAATAGTAGCATCTTTATCTTCTATATCTCCAACTCCAGAAGTTATAGCAGATGCCAATCCAAATAAAGCACCGAGTGGGGCGAATATAGGGACTGCCTCCGAAATAGCGTCGGTCGCCCCTGCCATAATACCTAGGACATTACCGGCACGTGCCATTTTATTATCGCCTACTACTTTACCGGCGCTGATATCTTGTGCTAAATCATTAAATCCACCTGCAACTGATAATGCTGTCCCTACTCCTCCAGCGACTTTACCTATCCCTTTAACTAATTTACCGGCATCACTACCAGCATCGCCCAGAGCATCTGCCCCTGCCTCTTCACCGCCAGCACCACCCTCGCCATTACCACCCTCACTTGGGGGAGATGTAGAATCTGGTTTAGGTGCGCCAGGAGTGTCTGGTTGCTGTGTCCCCTGTTCGAAACCATATGACTCATTTGCTACGTTTTCTGGATTTGCGCCTAGTCCACCAGATACATCGGTACCTGCCCCTGCTTGCTCACCAGAATAAGATATATCGCCTTTTTGTAGCATGTCTCCGGCACCGGCATCTATCCCCCCAGGTTTAAATGAAGAGGTAGAACTTGATAACGCATTACCTACTGATTGACCGGCGCTTTTAATACCGGACACTGCTTTACCTCCTAGTCCGGTTCTATCCCATGCTGTTGCTGATGTAAAATAATTTTTACCACCTTGCGATACTGACCTAAAATCTGCGATTGCTCCTCCGAATTTTGCTGATACATTTAGACCTCCCTCCTCCTCTGCTTTTGTTCTAACTCCAGATATATCGTTTTGATAGTTAGATTTAGCATTAGAAATAGCACCATTATATGTGTTTTTTAATCCATCGTTATGCTGTTTTATTTGCTGATTAACACCTTCCATGTTTTCCATCATAGAGTTCATCTGGTCTTGGGTTCCACTAATTTCCATATTTATAGTATGAATAATATAAAAAAAGACATCTTTTAATAGTTTTGAGTAACTTTATCTGGAGTTTTCATTTCTCCCATATTTAAATTAGCACCAGAAATAGCATCAGCATATCCTTGTCCTCCTGTAGCGATAACTTTTTCGAAATTATGATATGCCAGAGGGGGATTCTGCGTTAAATCTAAATATAGAAAGTCATATTTCTCTGGTGTTGC
>TARA_R110001632_G_scaffold10408_2_pt1 | contig 12413 bp, 11 predicted proteins | sample TARA_R110001632 | Tara Oceans TARA_R110001632 (sample SAMEA4398266) | marine metagenome | biome: Polar Biome; feature: [SRF] surface water layer (ENVO:00010504); material: water (ENVO:00002006), including particulate matter (ENVO:01000060) such as... | depth 5 m
CCTTTTTTATTGGTACTGACACTGGTTTTTCAATCATGTGATGAAACTCAGTCACCTATTTATGACGGAAGCGAACCGTTACAAACGTTAGCTTATTTTGCAGAAAGTTCTGCACAAATTGCAATTGAAGTAACTAACCCAAGTGGAGTATACAACGGAAGGGTTAACGTAAGTAGTATGTCAGCTTCAGATAGAACTGTAGTTGTATCTATTGTTACTGCTTCAACAACAGCAACATCTAATCAGTATTCTTTTAGTACTTCAGTAACTATTCCTGCAAATTCATGGGGAGGTGACTTAGTAATAACAGGACTACAAGATGGTTTAGATACTTTTGGTGTAGACTTAGTATTACAGATAGATAGTATCACTGATGACAATTCTGTAATTAGTGGTAGTACATTAACTGTTGAAATTATTCAAACATGTCCTTTTACCATCGCTAATTATGTTGGTACATTTGCTGTTTCTGAGGGCTTTACCTCTGGTGTAAATGCACCTAATGGTTTATCTTTTTTCTTTTCTGAAGTTTATCAGGTAGAATTGGCTTTAGACCCAAGTGATACAACAGGACAAAGTTTAATTTTAACGAATTCTGCAGGTTTTAACGAATACATCCCAGATGGAACTGTTATTACTCTTGATGAAGCAGATACTAAAGAAGTTATCTTTGGTGCAGGTGATCCTTTATTAGCAGGATTTAGAAATTATGCTTATACAGGTTCTTCTTATGATACTTGTAAACTTGACATACAATGTACTGGTCCACTTGCAACATTTGGTCCTTATCAATTCACTTTAACAAAAATTTAATCATGAAAAATATATTTAAAATTTTCTTACTAGCAACGTTAGTTTTCACAATAGGTTGTGAAAATGAAGACGATCCAAGATTTCAGGATACTCCTGAATTTGGTTGGATAGAGTTTGCTGCCGCTGAGACAACAATAGCTGTTACTCCTCGTAGTACTTCTTTTCTTGTTCCAATATACTTTACAGCTCCTATAAATTTATCTGATGTTACTGCAAGTTATTCCGTAAACGTTGTATCCGGTGGTAATCCAGCTGATTATATGACTGGTTTAGGTACTTCTGTACTTATTGCAGCTAATACAAATGCGTATAATCTAGAATTAACTTTTCTTCCTGGTGCTGTAAGCGCATTAATTGCCAATGGAGATTCTGAGATTGATCTTGTATTAACTAGTGCTACTGGAAATGTTGCAACAGCTCCAGATGGTGCTGTAACTACTCACAGACTTAATATTTTATGTGGTGGTGAGCCATCTCCTGGTATTTATACTGTAGACATGCATGATTCTTTTGGTGATGGATGGCAAACAAATGATGGTAATGGTGGTGATGCAATGGTTGCTACTATAACTGATCTTGATGGTAATGAAACTACTGTTGAGATTGGTATGTGTTCTCCTTATACTGGTTCTAATTTAGGATTGTTTACGGATGAATCTCTTGGTCGTTGTACTGGTCCTGCTAGTACTTCTTTCTTTGATGCAACGATGACTTTTGAAGTACCAGTTGGAAGTACAGGTCTTAGTTTTGATTGGCCTGGAGATCAATATGGTGAGATTTCTTTTGAGATTTATAATCCAGATGGAAGTTTACTATATGCGACTGGACCTGGTCTAGCTGCAATAGAGCTACCAGTATCATTCTGTCAATAAGATTTTTATAAAATCGCAATATATAAAAGACCTCTTTTCACAAAGAGGTCTTTTTTTTGTGATATATTTGCAAAATCTATGGACAATACAACAATTTTTGGATTAAGAGCTATTATTGAAGCTATTAACAGTGAATCGACGATCAATAAAGTATACCTTCAAAAAGGCTTAAGAGGAGAATTATTTTTTGAATTAGAATCTCTAATCAAACAAGAAAAAATTACCACTAGTTTTGTTCCAGTAGAAAAGTTAGATCGTCTTTCAAAAAACAATAATCATCAAGGAGCAGTAGCGCAAATATCACCTGTAGAATTTGCCGACCTTGAATCATTAATAGAATCATCTTTAGAATCTGATAGCACTCCCCTATTTTTAATTTTGGATCAAATTTCTGATGTCCGAAATTTTGGAGCAATTATTAGAACTGCAGAATGTACTGGAGTAAACGGAATTATTATACAGCAAGGTGGTAGCGCTCCAATAAATGCTGAAACGATAAAAACGTCTGCTGGTGCTGCATTTAAAATGCCAATATGTAGAGTTAGTCATATTAAAGATGCTATTTACACACTACAATCTTCAGATATTAAAATTGTTGCTGCTACTGAAAAAACAGAAGATTTATTGTATGATATAGATTTCAAACAACCGATAGCCATTGTAATGGGGTCTGAACATAGAGGTGTAAATCCTTCTGTTCTTAAAATTGTTGATTCTAAAGCAAAATTACCAATCCTTGGAGATATTGATTCTTTAAATGTTTCCGTGGCCTGTGGAGCTTTCTTATATGAAGCTATTCGTCAAAGAATACTTTAGATTGATGATTGTTGATTGTAAGTAAAATTTACAAAAACAAATTCTAGTTATCTTTTAAATTTTCTTCTGAAGTCTCCTCGGCTACTTTTGGTGGAGTAAAGTTTCCATGTTCATCAAATAAAAGGTCGAACGCTGTTTGTGAAAATTGAAATTCTTCTTTTACAACTCCTTTTTTTCTATAAAAGAAGGCATAAAAAATTCCGATCAAAAAACCGGAGAGGTGACCTTCCCACGAAATTCTGTCTTCTGTAGGGAATATTAACCATATCATACTACCGTATAAAAAAATAACAACTAGAGACATTGCTATTAACCTATAATGCTTTCTAATAATTCCACTAAAGAAAATAAAACTAAACAATAAATAAATAACACCACTTGCACCTATATGATAGGATTCTCTACCAATGATCCAACTAAGAAAACCAGAGATTAAAACCCCATATATCAAAAATTGTATGGCAATTTTTCTATAGAAATAAAATAAAGACGCCATTAGCACAAATAAAGGCACTGAGTTGTTAAATAAATGAGAGGTATCACTATGTATGAACGGAGAGAAAAAAACTCCTCTAAGGCCTTTAAAATCTCTTGGATATATTCCGAATTTATTAAAATTAAATCCAAAGTAGATTTCAATCCAATAAACAATCCAAATAGTACATATTGCTATTATTGGAATCCAAAGTACATTTTTATGATATATGAAAGTAGTCTCGTTTTGCATCACTAAATCTTATCAAAAATAAATCCAGAAGCTAAATTAACAACTTCTGTCATAAATCTTTACTATTTTTATACCTATGAATGAACCTTTGGCAGAAAGAATACGTCCCAAGTCGTTAGAAGATTATATTAGTCAACGTCATTTAGTTGGTGAAAAAGGGATTTTAACCAATCACATCAAACAAGGTATCATCCCTTCATTAATTTTTTGGGGACCACCAGGTATTGGAAAAACTACATTAGCAAACATTATTGCTACAACATCTGAAAGACCATTTTATACCTTAAGCGCCATTAGTTCTGGTGTGAAAGATATTAGAGATATTATTGAAAAAGCAAAAAAAGGAACAGGATTATTTACGTCTAAAAATCCAATATTATTTATTGATGAAATACATCGTTTTAGCAAATCGCAACAGGATTCTTTATTAGGAGCTGTTGAGAAAGGGTGGGTTACATTAATTGGAGCGACCACAGAAAACCCAAGTTTTGAGGTTATTCCAGCTCTTTTATCTAGATGTCAAGTCTATATTTTAAATTCATTTGATAAAGGTGACTTAGTTTTATTATTGGAAAGAGCCATAAAAGAGGATGTGATTTTATCGAAAAAAAAGATAGAATTAAAAGAAACGGATGCTTTACTGCAGGTTTCTAGTGGTGATGCGAGAAAACTACTCAACATATTTGAATTAGTTGTAGGTAATTCAACATCTATTAAAATAACGAATAAACTAGTTTTAGAGAAAATTCAAAAAAATACGGTTAGGTATGATAAGACTGGGGAGCAACATTATGATATTATATCAGCTTTTATAAAATCTATAAGAGGAAGTGACCCTAATGGCGCTGTATATTGGTTGGCTAGAATGATTGAAGGTGGTGAAGATTTGAAATTTATTGCACGAAGATTATTAATTGCAGCTTCCGAAGATATTGGAAATGCAAATCCTACTGCTTTAATTCTTGCTAATAATACTTTTCAAGCAGTTTCTGCTATTGGTTATCCAGAATCTAGGATTATTTTAAGTCAATGTGCTGTGTATTTAGCAAACTCGCCTAAAAGCAACGCCTCTTATTTAGCAATTAAAAATGCACAAGAAATTGTAAAAAAGACTGGTGACTTATCAATTCCTCTTCATTTAAGAAATGCTCCTACTAAATTAATGAAAGATTTAGATTATGGCAAAAACTATAAATATTCTCATGATTACGAAGGAAATTTTATACATCAAGAGTTTTTACCCGATGAAATTTCAAATACAAAGATTTATGATCCAGGAAATAATGCTAGGGAAGGAAAATTTAGAGAAGAGTTAAAGAACAGATGGGGAAAGAAGTATGATTATTAAAATTTAATTTGGTATTTTTCTGTGACCAAGTTTCCATCTTTATAGTATTCTGCTAACCAATAATTTCCTTTATTGACTAGTGTCCCGTTTTTATCTTTTATAATAAACTTATTAGCAGTGTTTGTTTTTAACAAGACAAAAACAACAACTAATTTAGTATCAGTTAGTTGATAACCTGCTTCGTTGTCTTTTGCATATAGTAATGGAAAAACTGCTTTTTCCTTTTCTTTTACAATTACTTCTTTAGTAACCTGTAAAGGTTTTTTAATAGGTATCGTAACTGGAACTTTAATATCAACAATAGGTTTCTGTTTAACAGAGGGGTCATAAACATAATTTAATTTCTCTACGTAAGAAAATGCTTGTCTTATAGATGTTCTATAGGCTTTTATATAAGCTTTTAATCTACTAGTCCCATTCTCTGATTTAAAAATTAACTTTCCTCTACAATCTGATAATTCAATAGCACTCTTTGTGGTTAGCATTCCTGAATTATCTGTTACTGTAGCAAAAATTGCCAAGCATCTATTTGCAGCTAATTCTTGTGGGATTTCTTCATTATCTAAATAAGCTATATAACCAGCTTTGTTAAATAAAAATTTAGTTAATGAGCTCGTTTGATATCCGTCTACCTGTTTTACAAAGTTAAATTTACTCTTTACAATAACATATTTATATTGATTGATTCCATTGTTTTGACTTGAAACAATGTTAGAAAAAACAATAAACAATATGAGAATGCACGTTTTTTTCATCGTTAGTTAACTACTAGATTTATACCAAAGTTAAAGGAAATATTTCCGGCAGTACCAACATCTCTTACTCCTAACATATTATCTATTAATCCAAAGACATTTACTTTACCAATCTGAACTGACATTCCAGAACCTAAAATAGTAGCAGAATAGTCATTAATAGTATGTGTAAACTTAGTATGAATATTTTCGGATAAAGAGGTTTCAAAAAAACTAGTAAACGAAAATTGAGTTCTTAAAGGTCTCATAATAGTATGCAGCTGAAAACCGATTGCATTGTAATAATATTGTTTATGAGTTCTTGCATAACAAGCCTTACTTCTAATATCTCCAAAACTATATTTTAATGCAGCATTTATTTTCATTGGTCTCCATGATGTATAAGCATCTTGAGTTTCTTGAGTTGGTATTTTATCATCAAAATCATCTTCTAATTCTTGCCAATAATCTCTTGGATTGTCTGGATCAAACTCAAAGTTGATACCATCAAAAGTGTAATCTCCTTTGGCACTATAATTCCTTGTGCTTTTAGAATGTCTGATAAATCCAATATCTAAAATACTTCCCGTGAATTCTATTTGTGGTGTAAAATGATAGGTTAATCCTAGATCAAAACCAAGTCCTAAATTACCTCCTAAAAAAGTTTTAGAAAATAAATCACCTGGATTTTCTAAGAATTCATCATTAGAACCAATTAAACCAGAAGTTCTAAATTGAACATCAATATTATTTAGTGATTGGCGCAATATATTTTCATTATTTCTAAATGTTGTAAGTGTACCAGAATTGTTGTTTGTTTCTATATTTAAGCTAGAAGAATAAATCTTAACCCTTGCACCAATATTTAATCTTTCATCAACTTTTCTAGAGATACCAGCATGTAAAACTCCTAAAATATCTGCTTTCATAGATAGTTGTGAAAAAGAAAAAGTTCTATTCAAATACGGTTGATTACCATAGTAAAAAAGCTCTGCAACATCTTTGGGCATATAGGCAATAATATCTATTTCTTCATAAAACCCAAAACTGATATATGTTCTATCATCGTATCTGTAACCACCATTTAAAACATCAATTTTAGCATTAATATTTATATAATCGTCTTGATCTAATTTCCTAAGTACATCTTGAAATTTAGAATTAAAATCTCTAGAATCTTTTAAAAATAAATCTGCTAATACAAACCCCGTTGAACCAAAAGTTAAAGAAAAATTTGAAAAAACTGGAATTCCATAATGGCGACTAAAATTAGTTTCTGCTCCCGGATTTAACATCAAAGTCTGAGGTGATTCACCAAAAGAGAAGGCCAATTGCTGTTGTGCTTTTACAGATAATGTAGAAGCTAAAACTAATAAAATGAGTAATATTTGCTTTTTCATTATACTAAAAACTTAAATAATAAGTACCCGCAGATTTAAACGAAAGTGTTTTTGGGATATCTGGATCTAATTGATTTGATGAGGGTGTTAAAGTTACAGTTACACTAAGTTTTGTAGAGTTTAAAAAGGAAGAAGGATTTGATATAAAAATTCTTCTATTAGCCGTATAATTTAAATCCCCTGCATTTATAAAAAAAGGTTGTATGTTTTCTGTTATATTATCATCATCATCAAAAAACAATACTTGAATTACAAAAGATCTATCAAAACGATTTTCTACTTCAAAATTAAATATTACTTGTGTTAAGTTATCTTGTATAATAGATGAATCTAAAATTGTTAGATCAGTAATATCTACAACTGAAGAGATTTCGACGCCGTTGTCCACATCAAAAAAATCATTTTGATCTAATTCAAGAGAAACAAGAGGTGAGTTAAATATTGGATCTATGTCTAGTTCTACTTGATCGAAATCTAAATTTTCAACACAGGAACTAAGTAAAGCTACAATAAAAAGTAGAACAATAGGTTTTGCTGTAAATTTCATATACTTAAAATAAGAATACTTTTGTTTTTATAGAACGCTAAAGATATTGTTTTATTTCTAATAGGTGAGTAATAGAGATTATATTTTCGGGAACATCTTGTGCTTTTTCAGAGTTAAAGTGAATCGCTTTTATACCACAATTAATCGCTCCATTTATATCTGCTTCTAAACTATCACCAATCATTATCGAAGAATAAGCGTTTGTATTTACTTTCTCTAATGCATATTCAAAAACTCTTGGATTTGGTTTCTTAACGCCTACAGATTCTGAAGTTATGATCTCATTAAAAAACCTACTGATGCCAGATTTCTCCATTTTTAATAGCTGAATTTCCTCAAAACCATTAGTGATAATATGAAGTTTATATTTTTTTTGTAAATATTCTAAGATCTCAAAAGTACCGTCAAATAAATGATTATAGTTTGGTAATTTCGCTATATACTCTTCTGATAGATGATTAATTATGCTGTCTTCTACAAAATAATCTATGGTGTCAAAAGTTTCTTTAAGTCTTATATATCTTAACTCTTCTTTTGAAACTTTTTCTTCTCTATACATCTTCCAATATTTTAAATTAACTGGAATGTATGCTTCTAAAAAGCTTTCAAAATCAATTTTGATGTTAGCTGCAGGTAAAATTTCTTGAAATGTTAAAGCAGAATTTTTTTCGAAATCCCACAAGGTATGGTCGAGATCAAAAAACACATGTTTTGTTTTCATAGGATTCAAAGATAGTAATCTAATTCTTCACGTTGAAGTCATTATATTTGTTAATTAAAAAATATTTTTTGAAAAGAAAACTCCATATTTTATTTCTCTGCAGCTGGTATCCTTCTGAGGTCTCACCTACTAATGGCGATTTTATTCAGCGGCATGCAGAAGCTGTTAATATAGAGCATAAAGTTTCTGTTCTTCATATTATTTCGAATGCTAATGTTACAAAAACAGAAATTAAGGTTACAGAAAAAACAAATTTTATAACATACATCGCATATGTAAAACCTAGTGCATTCTTTTTTATAAAGTGGGTCCGCTTTTGGTTTGCATACCAAAAAATAATAAAAGAACTAGAAAAAGTTGATGTTGTTCATGTAAATAGGTTGTTTCCTTTAGGAGTTTTCGCTCTACATCTAAAATTGTACAAAAAAATAAGTTATATCATTTCTGAACATTGGACAGGTTATCATCTTACTCATAAAAAACCATTGTCTTGGTTTGAAAAAACAGCTACGAAAGTTATAGTAAAAAATGCTAATTTTACTTGTCCTGTAAGTAATGATCTAAAGAGTTCTATGATTAAATCTGGACTACATGGGAATTATATACGAGTGCCAAATGTGGTAAACACTACCCTTTTTACACCAAGAGCTAAAACAACTGAAAAATTTACCATCACACATATTTCAAGTTTATTAGATGAACATAAAAATATCTCTGGAATGTTACGTGTAGCGAGTCGATTGTCTCAAATTAGGGATGACTTTACTTGGAATTTTATCGGGGGAGAACAAGATCAATTTAAACAATTGATTTCTACTCTTGATTTCCATAATGCTCAAATCAACTTTGTGAATCATGTTAATCATCAAGAAATTGTAGATTACCTAAATGAGTCAAGCGTTTTTATTCTATTTAGTAATTATGAAAATTTACCCTGTGTAATTCTTGAAGCCTTTTCTTGTGGAATTCCTGTTATTTCTACAGATGTAGGTGGTATTAAAGAATATTTCCCTAAAGAGTTTGGATATCTTCTAAAGAAAGGAGATGAAACTCGTCTTTTAAATTTGCTACAAACGATTCGTCAGAACCCAATCAATCAGAGTGAAAAAATGCACAACTATGCTGTTGAGAATTTTAGTCAAGAAAAAATTTGTGCTTATTTTACGAAACTTTACCTTGACGCCTTAAACAAGTAACCTTGACTCAAATAAAAGAATACATTAATGGATTTATAAATAGATCAGGGAATTACATTCTCTTATCTACCTTATTTTCTAGAGGCCTTTCTTTTTTAGGTTCTTGGATTGCCTTACAATTAATTGATGATAAAGAGTTGGGCGTCATTCTTTTTGCATTTAGTATTGTTCAGTTTGTGATTCCTTTTGGAGGTTTTGGATTACATCAAAGCTTAATAAGATATGGGGCTTTATTAAAATCAGACAAAGAAAAACAACAACTTTTTGTTTATGTTCTAAAAAAAGGCATCGTTGCATCAGTAATTATCATTCTATTTTTGATCGTAATTGGCTTCTTTATTCCTTTCCAATTTGAGAATACCTACTCTTACTTTTCTATTTTAACATTGACGATTTTTACTGTTTTTATTTTGGAGATTATCAAAACACAATTTAGACTTCAATATAAAAATCGACTCTATGCTATCACAGAGTTTTGGTACAATGTAATTCTTACTGTCTTGATTTTTGGGCTGAGTTATTATTTCCACGGAATGGGTTACATCATTGCTTTAATAGTTTCACCACTGATTACAGCTTTATTCTTTATCAAGAAATTAAATATAAAACTGAACACAAAAAGCAGCCTTAAAATCACAAATATTTCTTTTTGGAAATATGGACTCTTTGCAGGTTTATCTAATGTGGTGACTCAACTACTCATCCTTATTGATATAATTTTGATTGGGTATTTAATTGATGATTCTACAACAGTTACTAACTATCGTTATATTTCAATCATACCTTTTAGTCTATTATTTTTACCAAGAGTATTTATTACTACAGACTTTGTGTCTTTTACCGAAAAAATTGGCGATAAGAACTATATCAATACATACATTAAAAATTACATGTTGTTTTTTGGACTAATCAGCATTTTACTGGTGCTATTTAGTTATTTATTTGGCGAACAAATTCTTTTAATCTTTGGAGAAGAATACTCAGGTTTTGCCGATAGTTTTTTAATTTTAATCATCGGAATAACTGGAATCTACATCTTTAGAGGGTTGTTTGGAAATCTTTTATCATCCATTGGGAAAATTGAATTCAATTATTATATTATTTCCATTGCTATTGTGATTAACATCATTAGTAATTATTATTTAATTCCTATTTATGGAATTAAAGGAGCCGCTATTACCTCAGCTATTTTAATGTGGTTTACGGGAATTCTTTCTTGGTTGTGTTTTATTTATTTTTACAGAAAAAGCAGCTATGAATAGGCTTCAAAAAAAATTACTGTAATTACTATTTTGTATTAAGACTTTAACAATTGTAAAATTTTTGGCAACTTATTTATTTTTAAATAAGAATACTTAGTTGTTTGTGCTCCAAAACTTGTATAATAGTTGGCAATAGATTTCATTGATGAACCCCCAAAATCAAAAACATCAAACTCTTTTTGGTATTTGAAAATTGCGCTATCAATTAAAAAAGTGTTTGCGCCATTATCTCTGTTAGAAAAATCAGTAGAACAAACCAATTCTGTTACTCTTCCTTTATGAAATAAAAAAAAACCTGAGGCAACTAATTTTTGATTTTCGTCATAAATAGACAACAACTCACCTACTTCATTTGCAATACATGTTTCAAGTAAACTCAATAAGTTTTTATAGTCTTTTTCAGTAATGCTTTTGAGTCTTTTACCTACATTGTTTTTGAAAAGTGTGATTAAATTCTCTGGACTATCATTCCATTTTTCTATAAGATTTGCTTGAGCCGCTTTCTTTAATTCTCTTTTTCTATTTCTATTAAAATTCTTTGAGATTTGTTGATGTGAATTATTTAAGTCTAAATATTGAAATTGATTGACATAACTTTTAGAAGTTAATTTATCTAAACTATTACCAGCATTCAAACGAAGTTCAACAAATTTATATCGAGTTTTTAAAGCAGTTACAAACTCTAACTCATCAACATTCTCTTTCATTGAAAACATTCCTAATTGTAAAACCCACAAGGGTTGATGCACATAGTAAATAAAATATTTTCTTCTCAAAGGCAAAGGCATTACAGCTTTGTAATCATCTAAAACCAAGACATTCCAATGATCACAAACAATATCTAAATACCAAGAATATCCATAGACTAAACTTTGGTTAGATTTCTCAACACAAATATTGTATTTCTCAATATCTAAATCTTCTCTAAGAACATATTTAATTGGCATTTTTACGAATCATTTTTAGCATTGTTTCATAGACTCTTTGCCATCCATTCCATCGTAAATATCCACTAATACTTTCATTATGAAATAACGTTATAAATGTCCCTTTTACTTTCATTACCTCTTGTAATAAATCTTTTGTCCTTCCTAACGATTGCTTTGGAGTAAGCCCCATATAATCGTTTAAAGTTGTATCCATTAAAGCAAAAGGAAATATTTTTAAAGGTGTTTGAATCTCAAAATCTAAATCAAAAAAGTAAAACGGAATTGAGGTACTTGCTCTAAACCCAACATGACTAGCATATCCCATAGAATAATCTTCATTGATTTCTAAATCAATTAAATTTTGATACGTTTCTGGCAAACTAAATCGCAAGAAATGTTGTCTAGATCTTGTTGTTGGAATATTAGTAATAGATTCTAAACGTTCTTTTTCTTTTTTCAGCATGACACTATTCTTCATCGTATAATATGATGGGTGCAACCCAACACTTGCATAATCTGCGATGTGTTTTATTAACAATCTAAAACTTCTTTTTGAAGGAGAAACGTTAGTATCAAAAGTTGTGTAATCTGCAATAAGAAAGAAAAAAATAACTTTTACTTTGTATGTTTTACTTAGTGCTAATATCTTTTCAAATGTATTGTATGGGTCTTTTCTAATTCTTAGCAAAACTAATAATCTGTTCCAAAAACCTCGTAAGCGTAATTTAAAAAAATCACTAATAAGTCCACTAGACGATCTTACAAAACTTTTATGTTTATAGGCATATGCATTGTCTATATCTAAGGTAGAAATATATTCAAATTCTCTTTCAGGGAAATGATATTCAGAAAATCGTTCTTTTAAAACCTCTTTTAATTTTAACGCCCAAATATCTACTACTGGTTTTTCTAAAAATCTAAATTTATAGGCTAAACTTTGCTTCGCTGTAAACCGTTCATGTTCATCCCTAACATGAGGTAAATACTCTTCATATCTAGAAATTAAGTAAAAACTAGCTGCAAAAATATCGTATGGAATACTAGATTT
>TARA_R110001632_G_scaffold29662_13_pt1 | contig 12395 bp, 11 predicted proteins | sample TARA_R110001632 | Tara Oceans TARA_R110001632 (sample SAMEA4398266) | marine metagenome | biome: Polar Biome; feature: [SRF] surface water layer (ENVO:00010504); material: water (ENVO:00002006), including particulate matter (ENVO:01000060) such as... | depth 5 m
GGACATTCAATAATTTTGACTTTGTTCATCGATTCAAATATACAATTTAAAGGTCATTAATTTTACATCAAAATAAATACTGCAATAGCAAGAAAGACACTAATTTGCAGCCATTTTAACCAAATACCAATGTTCTTGTTTTGCCGAATAGATTCAGAAATAGTGCCTCCTAAAAAAGCGATTGAAGAAAAAATGATAAAGGAAGTCAAGATGAATAACCCTCCTAAAATGTAAAATTGTACAACACTTGAGATTGTGTCAGAAAATAGAAACCCAGGAAATAATGCCAAGAAAAAGATGGTCACCTTAGGATTTAAAACATTCATTAAGAATCCTATTTTAAACAATTGAAAAGGTGTCTTTTTTTCTATATTATCTGAATTCATAGAAATATCAGCTGGACTTCTAAAAACTTTGTAGGCTAAGTATACAAGATATGCTGCTCCTAAAATTTTAATTCCTAAAAAGATGTTTTCGTTTTCTTTAATAATTACCGAAACTCCAAATGCTACAAGCGTAGTATGAATGATACAGCCTGTCATCAAACCCACCACCGTTGCTAGACCATATTTCTTTCCATAAACCACACTTTGCATCAACACAAAAATATTATCGGGTCCGGGTGAAATTGCTAGTATTAAAACGGAAGCAACAAATGAAAATAAAATATCGTAATTCAAGAAAATCTATTTTCTCAAAAATAGGGAATCTATTTGTAAGGATTTATTTTAAATGTAGACAGATTTTCAAAGATTCACCTTGTATCATGCTAAAAACTACTTTTTCCCTTTTATTATTTTTATTCATTAGCTTTTCTACTATAGGTCAGTCAAGAGCTACATACAATATTACCTTCAATAGCATTTGGAATGCTACAGATCATACAAGTTTACCAGGAAGTGCACATTGGTCTAAATTAGTTGGTGCAACACATAAAACATCAAATACATTCTTTCAATTAGGTGGAATGGCTTCAACAGGAATTAAAAATATTGCAGAATCTGGAAGCAATACTGTTTTTAATACTGAAGTCAATGCTCAAATTACAGCGAATGAAGCAGATCAATATATAAATGGACCGTCGTTAGGTACTGGTCCTGGAGATATTGTTATTAATGGTTTAGAAGTCGATGAAATATTTCCTTTAGTAACTTTAGTTTCTATGATTGCTCCAAGTCCAGATTGGTTTATTGCAATAAATAGTTACAACCTTTTGGATACAAATGGAGATTGGAAAACGTCTGTCATTTTGGATGTATTTGGCTATGATGCTGGAACTGATAGCGGATCTAATTATACGTCTAGTAATATTATTACCAGTCCTTTTCAACCAATCTCTATGATTAATATTGCTCCTATCAACGGAAATAAAATGGGAACAATCACCATTACTTTACAATCTGTTCTTAGTGTTGACACAGTTAACCCTTTAAGTAATATCTCTGTATACCCTAATCCAAGTACTGGAAATTTTAAGATCTCAAATCCTAATAATGTAGCATTAAAAAATATTTTAGTGTATAATATATTAGGAAAAAAGGTTGCTTCTAGAAAAGCTAGTTCAGATGAAAATTATGACTTTTCTTATTTAGAAAAAGGGATTTATATTCTAAAAATCACTTCAAAAGACAATAATATAAAAACTCAAAAATTACTGATTAAGTAATGCTTTATTTATTTGTTTGATTAAACTCGGACCTTCATAAATAAATCCTGTGTAAATCTGAACCAAATCAGCACCAGCTGCTATTTTCTCTAGTGCATCTTCTGCAGAATGAATTCCTCCTACTCCAATAATAGGAAATGATTTGTTAGAATGATCAGATAAATATTGAATCACTTTTGTGCTCTGTGCTTTAATTGGTTGTCCACTTAAACCTCCATTACCAATTTGTTGCAATAGTTCATCAGAGGCTTTTAAATTGTCTCTAGTTGTAGATGTGTTTGAAGCTATGACACCATCAATCTTAGTTTCTGCAACCAATTCAATAATTTCATCTAGTTGATTGTTATTTAAATCTGGTGCAATTTTTAATAAAATTGGTTTTTGAACAGCTTCTAAATTGTTTAATTTTTGAACTGCAGTAATCAATTCTACTAAATAAGCTTTGTCATTTAATTTAGCGTGACTACCAACATTTGGACAACTTACATTCAGTACAAAATAATCTACATATGGATGTAAGCCTTTAAAGCAAACTTCATAATCTGCTGTGTAATTTTCAGATTTGGTGTGTGTATTCTTTCCAATGTTTCCGCCAATAATCAGTTTACCCTTGTTCTTCTTTAATTGTTCAATAGCAACCTCTAAACCATCATTATTGAATCCCATTCTGTTAATAATTCCTTTATCATCCTTCAACCTAAAGAGTCTTTTTTTAGGATTCCCAACCTGACCAACCGGTGTTACTGTTCCTATTTCTATAAATCCAAATCCGAAATTTGCTAGCTCATTGTACAAGACTGCATTTTTATCGAAACCTGCAGCTAAACCTACCGGGTTTTTAAATGTAATTCCGAATAAAGTTCTTTCCAATCGCTTGTCTTCTAACTGATACATGCCTCTAAATAGCGATGCTACTAAGGGAATCTTGCATAAAAAACGAATCAATGAAAAAGTAAAATAATGAACCTTTTCTGGATCGAATAAAAAGAGAATTGGGCGGACTAATAATTTGTACATATTTATCTATAAAAAAAGCTCCATAAAGGAGCTTATTACTATCTTAAAACAGCATCTAAATTCTTTTCAAATATCTGCTGTAATTTTTGCATAATCTTATCTATTTGCTTGTCTTCTAGAGTTTTGCTCTCGTCTTGTAATACAAAACTTACAGCGTATGATTTTTTTCCTTCTGGAAGTTTATCTCCTTCATATACATCAAACAAACCAACATCTTTGAGTAAGTTTTTTTCTGATTGAAAGGCTAAGTTATAGACTTCTTTGAACGTAACTTTTTCATCCAACAATAACGCTAAATCTCTCTTAACAGCTGGAAATTTAGGCAATTTAGAAATTTTAATTTTCTTCTTACCTGCCATGGATAAAATTGCAGCCCAATCAAAATCAGCAAATAATACTTCTTGTTTAATTCCGAATTCTTTTAGAACTTTCTTTTTAATAACTCCAAATTCTACCAATTTCGATTTTCCCAAACTTAACATCACGCCTTCTGAAAACACGTCAGATTTAGTAGGGCTTGTTTTTAAATTTGAAAATCCAACTCTTTCTAAAATGGATAGGATAATTCCTTTTAGATAAAAGAAATCTGAATTTTTAGTTGGGGTATTCCAACTGTTCTGAGTTCTTGCTCCAGAAACAAACATCGTTAAATGTTTATCTTCTTGATATCCGCTTTCATATTTATGATATGTTTTTCCAAACTCATAAAATTTAAGCGCATTATTTTTTCTATTGATATTGTAGGCTACTGATTCTAATCCGCTAAAAAGTAATGATTGTCTCATCACTTTTAAATCATTACTTAAAGGATTCAACATCTCAACATTAAATTCTGATTTTAAATTTTCAGAAAATGAAATATATTCTTCTTTAGTTAATGAATTTGCCATCGTTTCATTAAATCCTAATGAAGTTAATTGATTAGCAACCACATTTTCTATAGCAACATCTGTATTAGAATCGAAAGAAATAGAGGTATTTAACTTGTGAGAGAATTTAATATTGTTATATCCGTACACACGAAGAACCTCTTCTATAATATCTGCTTCTCTTTGTACGTCAACTCTATAAGACGGAATGGTTAATCCTAATCCTCCTTCTGTTTCGCTACTTATTTTAATTTCTAAAGAAGCTAATATATTTTTAATCGTCTCTTTGTCAATCTCTTGTCCTATTAATCGAAAAGCGCTTTCATAAGAAAAGAATACTTGAAAGTCTTCAATTTTTTCTGGATAAAAATCCATAACATCTGAAGCAACTTTTCCTCCTGCATATTCTTCAATTAATAAAGCGGCACGTTTTAAAGCATATTCGGTAAAGTTGATATCAATTCCACGTTCAAAACGGAAAGAAGCATCTGTATTTAAAGCATGTCTTTTTGCAGTTTTACGAACAGAAACTGGATTAAAATAAGCACTCTCTAAGAATATAGAAGTTGTTTTTTCTGTAACTCCAGAATCAATTCCTCCAAACACACCAGCAATACATAAGGGATTAGATTTAGCATCGCAAATCATAATATCTTCTTTATCTAATTCTCTTTCAACTCCGTCTAAAGTTGTGAATTTCGTACCAGCTTTTAGCGTCTTTACAACAACTTTATTTCCTTTTATTTTGCTTGCATCAAAAGCATGCAAAGGTTGCCCTAACTCATGTAAAACATAATTTGTAATATCTACAATATTGTTCTTTGGAGTAATTCCAATTGATTTTAATCGGTTTTGAATCCATTCAGGAGAGTCTTTAATTTTCACATCAACTATAGAGATTCCGCAATAACGAGGCGCTAGCTCTTTGTTATATACTTCAACTTCTATACGAAGCTTTCTTTCATCTACATGAAAATCACTTACGGATGGAGAAATTAATTCTAAACTAATTCCATGTTGAATTAATCCAGCACGTAAATCTCTGGCAACACCATAATGACTCATGGCGTCTGCTCTATTTGGAGTTAATCCAATTTCAAAAATCTGATCAGTTTCTATATTAAAAACTTCAGCAGCTGGAGTTCCAACTTTTAACTTTTTATCTAGAATCAGTATTCCATCGTGACTTGATCCAAGACCTAACTCATCTTCAGCACAAATCATCCCATGACTTTCTTCTCCTCTTATCTTTCCTTTCTTGATTTTAAATCCCTCGCCTTTATCATCATACAACATAGTTCCAATTGTAGCTACGGGTACTTTTTGTCCAGCTGCTACATTTGGTGCTCCACAAACAATTTGAACAGGTTCACCGTTTCCTAAATCTACTGTGGTTACTTTTAATCGATCTGCATTTGGATGTTGCTCGCAAGTCAAAACTTTACCGACAACAATTCCTTTCAAACTTCCTTTGATTGATTCTTTGGTTTCAATTCCTTCAACTTCTAAACCAAGATCGGTTAATAATTCACCTGTCTTGACTACTTCCCAGTCTACTTGTAAAAATTGTTTCAACCAATTATATGATATCTTCATCTAGCTTTTATAGATTTAAGTGCAAATTTAAAGAAATTAAACTTTTTAAGGAAATTTTTGGAGATTTTACTGAGAGATAATTGGTAGGTTTGTTGTGTAAGTTTTCTACCCTTAATTCGAACTACCTTTTTCCAGCTATTTATATGAAAAAAATCATCATTATATTCTCCTTTTTTGTAATAATTTCATGCACAAAAGAAAACACAAAATCATTAGAAAACACTTATTACAGAGTCTTTCTTGAAGTTCTAGACAATGAAGAATTGCCATTTATCATCAATGTTACTTCAAAAAACTCATTGGAAATTTATAATGCAGAAGAAGTGATTTTAGTTGATGAAATTACCTATAAGAATGATTCTGTTTTTATACAAGTACCAGTTTTTGAAGGCTATATTGCTGCGAAAATTACAGATACTGGTTTTGAAGGTGATTTTATTATTGAAAGTTATGATCGAATTGTTCCTGTAAAAGGAGAAAAAAACAATAAAAACCGTTTTCCAATAATAGACAAACAAGAAACTTCTAATATTGATGGAGTTTGGCAAGCAATCTTTAATAAAGATTCTGAAGAAGAAAGTTATGTTTCAAAAGGAACTTTTAAGCAAAGTGGAAATCGAATTACTGGAACTTTTAGAACTCCAACTGGAGATTATCGTTATTTAGAAGGTTCAATTTATGGAAATAAGTTTCAACTATCTACGTTTGATGGCGCACATGCATTCTTATTTACCGGAAGTATTGTAAATGATAGTTTATCTGGTATTTTCTATTCTGGAAAACACTGGAAAGAGCCTTTTGAAGCAAAGAGAAATCCAACCTACGAATTACCCAGTTCAAATGATGTAACCTTTCTTAAAGAGGGATATGACAAGTTTGAATTCTCTTTTCCAGATGAAAACGGAAACCTTGTTTCTTTAGAAGATAAACGATTTAAAAACAAAGTAACTATTGTACAAATTATGGGAAGCTGGTGTCCAAATTGTTTAGATGAAAGTAAATATTATACTCAATATTTAAAAGAAAATCCAAATACTGATGTTCAATTTATTTCCTTGGCTTTTGAGATTTCTAAAACACCAGAATTGGCTTTTAAAAGAATTAATAGACTTAAGGAACGCATTGGAATCAAATATCCAATTATATTGGCTCAATATGGTAGTGATGATAAACTTTTAGCAAATGAAAAGTTACCAATGTTAAGCCATATTCTTTCTTTTCCAACAAGTCTCTATATTGATAAAAAAGGGACTGTTAGAAAAATTCATACTGGTTTTAACGGACCAGCGACTGGACAGAAATATCTTGATTACAAAAAAGAGTTTGAGGATTTTATCAATATTCTTCTTAAAGAATAGTTAATTTGAGTATAAAATCTAGACGTTTAACAAGAAGTTAACACCGTTCATTTATGATGTAAATAAATTGGGGCACAATCAATTTAAATATTTTTATATCATGAAAAAAAACAACTTAACGAATCTTTTTTTATGCTTGTTACTTACCGTGAGTTTCAGTGCGTTTTCGCAATTGAATCTTCCACAAGGAAGTCAACTGGCAAGTGTATCTCAACGAATTGGAATTACGGATGTTTCTGTAGAATATTCTAGACCAAGCGTAAACAAAAGAGAAATCTGGGGGAAATTAGTTCCTTATGGACTAAACAATCTAGGTTTTGGAACATCAAAAGCTGCCCCATGGAGAGCTGGAGCAAATGAAAACACTATTATTAAATTTACCGATGATGTAAAAATTGAAGGAAAAGAAATTAAAGCAGGAAAGTACAGTGTACATATTATCGTAAATAAAGACAATACAGCTAGCATCATTTTTAATAAGAACACAGGAGCTTGGGGAAGTTTTTTCTATGAACCAGCTCAAGATGCTTTAAAAATCACAATTAACACCAAAGAGATTCCTCACAAAGAGCAATTATCTTTTGAATTTAATGAAGTTAGTACTAATTCTGCTGTAGCATCTTTAAATTGGGGAAAGAAACAATTTCCATTTAAAATTGAAGCTGATGTTACTTCTATTGTATTAAGTGACATTCGTGAAAAATTACAAAACCAACCTGGTTTTAACCGAAATACTTGGGAGCAAGCAGCAAACTATGCTTTAAATAATGGAGGGGATTTAGAAGAAGCTTTAGGATGGATTAACGGAACTATTTCTGGAAATTTTTACAGTCAGCAAACATTTAATAACACCAATATTAAAGCTGCCATCTTAAATAAGATGGGGAAACAAAGTGAAGCTATTGTTGCTTTGGATTCTTATATGCCAAAAGCAAGTGTTTTAGAAATGCATCAATATGGAAGGCAATTGATAGGTTTTGGCTTAAAAAATAAAGCATTAGAAGTTTTTAAAACCAATGCAAAAAAGAACAAAGACATTTGGCCAGTACATTACGGTTTAGCTAGAGGATATTCTGCAAATGGTGATTTCAAAAATGCTAAAAAACATTTAAAGAAAGCTTTAGCAAATGCACCAAATCCTGCTAGTAAAGGAAGAATTCAAGCAAACATTACAAAATTAGAAAAAGGAGAAGATATCAACTAAGATGTTTTAAACTAGTTCGTTAAAAAAGGTCTACTGAGTAGACCTTTTTTTTATGAGATAAACTTTCATTTATTTACTATCTAGATTTTGTAGCTTTGTTAAAATAGTTATTATGAATCATTCTAATAAAATCCTACTTTTTTTAGCGACTGTGGGTATAAGTCTACTTAGCTTTACAAAAACTATAGCACAGAACATGACGTCAGAAGAAATAGTACAAGAAAATTTAGATTTCTATAACAATAGAAACATTGAAGGCTTTATGTCTTCTTTTTCTAAAAGTATAAAAATGTACAATCTTGAAGAACCGAAACCAACAATTGTTGGCTTTTCAGAAGTTAAAGAAGTTTATAATTCTCTATTTAAAAACTCTCCAGACTTACATTCTACCATCATAAAACGAATTGTGATTGGTAATAAAGTTATCGACCATGAAAGTATTGTTGGAAGAAATGGACGTAACGAAGTTTTAGAATTGGTTCTTATTTATGAAGTGAATAATGAGCAGATAACAAAAATTACGGTCATCCGTAAATAAATTTCTAGTGGCTGAAGTAAACACATACTGTAGTTATACAAAAAACTTGGAGGAAGGGAATGTTCATAAAGTGTATCATGATACTCAATATGGATTTCCAATTGATTCCGATAATGAATTGTTTGGTCGATTAGTTTTAGAAATCAATCAAGCTGGATTGTCATGGAATACAATTCTAAACAAACAAGAAAACTTCAGAAAAGCATATTCTAATTTTGATATTGCAACGGTTGCTAATTATAATGAAGAAGAGCGTAATCGCTTACTAAACGACGCAGGAATCATTAGGAATAAACTAAAAGTAAATGCCGCAATTCACAACGCTAGGGTGATTATAGAAATTCAAGATGAATTTGGTTCGTTTCAAAACTGGTTAGATCACCATCATCCGAAAGTAAAAGACGCATGGGTTAAATTATTTAAAAAGACCTTCAAATTTACTGGTGGAGAAATTACCAATGAATTCTTAATGAGTTCTGGTTATTTAAAAGGCTGTCATGACAAAACTTGTCATACATATAAAAAGGTTTTGAATAGTAAACCTAAGTGGAATCAATAAGAAATATAGATTATGAAAAAATTACTTTTATTTATGGCATTCACTTTTACAATTATTTCAACAGTGAAATCTCAAGAAATCGGATTACGGTTTGGAGATGTTACTGGAGGAAATGTTGCAATTGACGCAATTTTACCAATGGGAGAGTCGAACCGTGTTCACGCAAATATTTCTTTTGGAAATGGTGTAGGAATTGATGTTTTGTGGGACTTTATTTATAAACCTTTAGGTGATGAAGCTTTGCATTGGTATGCAGGTGTTGGACCTTATACTTTTTTAGGAAGTCCTTTTGCTTTAGGAGCTGTTGGTGAGATTGGATTGGAATATCGTTTTAAAGAAATTCCAATTGTGATTGGTGCTGATTGGAGACCTTATTTCCGTTTGATTGACAATACTGACCTTGGAATAAATAGTTTTGGATTGAATGTTCGGTGGAAAATTTAACTAATATTAGACCAAGCACCTGTTGTTTTAAAGATCTCTGCATAAGTTTTATGAATCGCAGTATTTTCTGGTTTTGAAAGATTTGGATCTTCTTGTAAAATTTCAATTGCTAAATTTCTAGCTTTGTGTAAAATAGCAGTGTCTTTTACCACATCAGCAATACGCAAATTTAATACGCCACTTTGTTGAGTTCCCATAATATTTCCTGGTCCACGAAGTTTTAAATCTACCTCTGCAATTTTAAATCCGTCTGAAGTTTCTACCATGGTTTTTAATCTTGTTTTCGCTTCTGCTGATAACTTAAAGCTAGACAGTAACACACAATAACTTTGATCTGCTCCACGACCAACGCGTCCTCTTAACTGATGTAACTGACTTAAGCCAAACCGTTCTGCACTTTCAATGACCATAACACTAGCATTGGGTACGTTTACTCCTACTTCAATAACGGTTGTTGCTACCATAATTTGTGTCTCACCTTTCACAAAGCGTTGCATTTCAAATTCTTTATCAGCTGCTTTCATCTTTCCATGAACAATACTGATTTGATATTTAGGAGAAGGAAACTCTCTAGAAACACTTTCATATCCATCCATCAAGTCTTTATAATCCATCGCTTCAGATTCTTGAATTAAAGGATACACCACATAAACTTGACGTCCTTTTTCAATCTCTTGTTTCATAAAATTAAAAACCGCCAAACGATTACTGTCATATCTATGAACAGTTTTCACTTCTTTTCTTCCTGGAGGTAATTCATCAATCACAGAAATATCTAAATCACCATAGACACTCATTGCTAAGGTTCTTGGAATTGGTGTCGCTGTCATTACCAAAACATGAGGCGGCAATTCATTCTTTTGCCACATTTTTGAACGTTGTGCCACTCCAAATCTGTGTTGCTCATCTATAATAGCAATTCCTAAATTTTGAAACTTCACTTTATCTTCTAATAAAGCATGGGTTCCTATGAGGATTTTAAGCTCTCCATTTTCTAAGCCTTCGTGAATCAATCTTCGTTTTTTCACTTTGCTAGATCCAGTTAATAATTCAACAGAAATATTCATCTCTTGTAAGAGCTCTTGAATTGCATTATAATGTTGTGTTGCCAAAATTTCTGTTGGAGCCATAATAGCTGCTTGAAATCCATTATCAATCGCCAATAGCATCGCCAATAAAGCAACAATTGTTTTTCCTGAGCCTACATCACCTTGTAATAACCGATTCATATGAGCATTGGAGGCTACATCTCTTCTAATTTCTTTTAAAACTCTTTTTTGTGCATTGGTTAAATCAAATGGCAAGTGATTGTTATAAAAATTATTGAACGTGTCACCTACTTGTCCAAAAACATATCCTTTTATTTTATTCTTTCTGATGAGTTTTTTTCGAACTAACTGCAATTGAATAAAAAACAGCTCTTCAAACTTTAATCGATATTGAGCTTTGGCTAAAATTTCTGGTGAAGTTGGAAAATGGATATTCAATAAAGCCTCTCTTTTTCCGATAAGGCCGTATTCTTTTATGATATCGTTCGATAAGCTTTCTTGAATTTGCTCAAAGATTTGTTGCAGTAGGTCTTGAACATAGCCTCTAAATACTTTATTACTCAATCCGCTATTCACTAATTTCTCTGTAGAAGAGTAAACAGGTTGTAATTTTGCTTGAATCTTTTTTTTAAAATCTTCTACCAAGTCTAATTCTGGATGAACAATAGAAAAATTTCCTTTAAAATGATTCAATTTACCATAGATCACATATGGTGTATTAATCTTGATAGAATCTTTGATCCATTTATGGCCTTTGAACCAAACTAATTCCATGGTTCCTGTATCGTCTTGCAACTTAGCGACAAGCCTACTTCCTTTCTTTTGATCTATGGTTTTAAGTTCAATTATTCTTCCAAAAAGCTGAATATCAGAATTATTATCTATTAATTGGTTGATTTTATAGAATTTTGTTCTGTCTATATATCTGTAAGGAAAAAAGTGCAATAAATCATTTAATCTATTCAACCCTAATTCCGCTGAAAGCGTACTAGACCTAGCACTACTAACACCTTTTACATAAGAAATAGGATTGTTTAAATTCATAAAACCTCTAATTTTAGGCGAATTTAATGATAAAATCACACATTTTTTTGTTACTTTTTTTGGTGGGTAATATATTTTTCGCTTTATTTGACAAACATAATAGTGAATCAATGTCCCCTAAGACTAAACTTTCTCTAACGATAGTATTGATTTTCTCGGCTGTTTTTGCTCTTAATATAGATGCACAAAACAAAGGAAATCAAAAAGATAATACACCAAAAACCATTGGTGTGTCTGTATCACCATCACATTTCCATTTCAGTCAAAAACAAGGTGAAATAAACACCTATGATATTACCGTTAAAAATACGACTTCTACGAAGAAGGAGTTTAATGTTAATGTTTATGATTTTGACATGAACGGAAAAGGAAAGAGTAGTTTTTTGCCTGCGGGTAAAGGAAAATATTCATTATCTAAATGGGTAAATCTCTCTCCTACTTTTATTCAATTAAAACCTTTTGAAACTAAGAAAGTGAAAGTTACTGTTAGCATCCCTAGTGATGATAGCGGAAGGAAAGCAGCATGGTCTATATTAATGATAGAACAAGAAGCACCAAGAGATAACTTAATAAATACTAGAAAAGACGGAAATACGATAGCTTTAGGTATAGTACCTACATTTGCTTTTGGAATATTTGCTTATCAAAATCCACCAAACGTATTAACCAATAAAATAGAATTTATAAATTTTTCATTTAATGAAGTAAATTCTAGTAAAGCCTTGTACATGGAAGTGGAAAACCAAGGCGATGGAATAGCTTACTGTACATCTTATATAGATTTAACAAATCTAGATACCGGTGAACAGCAGCGGCTTAAAGTTAAAAATTTTACAATTGTCCCTGATTTAGTTAGGAACTTTAACTTTGCTTTACCATCTACTCTTCCAAAAGGTAAATATCTAGCAATTGGAGTTTTAGATTATGAAAGCTCTGAAGAAATTCAAGCTGCTAGAATGGAATTCGAAATTAATTAAAGTTTAATATTTAACCCCCTTAAAACCCGATTTATTATGAGGAAACAATCAAAATTAATTTTATCCCTACTAAT
>TARA_R110001632_G_scaffold29506_6_pt1 | contig 12382 bp, 4 predicted proteins | sample TARA_R110001632 | Tara Oceans TARA_R110001632 (sample SAMEA4398266) | marine metagenome | biome: Polar Biome; feature: [SRF] surface water layer (ENVO:00010504); material: water (ENVO:00002006), including particulate matter (ENVO:01000060) such as... | depth 5 m
ACTAATAGAAACGCTATTTATTTTAGCGGGGAGTATGGGTTTCTCAATACCCCCTCCTGCTAGGAGTCTAGATGAAGATCAAATCAATGAGGTAAACGAATGGAAATTGTCTTGAAATTTACTTCTCAGGAAGAAGCAGAGACTGTTTTGCAAAGGCTAAAGAACATAGAAGAGTTACTAGAATTACTAATGGAGAAACCACATGTCGAGGACGCAATACGAAAGCAAGGAAGATCTAGCAAGAGAGAATGAGTTAGCAGATTTAATATCTATGAGGTGGAACTGTAAGCTTCACAAACTTCCTCTCCAGTATCACTTAGACTTTGCTGCCGAGAGGGACGGAGAGATAGTAGCCTTTATGGAGTTCAAGTGCAGAACATTTGAGATGGATAAGTTCCCCACATTCATGATCAGTATGTCGAAGATGATGACAGCGCGATTGTTGTTTGGTGTGTCTGGTAAAGATACTTACTTGATCGTCAAGTGGACAGACAAGATAGCTAGGTGTGACATAATTCACTGCAAATATGACGTAGCTATGGGCGGCAGAAGAGACCGAGGGGATTGGCAAGACGTAGATCCTTGCTGCTACATCCCCTTATCAGAGTTCACAATTATTGGAGATACAGGTTCCTAAAGTTAGTCTTAGGAAGGTTTGCTGTTTCTCTTAGTATAGATATATACGGCGCAATAAAATCATTATTGTAGGCATTGATCTCATCAACAAGCTTCCGCTTTTCTTCGGGGTCAATGTCCATTCTTATGATAGCCTCTCTTCTCTTTCTGTTCTCAGCCAAAGTCTTAGATAGCCTGTTAACGTGAGGTTTCAAGCTATACATACCTTCCCGCCCCATCAAGTAGGCTTGCAACTCTTCAGCCTTGCCTTGCTTCTTAAGGCTATTGAGCGTCTGAACAACACGATTAACTTCTCTGTCTATTTCATAGAAGTCTTGAGTAACACCAGACCCTTCCTTAGTTCCAAAGAATCTTTTCATTAAAGGGAACTGTTGCATATCAAGAGAAGGCATTGCCTCAGATAAGTTTCCAACCAGAGCTTCGCTTCTTAAGGTCTTGTCTATCGCGTCAAGAGCATAACCTCCTATCGTTCCAAGATACCCAGAGATAAAATGTTCTATCTTCATAGGGCTTATATTCAAAGACTCGCCAACATATTCAGCAAGCTTGTTAGTACCAACTCTACTCTGGAAACCAGCCGCAAGACCTTGATCTATGTAGTAAGGAACAATCGGCCTGCCAGTATAGAAATTGTGATTTAAAGCCGCCTCTATTGCTGGCGCAAACGCTTGAATACCTAAAGGATTTACCTCAAGCGTACTCATAAGACCGCGCTTGACAGACTGAGCCATTTCTCTGGCATCAGTAGCCTCGCCATAAGCAGCGTCTATAGCTCTCTCTGGTATAGTTTTAAAGACAAGACCAACCTCAAACGGAATAGGTATCTTAATGGGGTAACCAGTGCCAGTAGGAATGATCCAGTTGTTGTCTCTGACCTCATCGCTTTGTAGCTTGTACTCATCGTCATCACTAACAAGACCCCAGTACAAACCAGTTATCGTCGTAAGTAACAAGCCTCTGCTTATCGCCCTGCCAGCAATAGCTTTTCTAGAAGCCTCGCTATCTGCCGAATACTTCCCAGCAAAGGCGCGATAGAAAACATCAAGACCCTGTATCCTAGCATTCAAGAAAGGTATAGCTGTGAAAAGAAGCCTAGCCACTGGGTTAGATCCGCGCCTAGCAAAGTTGATAACTTCAAGTGCTTGGAATGCAGCCTCTGCCTCGTTGCCAGTTCTAGCTAACACATCATCAAATACAGCCTTCCTTGTGGCGGCATCAGACATAGTCGTTGCTGTGCCTAACATTTCCCAGACAGCGCCAAGAGTTTTATTAAAAGCTTTAGACCCCAGACCTTGGTCTGGAGCAATACCTCTACGCCTCAACTCTTTATCAAAAAACTTCTTAAGATCTTTAGGATCGTTGACCAGATCATATCCGCCCACAATCCCATACTTTTCTAAAGTTTCCATACCACTAGCAAAGTTAGCAACAGTATCTATCACTGGCTTATATTTAGAGCCTGAAGTCACATAAGAAGACAGCGTATCCCTCATCATGTTAACTATGATAAAGCCGGGATCTCTTGTGACAGTTTCTCTAAGTAAGTTTGCAGGAGCGCCGAGAATAGTTGACAGCATCTCGTAGGATTCGCCAATTGGCTTAAGAGCCTCAAACACCAGAGGATCATTCAGCTCAAAGGTTTTCTTCTCTCCATTCACACGGAAGTTAATGGTGTACTTGTTGTTTGTTGACTTGCCTTGAGGGATCTCTTGAGCCTGACCAAGAAGAACCTGATCTCTCACCGCTCTCTGGTAAGCAACATTAGTCATACCCATATCAATAGCAGAAGTAATGTTTTTTACTATTGCATCAAACATAGCAACATTGACAGGCTTACCACTCTTGCCTACAGCCTTGAACTCTTCATTGCTAACAGTCTGTGGTGCAGCAGACATACCACTAAAGAAATCTATGCCTTGAGTCTCGCCATCTGCTTCCATATAGAACGGATAGTAGGAGGACATACTTGCCCACTCTACACCCTGCTCTTCAGTAATAACGCCAGTGTCTTTTAGAAACTGGACAACGCCATCATTGTATTCACTCCAATTCTGATACCACTCTCTTATGATCGAATCGCCCGTCTCAGGATTGATGTACTTGTCAGCTTCTCTTTCTAATTCAGCTAAGTATTCATCTTCTTTTCCGATAGGAATTTTGTCGGTATACCTGCCCTTGCTGTGTAAGTATTTTACACGCCGCCCAATGGCATATGCCTGTGCAACCTCTTCAAGGTTCTTACCATAAGTATTTCCGCTTGCTTGGAGAGGAGCTAGTAGACCAATGATTCCGTCTATCTTGTCCCCTTTGCTGTTTATAAAAGCCTCAACTTTGGTCAGGCCATCTCTATATACTGGGTTCCCATACTTGATTGCAGCAGCGGCAATGCCTTTGGATTTATCCTTCATTACCATAGCTGCATTGGCACTAACATCAGCCAGATATCCAACAGCATCTTTTATGTAAGGGTCTTTTGACAAGCTTTCTATACGCGAATTCTTGTCGATAAATGCGTTTCTAAATTTCGTTGTATAGTATGTCCATCTATTGTCCCCAGTAGCCGCCTCAAACACTTCAAAAGCTGTTTGAGTTTGTGGAGTTGTATCAACCAACTTTGGAATTACAGAGTCCGGCTCATAATCAGGGACATTCTTGCGGGAGTAAGCATCCTCCATACCGGGAGGAAGCGTAGCGCCTATCTCAGGGTCTCTAGCTACAGCTTGAGCTTCGGGTGAGGCTTTTGTTGAATAGCGAGGAACGGCTCCTGACTTAGCGTCAGCTACGTCCTTAAGGTTCTGCTCAACAGCTTTGTCGATAGCGTTCTGAGAGATTGGCGGAGGAGGGGGCAGCCTCTCAGAGAGAGGCGCACGAACTAATTCCTCTACTCTTGGTCTTGCTGTGCTTTCTGGAGTAAATCCGATTCGCGCTGCTGCTTGGGTGTAGGTGTCCCAGAACGGTTTATAAAGCTCACGGTCAAGGGTGTCGAATATACCGAGTGATCCGGGGACGCTGCCTTGATCCCTAATTTCTCTAATGACTTCTGAATAGCTTGAGCTGAAGTCTGTTGATTCTTTTGTGACATAGTCACTCTCCTGCAAATATGATTGGATGTCATATTGTAAACCTGTGTCAAGAGATGTCAATAGCTTGGTAGCAAACTCATCTCCCATCTCTGGCGTGTAAGATACAGCAACTTCAGGATCAAATGTCCTGCCATCCATAAACACTAACGTGTCTGGTCTTACAGCGGTAAAGTTCATACCCTCTGGATCTTTCTCAGGGTTAGCTGTGGTCGCTATAGCCTCTAGTTCTTGACGAGTAAAGGCGGAGCCGTCAGGCTTTTTGACAGCTAGACCGACCTGACTACCTGTTTTATATGCTGGCCTCACAGCAATAGCGGCATCTTGAAGAAGAGCATCACCCAATACACTGGTGGCAAGCAAAGCTTGATTTCTGCTACCGCCAAGAAGTTTAATCTGGAATGAAGGCTCAAGCCCCTCGTAAGTACCAGCAGCAAGTTCTATCTTGTGCGGTATGCCAAGCCTTCTAAGGAAAGGTATCTGCCCATCCTTGTCAGTGATTGCATCCAATGCCTGCTCGTGAAAATCAAACAGCTCATCTATTGTGACAGTGCTAGGGAACCCATAACCTCTGGCGTTGCCCGGATTAGCAGACACAGTGATTGATGGCGCTCTAGCTTCAGCAAGAGCCTCAAGGTCAGGCATATTAATAAAGTTTGTATAAGGGTTCTGCTTTACCTTGACGGCATTGCGTGGCCTAACACCCTTCTTAAGGGCTGGGGTCACTGCTTCGTTCCTATTGAACATGCCACCAGCAATCTGTTCTTCGATGACGTTGATCTCTTTAGCAGACTTTCTCTTGGCAGATTCCCAAGTGCCAGCACCCTCTTTTTTATCAGACTTCGGGCTAAGATTACTCTTGGCATAGAACCAAAGCGCAGCCTGCGCCTGATTAGGAGTGATGTTAAACTCTTCCGCCAGATAAGATGTGAGGTACTGGGCGTATCTGTACTGTAAATCGCCGGGTATCATAGCGGTATCAACAAGGTTGCCAGTTTTCTTGTCAAAGCCTTTTCTTCTGAACCCGAACACCCTAGCCATATGAACATCTTGCACAGAGAAAGGATTAAATTTGTTCCTAGCCCTGTCCTGAATCAACTGCATATAGGTGCTAGTCTTCAGACCTGCATCAGCAAAACCATCCTTGTACATTCTGGTAATTCGGTTTATCTGATCGCCAGTAATCTTGAGCTTCTGTCCTCCGGGCCTTCTACCTTCCGAAACTTCTTCCATAAAATTAGATGTCTGCTTAACAGGATCAATCCGTCTAGCAACAGACATAATGTGAAGTGTATCCGCTAGGTTTTGTTCAGCAGAGTTTTGCTGAGAGGTTATACCAAAGATTACAGAGGCTTCTTCTATGTTAGCAGGGCCAACAATATCTAGAAGACCAGATCCAAACTGGTCATACCATTGAAGATTATCAGAACCCTTAAGACCTTCCCTCATGTACTGACGTAACTCATCAAGAGAGACAGCCCTGACCTCACTATCCCTTTCATTGTCAGGTACTTTGTTACCTTTCTTAGTAACCTTGACGCGCTTGTTGGGAGCGCCGGGAACATCGGCAAGTTGACTAGATGAAGGGCTACCGCCAGTGGCAGAAATAAGTGCGTAAAGCCCTCTCTCTACATCACCAATAGGCAAGGCGGGAACATCCGACCCAGCAGGAGGGACAGTGATTGGGGTGCGAGAGAAAGCAAAGTCTTCTTGCCTTGCTCTTACTGACTCACCAGTGGGACTGACGTTAGCATTCTGTGCTAGAACCAGTGGCCCTATCTGTATAACCCTGTCAGCAGCAACAATAGGTTCGCCGTTTGTCCTGTCGTAGAAATAAGAATGACGCTCAGGATCATAGCCAACCTGTGTCCAGTTTGTTGACTTGCCTTCCTTCATGTCTTTGAGTATGGCTCTAGCTTCTTTGAGAAGAGAGGCGGAAGTCTTTTCTGTTTCCGGCCTACCCTCTATAGTTGCGAAGGTATTTTTTGTAGCAGCCCCAGTTGCTACTCCGCTTGCTACTTTTCTTCCGAAGTCAGACTCTCTTCCAGTACCGAAAGAAACATCATTGACTGACATAGCCAGCTCATAGCCTATAGGTGTGCCAGCCTGCCCCTGAAATGCTCCTCGTCCTTCTCTGAGACGAGCAGCTCTTGGCTTATGTGCAGTGACAACCCAAGCGCCATCTCTAAGGTACGCTGGAATATCTAAACGCAAAGCTATGTACTCAAGGTCTTCGTCTTTAATAGCCTTTCTAGTCTTACCAAACATCGACTTCTTGCTGTCATCAAGAGCATCTACCGCTCTCTTTTTTGTGGTAAGCAGATTGTCCGGTAATGATTCATAAGAGGTGACAGGCTTGAACTGATTAACAACTGCATTACGTTGCTTCCTAGTTATCAATCCGTCTTTAAGTAAAATTGTTGAGACAGCTATCTCTGGTATCTTTAACGATACATCTCTGTGACTAAGCGCTTCTCTCTGAGACAGCTCATCTCTTCTTAATGTCTTGAAAGCTTTATCAAAAGAATCTCTTGGTCTTAGCTTACCCTTTTGCTCTGGAACAGAAGCTCTGAAATCAAGCACGGCTTTCTTAGCCTGCGCCTCGGTGACAGGGGGCTTACGTCCACGCCTTCTATTTACTTCAGGCAAGACTGCACTAACCACGTTATCTATTTGATCAGAAATACTGAGTCTGGAGTAAGCTTGATCAGCCTGCTCGGCAACCTCTTCTATCTCAACCACCTCAAGGAAGTCACCAGACGGACGCAACCTTTGAGAAGCTGCACTTTTGGTTACTGGCTTAAACGCTATTTCGTTTTCAAAAGATAGGTCTCCATCCGTTACTAAAACCGATGCACTTACTTGTCCATCAGGGGTAGTCCTGACTTCTGTCACTCTAACTTTGTCGTACTCGGACAAAGACTTTCCATCTTCCGTACCGCCCAAACCGTCTTCATAGGGCGTAAGATCGGCTAGTCCTGCTTCTTCTAAGCTAACACCTGAAGTATTTCTCTGAGCAGGGTCGCGGTCGCTACGATTAAACGTAAAGGTTGTCTTTTGGTAACCCTCATTATCTGTTGTGGACTTTGAATAGTAAGTGTTCGTGCGACCCTTAGCGTCTCTTTTGGTGCCGACTACACGTTCGTCTCCCTCTTTTTTAAGCCTTTTTTTGGTTGCTGCGCCTCTAGGCGTGGGTCTAGTTTGCGGAAGTATGCCACGGTCTGGGGCAACGCCTCGCGCAGCCTCTGTAGCTCTCAGAGTTCTGACTTGGTCTCTATCTCTTGCTCCAATTGTTCCTGACTCAATATCGCCAATCAGTGAATCAAAACTTGTGTACCCTGTGCCGCGCAAAAAGTTTAGCATTGACTCAAAGAATGTCTGTATTCTCCGTATCAAAGTTCTTGGCTTGCCACTAAACTTATTTCTGCCGTCACGAATCAACTCAGCAACAGCCTCTTCCATCTGGTACACAGGACTTAGGTCACTGTATGTAGTCTTAGCTGCATCAAGGTAAGTTTGCCCAAGAGAATTTTTCTTTTTTGTTGCTAGTTTTTCAAGGCTCGACCACTCATTCGCTGTCCAGAGATCAAGCATACGCATAGCGTGTACCGACTCGTGGTTCAGGAGAGACTTCGCAGTCTCAAAGAGCTGCTCTGGAGTAGCGCCTTCATCGGATAATTTTTGCAGCCTGTCAACACCAAAGAATACTTCGTTCAAGTTCCTTGAGTAGAGAGCTTGCTCTTGCTCAGGCATTCCTTCAGCAACAAAGTTTCCATCTTGGTCAACAGTCGTAGCGCCCTGATCTCTTCTAGGATCAAACCTTCTTATACCTAAGACAAGATTTCCGTCAGCATCCCTGACAACATTGGTCAAGGCATGAAGAACATTGACTCTTACGTCACCAAGGTTAAGCCTGTCCATCTCTTCTGATAGCTGCTTCTCAAGCTGCTGAGTAATCTCCTCACTGGCGCTTGGCAGTCTACGCTCTACAGGGATGACAGTCTCTTCAGCAACCTCTAAAGACTCCACGCCCTGAGCATTAAGATCAGCAGTGATTTGCTCTATCTTCTTATCAAAGCGAGGATCAGTTTCACTTACACCGATAGCATCAGCTAATGATTCGTTAGTGTATTCTGGGTTCTGTCCAATATGTTGAGAGGCCAGACGGAATTGCTGGCTGGTATATATCTTCGGAGTAAATACAGGAAGGCTAGTAGATACTTCAAAGCGTGGCAGAGATCTTAACTTCAGGTAGAACAACTTCATCTCAGCGCGAGACATCTTGTCTATGCCAGACTTACCTGTAAATGACTGGGCTAGAGCTTTTATCTGAGGAGAGTTAAGTTCATCAGTTACGTTCTTAGCTTCCAATAAACTCTTGATTTCTTCACGCCCGTAAGTTCTATCCTGAAATACAAGTTTATCTACAGCTCTTCCTGCCTTAGTGTTTAGACCAGCAGCTACAGCCTGAGCTTGTTGCTCTGTCTGCATTCTTGTAGTTCTACCTAGTCCTTTCTTTTCCCTACGCTCTACTAGCGTGGTAGGTCTTTGTGTGATAATTTCACCAGCAGAGCTAACGACTACGGGCTTGCCCTTCTTATCTTTATCAACACGATAAGTCTCTGTCTCTATCGTTGCGTCTTCTCTAACATCAGCAAGATTAGCGACATCATCACCTAGCTCTTTCTTAGCCTCTTCAAAAGTAAAGACGTTAGTCTCTGACTGACCATTGCCAAGCCTGTTCCAGTTGGCTCGTTGTGACGCAGTCATAAGGCTCATAGGATTTACAGGCGCTTGCCCTCTTGCAGCTAAGTTAGCAACCCTTCTTGCTGCATCAGTGGAGTTTTCCTGCTCATTAAACCCCTGATCAATAGTCGTACCTGCCGCCATATTCAAGGCGTTAGATGTAACAGTATTGTTCTCTGGGTTTAGGGCGGAGTTGCCCCAGAAGGAAAGAGTTTGGAAGGTGGGCTGGTCATAAGCCTGTGGCGCGGTATCAACTATATCTGATACGGAATTGGTGACAGCCCTGTTGATAAGCTGGTCATTGAGAGCGCCAGCAAAAACTGCTGCCTGCTCGTAGTTCTGAAATGTCTTGCCGTATATCCTGCCATCAGAGTCAGTGGCTACAAACGCAGGTACTTGTTCTTCTCGCTGAATAGTTTCTCCAGCCTGATTAGTCACTGCTCTAGTGACCGTCTCTGTTGTTTCCTGAACACCAAAGCTTACGGTAAGTGGGAAGTTTTGACCCATATCCCTAGCTATCTTTCGTGCATAGGACGGCATACCTTGAACATCATCTTGGTCAGGCATTATGGTCTGAGGCTCAAGGACTTCTACACGACCTATGTTGCTAACAAGTTCAGCCTGATCTTGTGCGGCTTGCGCGTTGGCCTCTCGTCGCTTTGTCTCATATTCCTTTTCTGTCTCACGGGAGACTCCTCTACGCCTGCCAGCAGCAGCGTTAAGAGCTAGGTCAGATACAAAACCAACAGCACCGCCTACAGTAAAGTCATCGTACAAGGACTCGCCAATTGGCAACTCTTCGTTATATATATTCTTTTCAATCAAGTCCTGAGTCAGGCCAGCAACAGCTTCTTGCACAGCTTCGACACCGCCAGTACCAAGGGCAGACTTGATTCGACTTCCGATAGTGGTAAGCAAATCATCACTAGCACGATTCTTGTCTACCTTTCTAAGTAGTTCTCCGACAGGAGCTAGTTCTGACAGACCAACAATAGAGGCTAAGGCAATAGCTGAATCTTCTTGGGCCTGACTTATGTCAATGCCAGAATCTCTAGCCATCTGGATTCTTTGTGCCTGCTCTCCAGCACCAGTGCCTGTGGCGAGAGTTGCAACAGTAGCAGCCTCCGCTGCGCTTTTAGCACCAACAGCCTTAACCAAACCAGTGGCTGCTTTTCCTCCATAGCCAGCCAAACGAAAAGCTGCGCCGGGAGTAAGGAACGTGGCGAATGAACCTAAGCCCTCACCAAACTTAGTAAACCACAAATCTTGATAGGCTTTGTCAGCGCCTAGTGTAGAGTTGATGGCCTCTTTAGCCTGCCTAGCTCCATAGACAAGAGCGTTCTCGTCACCGGAATCTATGAGACCTTCAAGACCTATAGCGTTAGTGGCGGCATCAGAGAGTTCAGCAAGACCTTCTGCTGCCGTGAGGAAGCCAGAAGCAAACCCTCTAGGCACAGCCTTAGCTGCCTCAGAAATCCTTCCCGTTAGAGTGATGTTCTCTTCTTCCGGGCGCTTAGAAATGGACGGATCTTGCCCATACATACTCGCAGCGTAGCGCATGATTGCATCATCACTAGCGCCGTCAGGATGGTTTACACTTATTACACCGCCATCAGGCGCGTTTACACTTGTAGTAGGCATTTTCTTCCTATTCGCTGTTAATACTAAATCCCGCAGTGTTAACAAGGTCATCTAACGCAGACTGATCAGGCATAGCGACATTAGAACTTGGCAGACCCAATTCCTTTTCAAGAAGAGTTCTATAACCATCAACAAGTTTAGTTATAGAACTAGGATCAGTAAGCCCCGCAACAGAAGCTTCTAAGGTATCCCTTTGCGCTTTGACAAGATCTCCAATGTAGTCTCTGATACTTCTTCTTTCTCTGCCAGCCTCAGCCTCAAAATCTTGTCTGATTCTATTTGCATCATTAATAATATCTGCCTCGTTCTTTATGAGAGTGGCAATGGTAGTGACATCTTCTCTTGCCCCAGAGATCTCGTCTAACAATTGTTGTCTAGATGTTTGATAGCTCTGGAACTCAACAGTATTTCTGAGCGCCTCTTGCTCAGCGCCAAACGCCTGCTCGGCCCTTAGTCCGGCAAGCTCTGTTTCTTCAGCAGACAAGCCTAACTGTATCGCTTCTCTCTCAGCAGCAGACTTAACGTCCCTCATTGACTTGCGCTCATCAAACAATCTCTTGTCAGCTATTTGCTTAATGTCTTGAGCAGCCTTGCTTCCCTTCTCTAGCCCTCCACTAAGGTCTCCGCCAGCTACACCAGCACCGAAGCTCATGAGGAAAGCACTAAGAGCATCCTTCTTAGACTTCTCTTGAAGCTCATCAATCAAGCCCTCTCTGGAGGCTACATCCTCTCCTGCAACAGAGGACAACCTGTCTATGTAAGACTGTCTATCTATGTTATCAGCAACGTAATCACGCTCTGTAAAGGTTGGCGTGTAAGGGTCTATTGCAGAAAGCTCGTTTCTTCCAGCCGCAATAGATTCCCTTCCACTCTTAGTCATACCCATAATCCCTGAGTTATAATCCGCAAGTTCTGGGTTAGGGGGAGGGGTAGAAACAGTGGTAACCTTTGGGCCACCAGTATCTTTTAAACCAAGGGCGCTTAACAAAGCGGGTGTATTTATATTTTGAGAAGAATTTGTTGATGAAGAATCAAATTCATCCATAGCAATACCATAAGGAAGCCCAGCATAATCCCCAAGAAATTCAGTTACTCCAGCCGGATTTTTTAAAGAATTAGCGTAATCACGGTTTCTTGTAGCAATTTCTTGTGCGCTTAATTCTTCTGCCGCTCTTGCTGTGTTTCTTGCTCCGGCACTCCTTTTCATTTGCCCACCACCTGAAGGTGTAAGCCTGCTTACAGCATCAGAAATTTCCAATGGAGAAATATTAGAACCCGTTTCCATTTTTGCTATTGCTGATAGCACAGAACGCCTCGCGTCAGGATCATTAAGATCAATTGGAGCATCCTCTGGTATGTTAAGAAAATTAGAAACAAAATTTATGTAACCTTCAGTATTATTTTCTGAGTCAGGCGCATACTTAGATATAATATCTCTAATAGTATTGACATCATAATTACCTAGTAGTCTATCAGCAGCTCTTATTCCATAATCAGTGCTGCTAAAATCAACGAAACCACTAGTAGCACCAGTTTGCCCTCTCCAATTTTGATTAAAATCTTTTATGTTAAAAGGATTATTATTGCCAACACCCGGACTCCCTGAACTTACACCCGGAACAGTCCTTCCGTCTTGCATACCAACTATCCCAGCGGGGGCTTGAGGAGCAGCCATAGGGGGCTGCATAGGAGGTTGCACAGGGGGCTGCATAGGACGTTGCATAGGAGGCTGCATCGAAGGCTGCATAGGGGCTTGCATAGGAGCCTGAGCTTGCATAGGAGGAGGAAGCATTGGATTGCCACCCATCATCCCAGCAACGCCTTGACTCGCCTCTGCCACCACCTGCTGGGCAATCGGGACAGTTTGCGTTGGCTCTTGCATAGCCGAATAAGACTTACGCATTTCATTTCGGCGCTGCAATTCTGAGACAATAAGAAACTGCGGCACATCGCCGCTAGGAAACTGGGCTTCTTTCATCAAAGCCTGATCAGGAAAACCTTTTATCTTATCCTCAACCTCAAGGATGTTGTACATACTCTATCTCCTAACGAGTTGCGCCATATAAACCAGCCGCAGCTATACCACTGCCCAGTAATTGCTGTGCCATTGTAGGCTGCTGACCATATAGAACTTGTGTGGTTCCCGGCTGCATAGGCAAGCCTCTAACCAAATTACTGTAGAGGGATAATTGCTCCAGAGGGAACGCTTGTTGGCGTAAGAAATCTTGATAGCCAGTGTCATAGCTCTGCTGCAACATTCCTCTCTGCTCTCGACCAGC
>TARA_R110001632_G_scaffold85316_1_pt1 | contig 12379 bp, 5 predicted proteins | sample TARA_R110001632 | Tara Oceans TARA_R110001632 (sample SAMEA4398266) | marine metagenome | biome: Polar Biome; feature: [SRF] surface water layer (ENVO:00010504); material: water (ENVO:00002006), including particulate matter (ENVO:01000060) such as... | depth 5 m
TTACTTATTCCTGAAGCATTTTTCATTGCCCATACTTTACTATTGAAGCTTACTACAGCATTGAAAGCATAATTACTACCACTTGACCATGCACTAATACTTGGATTAGCGTTTAAAGTTGTTGAAGCCGCACTTGAGTAGTATAAGAATATACTTGAACCTGTTACTCCAGGACTACCTGCTGGACCTGTACTACCACTTGGACCTGCACTACCTGACGGGCCTGTAGGACCTGCTCCGCCTGATGGACCTGTTGGGCCTCCTGGGCCTGGTGAACCGTCTGGGCCTGTAGGACCTGTACCACCTGCTGGGCCTGTTGGACCGCCTGGTCCTGCACTACCTGTTGGACCTGTAGGACCTGTACCACCTGCTGGGCCTGTTGGGCCTCCTGGGCCTGGTGAACCGTCTGGACCTGTAGGACCTGTAGCACCTGCTGGACCTGTTGGGCCGCCCGGTCCTGGTGAACCGTCTGGTCCTGTTGGACCTGTAGGACCTGTACCACCTGCTGGACCTGTTGGGCCTCCTGGGCCTGGTGAACCGTCTGGACCTGTAGGACCCGTAGCACCTGCTGGACCTGTTGGGCCGCCTGGACCTGGTGAACCTGTATTACCTGTAGGACCTGTTGCTCCTGTTGCTCCATCTATAGTTACTGCTAAAGGTATTGTATCTATGAAAGTTTCACCTGCAAAAGTTATTGAAACTTTTACTATTTTAGGTGTTGTATTAATAGAAAAAGTACTTGCATCAATAGTAGCACTTGTACCTGTTATTGAAGTAGCTCCCGTAGTAAATTGTACATCTGATTGAGAAGACCCATCAGCATCTAATAGAGCTATAGTAGGGTTGCCGGTTATATTAGATAAGGCTGCTACTATAGTTGTGTCTTGTGAACTACCACTAGGTGTTAAAGCTCCACCCCCATTAAACTTTATTAATGCACTAGATATATTTGTAGTTAGTCCCGCTTGTGGTATTGTTGAAGTACCTGTTACTCCTCCTGTGGCGCTGGTAGGGTGATATGCGCTTTCTATTTGTTTTAATGAGTTATCAGCAGCATTACTTGTATTTCTTACGTGTCTTATCCAAAAGAACTGAGTAGAAGCTTCTGCTAGTGTGTACCTAAAGGAGACTGTATCGTCAAGAGTTGCTACTTTTACTGCATTAGCTCTATTATTGCTACTACTGACCCATATTTGAGTACTATCAGTAGGCTCATTAAAATTGCTTCCATTATTCCAGGATAGTATAACTACTCCAGGTTTGTTTGAAGTAGTAGCTAAACTTGTTGGGGACGCAGGAGCTGTTAATGCGGATGATTGAGTAGAAGCTTCTTGTCTTATTCTTGAAGCTCTCTGCTTTGTAATTGCATATACACTATCATCATACTCTGTAGCTTTTAAACTAACAGTACAGTTAGGGTTGAATGTAGCATTTTCTATTCTAAATAATTTTTTATCAAATTTAAAAGGGTCATAAGTAACTGAAATTACTTGTCCTGCTTTCAATAATAAACCTTTCTGTCCTACAGTAAACGATATTTCTTTACTAAACCTTGATTCTAATAAAGCTTTTTCTACACCTATTCTTGCATTATAATAATTACTTACACCAGTAAGAGTATAGTTTCCTGTTTTTACTAAATTTCTGTCTGCTTTTACAAACTCTGAATTAAAGAAACTTACACTTCTTGTACTCCAATTATTCTGTGGATCAAATATACTAGCCTTAATAGTATTCTTTGCTTTTTGAGCAGAATTATCATTAAGAGTTATTCCTCCAATAATATCAGTATTGTCTATATACTCTGGATTTACATTTTCATTATAAGTTACTGAGTTAAATGTATTTACTATTTGAGGAATAGCTGATTGAGTCTCTACATCTAATGTATATTTACCATTAGCATAACTCAACATACCATTAAAGTGACTTAAAAATGCATTAACATTTGAAAATACAGATTTAGTACTATCTATTATAAAATTAGTTTGATGTCTTGTTACCCACATTTGGTCGTGGTGTTCCCAGCCTAGATATCTCCAGTACTTAATAAAGTCTGCATCATATAAAGAATAACTTATTTCTTTACTACCATCTAGCGTTATTGAAGAAGGACCGGATCCAGATTCTTTATGTAAAGTAAGAGAACTGCTTATAAATAGTAGGCCTGCATTTGTTCCTGTTGTATGTGTAGGTTTAGTAGTTTTATAACCAACTCCTGTAACTCTGTAAAACCTTAAATCAGTTGTATATACTATGTCTCCTACTTTATAATATATATAGTTATAATACTTTCTTGTGAATTTTCCTGATACATCAATAAGAGTAATCTCTCTTTTACTATTTTGTAAAGAAGAAGATAAAATCTTTCCTGAGGCTATGTGGTCACCATCACTATTACCATTTGCTGTTAATCTATAAACATCTCCATTAGTAACTGCAGCATTATCTGTTAGTGCAAAAGAAACATCTGATCTAGTATCACATAGTCTAGAAGAAGTTATAAAAGATTCGAGATCAGTATCGTTATCAATACTTAAATCTTTTCCATAATGTTTACTAGACATATAGTCTAGTAATTGCATTGCAGGGTTGTTTGATGCTCTTCTATCTGACGCGGTGCTAGTAATTGAATATGTTAGTCCGTCATCAAAAGCTGATTCTGTCAAAGTAAAGAAAGGCGAACTAATCGTTATAGTATCAGTAGCCGGAGTAAAAGAAGTTATTGTTCGTGACTCTCCTGTTTCATTTAAAGTTATAGTTTCACCTAACAAGTCTGAAGCATTAGATAAGTTTGATACAGTAGAATCAGTAAGAGTGTACGGTTCTGATTTAAATAGTTCTAGGGTTGTTAAGTTACTCCCAAGACTAGCTATGTTAGCATATCCTGTTAATCCTGTAAAAGTAACTGTAGTACCACTCCAAGTACCTGTTATAATACTTCTTGATAATCCTTCTAAGTGTGTCGCATTGTTTAAAAATACTTGATAGGTTTTATTAGCAGTATATTGGCTATACCCTGCCTGTAAAGATGTAGCGTCTGAAGAAGAAAATGTCATTTGCAAAGTGCCAGAACTATCTGTTACAGCTGTAGGATTAAACTTTTGTAAATTTAAGGCTTTATTACCTATAATGTTTGCATTATAAGTTCTCATGTGCCAGTAGTCAGAGGCTCCTGTTTTTTTAAGTCTTAAGTAATGATAGGACGGAGCTCCATTTACATATCCTAAGTCAGGACGACCATCTAGTCTGAATCTATAATATTGCTTGGCATCTGTTCCTGTCCAAAAATACTTATCTATAATTTTGAAAGAAGTTTGAGAACTGCCAACAAGAGTAGCAGCACTATAACTTACTCCATCTGTACTTCTTTCTACAGTTATAGTATCTCCTTCCTTGAAATCTGTGTGGTCATCTGAAATAGAAGGATTAGGCTCATAAGTATTATCGTAGTTATAACACTGCACTAATTTTCCTTTAACAACGTACTCTAATTCAGGTACTGTTGTTTGATCTTCATTAATTGTTAAAGCAGTTACTACATATGCAGTATCTAATAGTTTGTGACTTGGAGACCAGTAGGGTAGTGTTCCCTCATAATAATCAACCTGTCTTTTGAAACCATTGGCAGCAGCTATAGTTGTTAATAAATTTGAAGCTCTTTGGTCAGACTTTCCAGCAAAGAAATGAAATTCCATTTTGTATGGGTGTTCTATACTACCTATCTGCTCATGAAACATACCTCTTGCATCTGTATTTCCACCAACAGAACCTGCTACTCCAAGTTGTAAAGTTTTATACGTTTGTTCTAGTATATATAGCTCTGCTTTTATCTCTAGTAGGACTTCTGAAGCTTGCGCGTTACCCGTTCCTGTATTTATATCCTTTTCTAAAATTTTTATTCTTTGTTCTAATTCAGATATTGCGGCAACTACTGTTGATAGTGCTGAGCTATTTTGACTACTAGCCCCACCTAAGGTATCTCCTCTATCAGCTCTTCCATAACATTGTAATTGTGCATTATCTTTGTCTGTACCACTTGCAGAGTTTCTTACATCAAAATCTTGTTTATCCGTACAAATTAAAGGAACTCCATCTATATAAAGATTGTACAGCCCTTGGATTTCTCCTTCTGCTATAGCATAAGTAACATACACCTCTTTTGAATTAGTATTTGCTGTATCTGCAAAGATAGGTATACCTTGTACTCTTTGAACTCCGTATACAATAGGTAAATAGCGTCCTTGTAAGTTTACGCTTAGGTCTACTTCATTATCTACTTGGTATTGTTCTTCTACTGTCCAGTATTTTCTTCCACCCCAACCAAATGCTCCTCTCTTCTTTGATTTCTGTATAGAACGAGTAGCTGTTGTTTGATATATTGCAATTTGGTTTAAAGTTGTTTCAGCGTGTAAAAATCCTAAGTCTGCGGCATATTCAGGTCTTGTTGTTACTAGAGGTTGAGGTCTAGAATTTGAGTCTAAAGCTCTATGTATTTCATCAGTTGTTATTCTTCCGTTAACTTGATTAAAGTCTGCCCAGTGACTTGAAAGACCCCACTTTACTCTTGCAGCTGTATCTGCTTCTGACAGATTACAAGAAGCAATTATACCTCTAAATATAAGTATACTTGAGTTTCCTGCTATATCTCCAGTTTCTGGGTTTATAAATACTTTGTGTATAAATACTTCTCTATTTAAAAAAGAAGGATTTGATAGGCTAGATACTATTTTTTCATTTGTAATTGCGTTGAGTTCGTCTGACTCTAAAGAAAGAGTTACTTGAGTATTTGAATCTGTAGGGTAAGTAGTAGTGTCATCAGTATCATTACCTGTAGTAGCTAGTGTTATGATTGTATTGTTTGTTGTAAAACCTGTTATTATATAAGTAAGTGCGGGTACACTAGTACTGAAGTTGCCAGAGCTTTTAGTAAACTTTATCTTGTCGCCTTCTCTGAATCCAAGCTCTATGAAGTCTATTGGCTCTCCTTTATATATACTAGTAGTTGCTGTGAAAGTTGCATTTGTAAATGTTCCTTGAAGTACTATAGAAGTCCCTAAATGTTCTCCTGCTAGTGTTAGTCCCATATTAGTTGCACGGGGTGCTACAGTTTCTGAATAACTTCCTACACTTAATATTCTATTTGCTCTATAAACTTGAGAACCATTTGCATTTCCGTCTTGATCAACTGAGCCATCGTTGAAAGATATATCGCGAGGTCCGTCTGTATAGTAAGCGTATCTATTTGCATTTGTTCTGAACTGTAAAGTTTCTGAATCAGGGGCAGAGGGTCTTTCAAATTTTACTAAGTGTGCATATTCAAAGTCAGAGTTATTGACTAGAATCTCTTCTATAGCGGTATTTATTACTTTTTTCGTCATTTTACGGCTGAGCCTCCTCTAGGTTAAGACTGAATGTATATAGGTTATTTGTTCCAAGACTGTATTCTTGTATGTCTGAACTTTGTACTACTCTTATTAATGGATTTGTATATGTTATAGTTGAATTATCAGTAACATCTTTTTCTACTGGAGGAACTACATATATTCTTCTTTCATCACTGGTGTTTAACGCTGAGTCCGATGCTAGTTTATTAGCACTTGTATGTACTCTTACTACTTGATAAGCTTTCTTATGGTTTGAATTATTTGAGTCTGCAAAATTTATCATGTCTCCTGGTCTTAATCCACCATTTGCAGTATCCATGTTGTCTACTATAAAATTTGTGTCTCCTGATGTAATGGTTCCTTGAGTTCTTATTGTACCACTAGTTGTAGTTCTAGTAGTTGCATTCTGAGGTAAAACTACAAAGAAGGGCTTTAATCTTCCTCTTTTCTCTAATAAAAAATTATACACGGGTTCAAACTCTTCTCTAGTCATAGGATTATAAGATAAACTTATTGACCAATACTGAGCTACAATTGCTCTTGTTATTACTCTACCACTATTTGTTCTATTAAAAGATGCAGGTTGCGTGCTTGTTATCTTTACACTAGCAAAACCCGGTCCTACTATTGTTGAATTGGTAGATGAGCCATCTTCTCCTATACCAAAATTTGGGTCTGGTAATCTATTTGCAAAAGTAGTAAACGTTGACATTAGCTGTTACTCCCGTAAGCCATAGGGTCTACTTGTATTAAAAAATCTTCTCCGTTTTCGTTGGCTGCTTCTCTTATCATTCTAATTATATTCCCTCTTTGATTTACTAGTAGGTCTTCTACTCCAGCAGCATCTACTGCGTTAATGGAGAAATTAACATTAGTACTTCCTCCTAATTTATCGTTTGGTGTTACGTCTATAGCTTTATTTGGTGTTATTAATTCAGGGCCTCTTTCTCCTACCATTATACCTTCTCCACCACCTGCATAACCTTTATACCCTCCAGCTCCACCTTTACTACCTCTTAAGTAGCTTAACTCTGAACCAGTACCTTTGTTAGAGACATCTACTGCGTTACTTCTACTACCAATACTTAAAGAAGTACTAGGCATGGAAGGTGCTGAGGATGATCCTCCTCCAGCATACTTCATTTTAGATATGGCTGCTATTTGCATTGCTCCCATAAGTCCTGCCATTGCTACCATCGGTAAAGACAATGGTAAAGGAGGGTTTGGAGGAGAAGCTGCTGCAATCATTGCTGCTGCTGTATTTATTACTGCTCCTGCAAGTTTTGTCTTTTTATCTGTTTCAAAAGCTTTACGTTTTATAGCTTCTTTTCTAGCTTCTAAAGCTTTTAGTTTTGCTATAGAGCCTGCTGATTTTCCATCTCTTTGTTTTTCTGCTGCTATTTCTTGGTCTATACCTGCTACTCTTGCTTTTGAAGAAGCTGCTGCTATAGCTCCAAAAGAAGATACTATTGAGCCTACTGCTTCTAGTTTGCTTGCAGTAGTTGCGCCACTATCGCCTATGGTTTCTATAGCAGAAGCTACATTTAGAGCTCCTGTAGCTATACTTGACATTAGAGCACCCTCAGGTCCTAAAGCTTTAAGCTCTTCCATCATTGGAGCAAATGCATCTCTTAATTTTTGTATTTTTTGTTGTGCAGTTGCCGTACTTTTTTCTACGCTAGTAGTTCCATCTTCATTTTCTACGGTTTTTCCAAATATGCCTGCTTCACCTACTGCTGATATTCTTTCTGCAGTGGTTCCTACTGTTCCTGCTTTCTCTACGGCTTTTTGTCTAGCTAGCATTAGAGCTTTTTCTGTAAAGCTAGCTTCTTCTCCAATTAATCTTAATTTTTCTAGGTGAAGCTCTTCTTCGTCTTTTAGTAGCTGTGCTTTTTTTGCAGCTCCTACTGCTCCCTCAAAATCCGTTCTAGCATTTATTTTGTCTAGTGCGTGTTGAAATTCTTTTTCTTGTGTGGCTATATTTCTTTTTTCTTCGGATTCAGCATTAGTCAGTTTCATCTTATAGACTTTGTTAGCAATAGCCATTTCTTGCTGTCCGTTTATTTGAGTACTTCCTGTAAACCTTAAAGCTAGTATTTGAGCTTCTATATTTAATCTTTTTTCTGCTACTTCTACTGCTTTTTTATCCGCAGCTACTGCTGTTTTATTTTCTGCTTTCATAGAAGTAAGTCTTTCTTTTAATGTTGCTGCAGCTTCCATTTCTTTTATAAATTCTGCTAGAGGCCCATCTACTCCTTTAAATGATAACAAGTCTTCAAAAGTAAAACCTAAACTTGTTAGCTGGTTATTTAGTTCGGGAGGTACTAGATTTTTTAATTGTTTTCTTGCTTCTTCTATTCCGTTTTTAGATATTAGTTTTTCGGAAGAGTTTTTAAAAGCCGTTAACTTTGAAGCTAAATCTCCAAACTCATTTTGGGCTTTTGCAGTTTGAGCACCTTTATTTAATTGTTTATTCAGTTCTTGGAATGTACTGCCAAATCCAGTAATAGAATTATCTACTTCTTTAGCTTCAGTTCCTACAGATACTAAAGCTTCTACTATACCATTTGTCGCAGCTTCAAAACTTATTCCGTTAGCCATAGCAGCTTTAGCGCTTTCAATAGCTCCTGCAAGTCCTCCCTGTCCTAGTTGAGATAATAGTTTTTTCTTTATTTCTGGGTCTGTTATCTTATCAAAACTTCCTTGCATTGTTGTAGCAAAGGCTTCCATTTGTCTATTTGCAGGCTGTAATCCTTTCTCGAATTCATTAAAAGTTTTAAGTAGTTTATCAGCCTTACCTTCCCCATCTCCAAAGCTTGCTGCCCATTCTAACATACCTCTAATTGCACTAAATAATTTTTTTACTAGTTCCCCTATTGCTGTTGTTACATTAGAAACTAATCCTTTTAATCTCATCATCATTATAGTAAACACACCAACTCCATCACTAGCTAAAGACTGTTGTAATCTTTGTGCGGAGTCAGAAAACTCTCCTGTAACACCTGCTGTAAATTTAACTGTATTAGCATATTTTTGGGCTTCTAGTCCTGCTATAGCATAAGCTCTTTTATTTCCTTGTAACTCTTCTGAGGAGGCTTCTATAGCTTTATTTAATCTTTCTTGTACTTTATTAAATACTTCTTGTTTTTTTGCAAAAGTATCTCCAACTATGGTTAAGTTTTTTAAGGAGGTATTTACATCTTCACTAGACCCATAGAACTTTTTAAATACTGCAAATAGTGCTCCTACTACCATAAGTATCTGACCTATAACAGGAATTGCATTTAAAAGAGCAACTCCAAATAGTTTAGCTCCTCCAGCTGCAGTTCTAAAAGAAACTAAAGCTTTACTTCCAAAAGCTTTTATGCCTCTAGAGTTTGCATCTATTTGTAGTTTTGTTTTCTTTAAACTTAGTCTTAAAAGTTTATTTGCTTTTCTAGCTTGAGAAAACCCTTTAAGACCCCCAACGCCTTGAATGTCGCTTACGCCAGTAGCCATTATATCTGCTCTATCTGCTCTGCCACTAGCTCTAATTCCTTTATTAGTACTTGTTCCTCTATTTGCTTCTACATTAATAAGTTTTTGTGTTTCTGTCTGTAGTCTTCGTATTTCTGCTAGTTCTGCTTTTTTGTTTTTTAATTCTTCTCCAGAATATTTCTCTAATGCTTTTGCTCTTGCTCTTTCTGACCTTTTCAGAGAGTCTAACCCCATTTGCATATCTTTGGCACTTGCCTTTCCTTTTTTTAATCTTGTTTGTAGTTGTTTAAATCCTGCGGGACTATCTACATTTCCACCACCTGCTACAACTTTTCTTTGTGCTTTAGCTATTTTTTCACCTGCTGATGTTTCTGCTTCTGCCATTTCACGAGCTGTTTTAGCTACTGCTAATTGTTTCTCGGATAAGCTAGTGAGACCTGGTAACATTTGAGTTACAATAGTACTACCAAAAGCAATTAGAGCACCACCCATAGCCAGCTGACTAGTTGCAAATAAACCTACAAAAGGTCCTAGTACTTTTGTACCGAACCCTAATACTTTGTTTGATAAGTTTGTAAATGCTCCTGCTAGTTTATCAAAAGGATTGACGTCAACAGCATCTCCAAGAGCTCCATACTTCATTTCTCCCTGTTCTAGTGTCGCATTTAAAAATGCTTGAGTTCTTTCAAATTCACTCAAGTCTCCTACTGCTTTCCCTATTTTTTGTGCGTAGGTAGCGGTAGCGGTATTTAGTCTTACTATAATACCTAATTCATCTAAAATTTCTGGTTCTAGTTTGGCAACACCACGAACTAATCTATCGACTGAGTCCCCTAAATTACGACCAAGAGCAATCGAAGCATTTTTTGCCACTTCTGTTAGTCTTTCTAATTGAGTTGAACTAAATCCTGATTGGATTCCTACTGCTGCTGTTCGGAGGGCTTCCTCCATAGATAGTGCGTTTCCAGTAATTCTTTGAATATTACCTGCAATAACTTCTGAACTTCTTCCGGAAGCTGCTGCTAAAAAACCAAAACCTTCTGCTAATGTTTGTACCTGAGCGGCACCTCTTAAAGCATTGAAAGCAGCTGTAGCTGCAAAAACGTTAGCTGCTAAAGTAGCGTACGCTCCTACAAGACCACTTGAACCGCCCATCTCTCCCTTCATCTTTGAGAAAGCTTTAGTGCTATTCATGCCTGCTTGAGCTACACCCTTCTGACCTTTATGAAACTTATTTGCTGAATTAGCAGCTTTTTTCTGTTGCTTATCTACTTCTTTAGTTTCTTTTGCTAGTTTTTTTGTATTTTCTGCTGTTACAGAAAGTTTACCACCTTTTTCGGTGATCTTCAGGGTAATTTCGATTTCTTGGTCTTTTGCCATAACTATTTTCTTTTTATCTTGTCCATTTGTGCTTTTAATTGCTTCTGGGACTTTTCTATAGTTCTACCATCTAAAAAGAGAAGTAGTTCCATTATGTATGATTCTTCATAATCTTCAATATTGTGTATTTTGAAAAGTATAGGTAGTGTTGTAAAATCTTTTCCTATATATCCAACATCAGGATATATTCTGTCTCCTAAAGAGTAGTATATATTTAATGCTGTTATAACAATATCGGGGAAGTCTGATGCTTCTGGTGGGATTTTATCCCAATCTATTTCTTCCCCAGTTTGTTCGACCATACGCAAGTATTGGTCTTTACTAATCCCTAGAGACTCATGATCCAGGAATCTCTTCAGTTTTTCCTGTATCGTTTCCTTTGCTGACAGTACGAAAGTTATCTAAATCAAAGACTACCTCATTGAGCCAGTTATCGAACTCACCAGAGTTATCTACTAATTGTTTAGCATTATCAATACTGTAGTCTAGTAGTGAATCAGCGTCTTGCCCTGAAATATCTACTAGTAGTAAATCTTCTAAGTATTTTAACTTTAATCCTTTCCAACCTTTTACAGTAGAATCCGTAAAGTCTTTTACGAATTTTTCATCGTTTAAGGTTTCTTCGAAAGCTCTAGTCTTTCTATTAAATTTTTGTTCTGTGCATCTTTTTCTTAATGCTAAAAGTTCTTTTCGGGATAGGTTTGCTAACTCGACTTCAAAACCGTCAAGTCCGGGAAACTCAACCCAAGTGGTTTTACTTGCCACTAATAAGCTTTTTAATTCCATTTATATTCTCCTATGAATATTGTGTGATTCTTGTTCCTAATGCTGTATTATCAGTTGATCTATAATCGTAGGTTTGAGTATAAATCTCATCTACAGACATTCTAGCAGTGTACATAGAAGGATTCATATTTATCTGAAAATATCCATTATCAGAACTAGGTTTTCCTACTTGAACTGCTTTTATAGTAATACTACTATTAGTACTAAAGTCATCAAATTGTGTTATATTATTATCTGTTTGATATTGAATTATTGCTCCCGAAATAACTCTATTCTTTATCGTGTATGCGCTTGGAAACATAGCATTACTTGAGTTAGTAACGGCTAGGCTGCTTTGAAGGGTTTCAAAAGGTCTCCAAGTTATATCTGTTTGTATTTGTAGTGTAGTGCTTATAATACTATTCATACTTAAACTATCTATACTTACTATTGGATATACTATTAGAGGTGTTCTTGTGGAGGTTTCAGATTGAAGCTCTCCAGGAATGGTGTAACTTTCATTACCTACTCTTGTCAGTTTTGTTCCTTCTCCGCTTACTTCAACTTTAACTTGTTCACTTGGATTAAATGAAAAAGTTGATGAAGTTATCACGCAATTTGCAACTTTAAATGTTGCACTTCCTGTCTGGATATATGAATCAAATGCCTTTAGTTGTTGAGTGTCAATTTCTGCAACACTACTACTAACTAAATCACTTAATAAATCCACGACTATAGACTCGTCTTTCTCTACAGTTAGGGGTACTTCAAAACTAAACTGAGCCGGGTTGGCTTTCGTTATTGTTGTTCCTTCTACCATTTTTGTTTGATCGTGCAAAGTCTTTACTGGGTACGAATCTTCCGCAAATGTTTGAGAAAAGTTCAAGGCGGTATTAGTATAGATTCTATACTTGTTACCGCCGTAAACTATATATAGCTTACTCTCCTTGAGGAAACTATGAGACATGTTATTTAAGCGTCTAAGACTCTTGCGCCAGAGTCTTTATAACCACTCTGCGTATGAGCTGTGACTCCACAGTATTTAACATCTATTTCATTACCTGTCAATAGGTCAGTTCCATGAGCTGCAAACTCTACAGAAGCTGAAATTAGGTCGCCTACTTCAATTGTTGGAACAGTTAAATGAGCTCTTGGCATGTTGAATTCAACACCTGGTACAGTTGCTGCCCAGTCATTTGCCTGCATTGGATCACCATCTGAAGCAACGGTTCCTGCAACACCCATGAATAAACGCATGTCAAATACGTTAGATACAAGGTCAGTTGCTCCAGCTAAGTCAGTTAGTAACTGATTAGAACCATTAGCTTTAGTATCAAGGTACATGGTTAAAGAACCACTTACTACCCTAG
>TARA_R110001632_G_scaffold1200_4_pt1 | contig 12376 bp, 13 predicted proteins | sample TARA_R110001632 | Tara Oceans TARA_R110001632 (sample SAMEA4398266) | marine metagenome | biome: Polar Biome; feature: [SRF] surface water layer (ENVO:00010504); material: water (ENVO:00002006), including particulate matter (ENVO:01000060) such as... | depth 5 m
ACCATGCAATAATTCGCCATATTCTGTATGCTTTAACATCAACGCTGGGATTGTTTGATAGCCACGGTCATCCATTTTATTCACCGACCGTTGCACGCACATAGGCATTTAAGTTCCATTCGTTGCCATTCTTCGGCTTCTTCACGGCTTTCGCAACGGTGGTCGGGTAAATCCGCCCCCATAGTAGCGGCTATTTCTTCAAAGTCGGGCTGTTCATCGGCGAAAGGATCCATGTGTGAAGACATAGCATCATAAACGGCGGTTGAGCATTCGTCGCAAAGAGTGAGGCGTTGTTTGATAATAGACCAACCTGTGCTGAACGCTCGGTCATTGGATTTCAAATCCCGATCAGGAGCCGGTTGGACATCTTGATACATGCAATTATCGTCGGGACATCTCACCCATGTATCGTCAGTGCGAATCATTTGTTTGCCACAGTCGTTGCATGGGCCTATTTTGTCTTTCTTAGCCCGCTTAAAGACCCCCCAGCCGTTGCTGGACGCTCGGTCAGTGGATGCTTTCTTAGAACCCCATTTCGGACGGCGATTGCACTTTGAGCAATTATCATCACCGCATCCACCACCGCATGAGGAACAATTGCCTTGTCCACAGTATGCGAAATCGTCTTTGCCGGATTTGTCTTCACAGTTTGTTGTTGCACATTCATTAGCCATCTTCAAGAACCCCCGCTTCGGCCAAAGCCTTACGCATAACTCGCCACTCTTCGGGCGATTTTTCGGAGAAGTGTGCTTGAATAACTGTCAATACGCTCACCTGCTCATTCGTTCCAAGTTCTTCGGCTTTTTCAAGGTATGTGCTTATATCAGTTAAAGTGTCACGGATTTCACGATGTAATTTTACAGCCGTGTCCAAACCCTTGTAGTCAAGGGCACCTGTTTCTTGCTGTTCCTCTTGCATCAAAGTCACATGGTCGTTGAAGAGATCGTTGAGGCGGGTGAGGTTGCGCTCGGTTTGTTGCATAGCAGTTCGGGCTGTGTTTATTGCCATAGGCATTACCTCCATATTTACTTGTTGTTGAATGACTGGGACGGTGTGATTTTCCATATGCTGTCCTAATGAAGTGACTGTAATGTCTAAATCAAGAGCCATGTCCTCCAAAGCGACAATGCCGTTGAGAATTGCTTCTTCTATATTGGCTCTTTGGGGGTTAGTGCATAACGGGCAATCGCTATTGCTGTTATTGTGATAGTCACCGGAATGTCGCCTCATGTGACGGTGTGCGGTGCCTTCGGGCCAGTCTTGGTTCATATCCAATTCATTAACCTCAAGAGTCCCAATACGGATCGTTTGCTCATATTGATCACGCTGTGGATGTTGGCAAAAGGAGCAATTGGCTCTTGTCCTGCGACCCGTCATGTCTGTGGGAGGTCGTTGCCGCTTATTTCACTTCTTGTCTTTTTGACGATGAACACCGCAATAATCGGCGTTTAACATTGGCCTGTTTTTACATGGCGAACCATCAGCCTTCACAGCAACACATCTTGGTGTTTGGTGCTGAACGACCTGCACTTGTGGAGGTGTCGCTTGTTCATACGCTTGCGGGGGCGGGGCGGAATAATTGCGCCCATCAATAGCGAAAGGATGCGTATTGACGAATGGCTATTGTTCCTGTAAGGATAAGGCCAAAGAACATAGCCATTACAGCACTTGTCCCTAATGATGGCCCTTTCCACACCAAAACGGTGAAAGAAAAGAGGATAAAGGCGATGATATAGATCATGGTCGCACTTTCAACCAGTATTTTTTTGGGGCTTAAAATATCTATCGTAGCCGAAGTAAAGGACATTTCAGCGTTCACTGCTTGTTGATTGTTTTTATTTTCATCCATAATTTTCACCTCAAAGAACTGCCGCACCTGCGGCCATTTTGGCACCTTGGCCCATTGTTTGACCGAAGCCACCGTTTTGTTGCACAGCATTACCCATCAAACCACCAAGCATGTTTCCGAAGAAGCCCGGTTGGTTTTGTTGCATCATTTGATTTTGCATGGCTCCTTGCTGGTGTGTGTTAAGGAACATCTGTAATTGTTGTTGATTTTGATTGAGAACATTTTGAGCCGCACTTTGAGTTTTTTGCAGGGTTAGGGCAAGGTTCTCCGGTGAAAGCGTAGCCAAAGCGGTTGGCATAGAACTCGGATCGAGTTTAATTTTATCATCGGTCAAAGTGAATTGAATGTTATTGAAGAACTCTTTCAGTGACAATTGAACGATTTCACCAACCAAGTCCAGCATCATGGGTAGGTTTTGTGTCACGATAAAGGCTGACATTGGGTCATGGAGTGAAAGCAATTGCGATGTTGCGAGAATAGGATCCGAAGCGGCCTGTTGCATCATAGGGTTCTGTCCCTGTTGCATCATGCCCATAGCACCCATTCCGCCTTGTTGTTGAGGCATCATTTGGCCGTAGCCTTGTTGCATTCCATACATATTTCCACCCTGTGCGGCCAAAGAAGGCGCACCGAATTGCTGTGTCGTTTGTGGTTTATTACCAAATCCAAATAGTCCCATTGTATCACCTTATTTTTATTGCGCCGCCATTGGCTCTTGGGGCATAACGCCTTGCATTTGTTGGGGGGAAACCCCCATCATAGATTGTTGTTGTGCCATTTGTTCTAATTGCATGGCACGCATATCAAAGGTGACAGTCACCAAATCGGCGACTCCACTGATTGGGTTTGCGTGTTGGGTGAGGGTGACTCCTTTGGAGTGCTGTGCGTCTTGCTGAATCATTTGAAAGAATTGATTGTATTTGGTTAATGATTCGGGTGTTGATCTGTTGGGTGTTTGACTCCTGCTCAAACCCGGAACTTTGAGGAAACGAGTTCCTTTGGACACTATTTTACCAAATCCTTCTTTAGCCATCACATGTTCTTCCACCATGCAATAGAGAGTATGGTAAATATGGAGATGTGCAGGACATAGGGTGCTATTCATTTCGTCCCCATGATCGCCATGTGTTCGGGCAAAGGGTTTGCGGGCCTGTCCCGAATCCTCATCAAACCAATATATGTCGGCCAATGAAAGACCAGTCTTTTCATCAACGATGTGATTGTATGCGTTATCCCCTTCAAGGAAACGGCGCACATCAACACCACAGCAAGCACATTCATGTGCGGCATTGTAGCGGTATATTTTGAAAAGACCGAGATTGTAGTTTGGGGGACGCAGTGCCTTTCGCATTTTTTTGATGTTTTTCTTGCGGGCTTTGCTTGGATGCTTTGGGTTGGTGACAAGTTTCAATTCCACTGTGGGAATGAGAGAGTCGTCAACGCCTCCCGTTGAACCTGCACTTGCCATTTCGGCACGCTGTTGTGCTTTTAACGCATCAAAGGCTACGCCAGTGTGTGCCGATAGCATCTTCAATTCATCGTCACCTAAACCGTTAAGTGATATTCCGCCGCTGAAAGGATTGAGTCGCATATTCACCACCGTCTATACACCTGTGAGGACTGACAACTTCAAAAGGGTTCCCCCTCACATAAGGTTGATTGTGCGGATTACTCCTTTTTCAACATTTAACCCATATTGAGCCGCCATTGGTTCAACATTTGTAGGGATAGCAGATCTCCTCAAACGCCGCATATCCTCTTGAAAGGGGGCTACCATTGGGTGTTGTCGTTTTAGGCCAAAGTCCCAAATCTCCTGTGATTGTTTGTCCCACCATAAATCCATCTTGTTTAGCACCAAGCACACAACCTTTGGTTTGTAGTTCTTCGCTTTTTTCTTCATAGATCGTGAAAATGTGGAGGGAAACCTATGATTAACAATTATGTCTGTGAGGTATTTGAATCCAGCAACAGCCTCTTGCATGGCTGGTTGCGACCAAGCAACTCTATCATCCACGACAAAAAAGACAATAGAAACATTCCGTGTCACCAAGTCTTCGGCCCACAGGTTCCAGTATTGTGATTGACCCCCTATGTCCGTTGAAGTAATAGGAACTCTTTCGCCTTTCCACCGAACCCGTTTCTTAGAACCGTGTGGCATTTGAAATGTGCCATTCTTTACAGGATGGGTAGTTCTTAATTCAACTGGTATTGGATCTATGTCACCCGGAACAGTAAGGTATTGGTCTAATGTCGTTTTACCGGCCAATGAAGGCCCGTATATTCCTATTCTATGGGGTCGTATGAGGCGATATACATAAGCGGCCACTTGGGCTGAACCCATGAGTATGTGTCCTGCGAACATCCATGACATTCACCTCACTTCCCCCGAATCCAGTTCCAAACGCTGGTTGGGTTGATGTCTAACCAAGAATCTAATCCGAGCATTATGAAAAAACATAGCGATACTCCCACGAAAAACGAAATAATAGATTTTACAGTCCATGCGGCCCGTTCCATCCTTCTGTCATAAGCGTTTTCGGCGAGTATTGATGACATGGCCTCGGCTTGCCGTTCTTGTTGTGTGTTGAAGGGCCACATGGTAATCACTACAAAGAGTTCTAAACATCATTCGGTTTTTGGTTCTTCGGTTGCATTCGGCAAACCAAATGCCTGTTGAGGTTGTTGATACGGACTCGTCTGCTGTGGATAGACATGATCAGAAGTTTGTGAATAATCCTTTCGCATACGACGCTGTTGTAGTCTTTGTTGGTTCCGTAGCCATTTGTCGTGACGGCCTTCTTGAGAGAACTCGGCACGGAGAGCAAGGGAGTCCCGTATGCCACCGACATGAAATAAAACCATTGAAATACATAAGAAGCCAAATGCTATGAGTCCATATTGAAGTCCCATTTCACCCGGACTTGCGTCGGGTAAATACCAACTCAAGTGAGAAACGGTGACGGAAACACCCGTCAAAAGAGATTGCCAAAGTAGCATGGCTATCAAATTGATGTCAATTCTGTTGTTATCTTCGGCTGGCATTTGCCAAGGTGGCTGACGCTGTGGGGCTGGGGCTTGGGGTAAATTATTCATTTATCTCACTCTCCTTATTTTTTTCTAAAAAGTATTTTTCTAAAATGAAATTGACGAAAGAGGACTTTGATTCCCTGCCCCTTGCCGCCTCCATTTTAGCAAACAAATCGTCGGGCATAACCACTGACACATGTCTGCTCATGTGTCAATGCCAGTCCTGTCAAGGCTATGAAGGTTATGATTAAAACCAACCACACCATCGGGTAATCCATGTCAAGCCCAAATATGCCGGAAGCCGTAGCGGCCATGCGCTCTTATCAACACATTGTCAACGCTACACCAAACAGCCCACCAATGCTTTCGGCGTGGATCCAACGCTACACCGATGAGTCCTTATCCGCCGACTTTGATTATAAAGCGGCAATTGCGGTTTTACATTACTATCAACACCCACTTTACTCCACCACTTCTCACCACCCAAGCGGAACCAGTGGTTGGGTTTCTTTGATGACTGGTGCGGAGGGTATTCTCCAAAGCGAAGCAACATGGATTAACGACCAATTATTGATTGCGAGTATTACACGCCCTGTCCTTTTGTTTGATTCGGACATAACTTGGTTCGATCAGTGGGCAGTAGCAAATGGTGTTTCGGGTAATACCGAAACCTCTTATTTGGTGAACTCTTTGATTCAAGCCCTTCAAACCTGTGAAGGTAGCAACGGGCCAACAAACGCTTCAAGTGTTTCGCACACTGTTCACACACCGCCGACTACACCTTAGAGAATATCGTTGAGTCGTTGTTGGTCGGCATTTAGATTGAATGGCTTGAACACTGGGGTTTTGTTTTCATACTCCATTTTTCCGCCAGTTTTCAATCGCACTGGTTGGTTTTTACTCCCAGCGACATGCGGGTTATATGATACTGGCTTATTCCAACAAGCCTCGCAATTGTGATCCATGCAAGAGCCACCCATCTGTGAAACAGGACAAATGTGCATACCGGGAGTTTCTTCGGCACCGACGAAAGAAGGATTGACATTCGGGTGTTCTATGGCTTGCATAAATGCCGATGTTAATTTAGGCAAACCCAGTTCTTCGTTGCGGTCGTTGTCCGGCCCTTGACCGACAAACGGTGCGCTCAATGACATAGGCATGTTATCGGGAATGGCTGTGTCATAATCCCTGCCGCTTTGCTCAAGGAACATGTTCACGGCTTGTGCTTCACGGGTAGGTAGCCAAGCCCGACTTTTCAAAGGACTCTTCGCTTGTATCGTTCTCATAACATCGGAAAGGAGTGAAAGGTGTTTTGCTTTATCCTTTGGTTTTTCGCCTTGTAAATCTCCACCTTCAAAAAGTCGGAAAAGTTCAGTCCCATGATCCAGCACAGTGGCGGGTATTCTGTTTGCCATAGCGGAACCGTAGCGAACCATGTCCTCCACATTTTCGGGAGTTCTCAAAGCGATAGAGTTTCGCCAATTAGTAATTTGCTTATTATTCAAAGGGTAGCGTCCCATGTTGTGAGCATAACAATTTTCGCATGTAGCACCGGGGGTTTCTCTTAATGCGGAGCCAACCCCACACATGTGAGTGGGAAAGGATTGATGCCCTCCGGGCATTTTTGAGTTTGAACCGAACGGACTCCCTATTGTCAGTTCGGCTTGTTGTTTCAAGTTCTTGCCTTGCGCCAATTCCCTAAAATTGGGAAAATAGTCGTCTAATCCTTCAAGGGGGTAATTAACATTGAAATCCCTATCAAATTGATCGGTCTTGTCTTTATTGGCTTCAATCCAATTGTAAATCTCTCGCCCATTCCCTCCGGGGTTTTTTCCACCATACCTCTTGTCCCACCACCCAATTTCATTGGGATCGCCAATTGCCTTGATGAGAACCGAGCCAAGTTCGGCCAGCCCCTCGGCTCGCTGAACCTTCGTCCAGTCAATGTTTTTAGGAAAATACATACCGTGAGGTGTCACAACACCCGTGTTCCCTGCGAATCGTGTTCCCTGTTCAATAGGGATAGGGTCAGCCATTTCACCGACTGGCCCTGCGGGGAACATAACGAAGTCACCTGTTCCCGATATTTGATGAGGGAGAGGGCGACCCATGTGTTCGGATTGGGTTTTTGTCCTTCGTCCGAATAAGGGGTGAGTTTCCAATTGTTTGTGGTCTTCTGCTGGCATAGAGGCGGTATCGTCCCGATACTCAATGTTGCCTTGAGCGTCGTAAAAGAATGGGCGATATGTCACTAAATCCGCTTGTTGTCCTTCTTCGTCAAGGACTCTTGCGTTTCCGTTATGATCGAGTTCAACATCGTAGTCGTGAACATCTTCGGGCAAAGCATCTCCCATGAGGTATTGTTGGGACTCCGATAGTGGCAAAGAACCGCTGATGGGTGCGTGAAGCGTCCTGCCCGGTGATCTTGGAGTTCCTTGTATTTCGCCCCTAAATGCTTTGTTTCCGTGCCAAGCGTCTTGTTGGGCTGTCCTATCAATTGACACCATTGGGTCAAGCAAAGGAACTTGTGTTGCGGCTTCAATACTGTGTTTTCCTTTTGATTTGCCGTCCCCTCCAACAAGTTTGCGTTGAATTGCCACCATTCCCGGCCCTCTTTGTGCGGGGTTTTTTGGATCTGATGGGAACTCATTGAAGTGTGCGGGTCTTAGACTCGGAGGCAAACGCAAATCCCGACCCGGACTGGCTTGACTGATATTGCGAAAAGTGGACAGCATGTCGCCCTTTGGGACATTTCCAGCGAGTGCGTGCTTTTCACCGGCCCCCGTTTGTTTCCAGTCAAAAGGTGCCGCCATCATTGTCCCCCCTGCTTTAGCACAGCCCACCCTTGTTCAAAGGCATTTTGGGGTTCGGAGAGTTCAAAGTCCAGCAATTCGGTCTGTTCCTTTGAATCGGGCACGAACTTCTTATGTCCGTAGCGACTCAAGACTTCAAGAGGGTCTAAGCCATCAATGTTGCCAAAAGCGACCATTTCGGGCTTTGGCCCTCGTCCTTTGGCTTGGGCGGAGGAATTGTCGGGCCGGATCATGATTTGCGGGTCAAGGCCGATGTCAGCATAGTTTGGTGCCACTTCGGCACTATCAAACGCAAGGACTGGTTGTCCTTCTTCTAAGCGTTCTTGTAATTGCCGTAAATAGCCTTGTAATGCAAAGTTCCCCGAATAGGTTGAAGGTTGTCCTTCATAGGGGGGGTCGGAGGTCAATAACTTGTCTTTGTCCACATCCCACTCTTGCAGGGCTTCTGTGGCGTCACCTTGCCGCAATTCTGTTTCAGCAAACAGGGGAGCGTAATGTGATAGGTCGTCCACCTGTCCCACATTGAAAGGGCGGAGTGAACCAGCGGTATTGTTGTTGTAGCCTGTTGTAGCCCGTATGCCGCCTTGCATACCAGTCTTTTTGTTTTTGTAGTAAATCCTCGCAAAAGCCACTTTTTCTTCTTGGGTCATGTCTTTCCAATCCAAGTCTTGTCGCAAACGGTGGAGTGTGTTATTCAACGAACCTTCGTTGGGTAAATTGCCCCTTTCAATTTCCCTTTTGGTGGTGCCTCGTATGTCTTCCATCCAACGCTTTTTGTCCATTGGCCCCTCGTCAAACGGGACGGTAAAACCGCCCTCCTTCACTTGCTGTGTCAAATTATGGAGGCCAACATCCCATTCGTTCATTTGACTTGTCCCTTCGGGCAAAATACCTTGAACAAAACCACCCGGCCCGCTTGCGGGATCTTGGATGCCTGTGGTTCCTGCTTGCTGGGCGGCATATCTCCCAAGTGTGTTGTAGTGAGGTTTGTTTTTGTTTCCGGGGTGTTTGACATAACTCGGTATGCGTTTGCCCTGCATCCAGTCGGGGCTGGCTTTCAATCCTGCGATGTCAAAAGGGCCAGCCATCATTCTTCACCGTCCATCGCTTCTTTTGCGGCACGATCTTCTTCGGAACTGTGCGTCCACTCATCGGCCATACCATCCCACGGCCCTGCGTGCATGGTGTCCATGATTTGTTGCATCATGCCTTGGTGGTTGTATTCAACCATGTTTGGGGCACGGATCTGCCCAACACCATAATACACATCGGCGGGCATTGTCATTCCTTTGCCCCCATCGGCACTGGGGTCGTGAACCATTTTTCGCCCGTTCTCATCCATGAAGGTTGTGAATGCGTGTCCATAAGACCGACCAGCCAGTGGCCCCATAAGTGGAGTCACTTGGGCATGAACCAGTGTATGCTTAGGATTTTGGCACATGTGATTGAATGCGTTGGTGTAGCAATCGCCACCTTTGTTTTCGGCGGGCACATCGTCTAAGTCCTCAACCCCTTTCAATAAGGAGAAGGCAACATCAATGGCGGTCATCAGTCTTCGCCCCAAGTTATGCGGTCGTGCCACGGGAACTTTTGGCGCATTTGATTGCTATTTCGCATCGCCCTATCAAACATGGTTTTCAATTCTTCATCTGTTGATGCTGGCTCTCCGTCTATTTGTTGGTTGACTGAATGATTTACCCTATCCACATGTTCCGGTGTCCCTTGATGTGTCAATTGGGTATCTTGTGGGATAGTCATTTGAACATTCCCTTGATGTGGATAGCGTGCTTCGGATTCTTGCCAATTTGTCATTTGTTGTTCCTCGTTCATTACCGGCCTTCGGGCACGGGGATCGATGTTCAAATGGTGTTCAATGCCCGCCGCATCCAATTTTGTCCCTAAGCCCTCCAATGTAGCAAGGCCACCCGGACTCATGTAGTGTTCTTGAAGCCTCCCTGTGTTTTCTAAAAGGGCGGCGAGGGTGGAGGTGCCGAGTCCCATTCCTGCAAACGCTGGGTTCACATCAATCATTGGCCCCTGCCCCATGGCACTTATTGAGCCGACCGACACAGGTGCCAATTTTGCTCCCGCCTCAAGTCTATTGTCAAGTCCATCAAGCATAATATCCCGTGCTACGGACGGAAACGCCTCTCTTGTATCATTCGGGTGCCCGAACCCCTCCATGTTCAAACGAAGGATTTCGGGGTCGGATAGACTACCACGGGGTGATAGTGCAAGGTCTTGCGCTTCTCTTGGTCGGAAATATCTGTATTCTCCTTCTAAGTGATCTTCGGGTGGATAGCCGACACCCATTTCGGCTTGGGCTTCAAAAAAGTCATCTTCGTCCTCAAAGTCCTCAATGCGTAGCCCCACATCCTCGGCGGATTCCCAGCCCTTTTTGCGTGCAAAGTCTTCAATGCTTTCGGAGTCTTGTAAGTGTGATATGGCTTGTCGGATTGGCATTTGTCCACCAACCCTCAAACCAAGTTCGGCGGGCATGTTTCCCATTTGGTTTGACATCAAGTGCGGTTGGATTTGCATACCATAGGTAAAGTCCTCACGCCCGATTTGCTTTTGCATGATGTCCCATGCGGCTTCAAACGGATCTGCCGAGGCAGTGAAGTCCATTTGACTGTTTTTTTCGGTTGAACATCCATCCCATATCGCTAAAATGTCTTTTGCTCTTTGGCTTTGATTGCGTTCCAAAAGTGCATACAATTCCTCGCATGGCATTTCTCCAATGGCTTCTATCATCCATTCCATTTGCTTTGCATTGGCAGGGTTGATTTCTTGATTGCCAGCATTAGCGGCCCACATCATATATTCCAAAAAGGCTTTACGGGCCTTTTCACAGCACACATCGCCCTCGTCCATATCTATTTCATAGTCTATATCCGCTTCTTCGGGGTAATTTACTTCACCATACTGATCTGGGGGTTGAGTATCGGGTTGAAGCCTTATCCGAGGCCCGCCGTTGGGCGGCATAGGCGGGTCGCTTATGCTCGGCATAGACAGGCTATGCAAAGACGCTTTCAAATAACTGCCGATGATGTAGTAATTTCCCGTTGCTTTTTAAGTGTTAGGAATGAGAACACTCACAAGGTTGATAAGCGAGTGAATATGAGCGAGGGTTGAGCATCATGCAGAACGGACAGCAACCAATATACATTTTGAGAGAAGGCACCGAAAGAACTCACGGCAGGGTAGCGCAATCAAACAACATCGCCGCCGCAAAAGCGGTTGCTGATGCTGTGCGAAGCACACTTGGGCCAAAGGGAATGGACAAAATGCTTGTTGATGAAGGTGGCGATGTCGTCATTACCAACGACGGTGCAACCATCCTCAATGAAATGGACATAGACCACCCTGCGGCGAAAATGATTATTGAAGTCGCTAAGACCCAAGAGCAGGAATGCTACGATGGGACGACCAGTGCGGTGATCCTTTCCGGTGAACTTCTCAAGAAGTCCGAAGAACTCATCACCCAAAACATTCACCCAACCACGATTTGCTCCGCATTCCGTGACGGAGGACAACACATAGCGGCTAAATTGGATGGCTATGTCGTCCCAAGCACCGACCTTCTGTTATCTATTGCTAAGACAGCATTGACCGGCAAATCGTCGGCATCTATCAAAGACCACCTCGGAAGCATCTGTGTTGATGCGGTTGAAAGCCTCGCTAAAGACGGGACTGTTGACTTGGCTCAAATCAATGTAGTTAAGGCAGTGGGTGGTGACGCCCATGACAGTGAACTCATTAGCGGTATTATCGTTGACAAAGAGCGTTGCCACAGTGCTATGCCTTCTTTGATTACAAGCGGCAAGGTTCTTCTCATTGATTTCCCACTTGAAGTCAAGACGACTGAAATGGATGCGAACATCCAAATCACCGATCCAAATCAAATCACCGCCTTCTTAGAGCAAGAAGAGGGTTATATCCGTGAATTAGTGCGTCAAATTGTTGACAGTGGTGCTAATATCATCGTTTGCCAAAAAGGAATTGATGACCTCGCAAAGCATTACCTATCAAAAGCAAAGGTCTTTGCACTTGAAAAGGTCAAGCGTTCCGACATGGAGTCGCTATCCCGTGCTACCGGCGCAAGTATCATCAACAACCTTGAGGACATTGAAGAAGTTCTTGGCTCTTGCCAAATGCTTGAAGAGAAAAAGGTGGGCGAATTGCCTATGTCTTTCTTCTCCACACCGAACTCTTCGGCTGTCACACTGCTTCTTAGAGGCGGAACAGCACCATTCGTTGAAGAAATTGAACGAGCATTTGACGATGCAGTGGGTGTAGTGTCTGTTGCCTATGAAGACGGCACAGTTCTTACTGGCGGCGGTTCAATCTATGCCGCATTGAGCAGGGATCTTGCTGACTACGCTCTCACTATCGGTGGTCGTGAAAGAATGGCTATGGAGGCTTTCTCTCAAGCACTTGAAGTAATCCCACGCACTCTTGCTGAAAATGGTGGTCTTGACCCTGTTGATGAAATGATGGCACTACGAAAGGCGCACAGTGAAGGAAAATCACATTACGGTGTCAATGTATATGCTGGTGGCGTAATGGACATGGGTGAAGCCGGTGTCTATGAACCAAAGCGTGTTGTTGCACAGGCATTGAAGTCGGCTGTTGAAACAGCGACCATGATTCTCCGTATTGATGATGTTATATCGTCAAAGAAGGC
>TARA_R110001632_G_scaffold2649_5_pt1 | contig 12372 bp, 29 predicted proteins | sample TARA_R110001632 | Tara Oceans TARA_R110001632 (sample SAMEA4398266) | marine metagenome | biome: Polar Biome; feature: [SRF] surface water layer (ENVO:00010504); material: water (ENVO:00002006), including particulate matter (ENVO:01000060) such as... | depth 5 m
CTTACTACTATCCAAAACCAGACTGGATTGGTGCTTGGAACTATGTTGAATTAGATGTTAATGTTGCACAATTTCACTTGTCACAAATTGAAAATGGACTTGCACCTTCATTCATTATCAACTTTGCAAATGGTATTCCAGCAAGGGAAAAGCGTGAAGATATAAAAAGAACAATTGAAGCAGAACTTTCTGGTTCAAGAAATGCTGGAAAGTTTCTTTGTACCTTTTCAGATGGTAGAGATACAACACCAGAAATTCAAGCAGTTCCTTTGTCTGATGCAGACAAACAATTCCAATTCTTATCAACTGAAATCACTAATAAAATAATGGTAGGGAACAGAGTTGTTTCCCCAAGATTGTTTGGTGTGAATGCTGATGGTGGTGGACTTGGAAACAATGCTGAAGAATTACAAACTGCATCTGCTTTGTTTGAACAGACAGTTGTTGATCCATTTAGGGATGTAGTAATTGATGCATTGAAATTGTTAATGGCAGAATCTGGTGTGAACCTTCAGTTATTCTTTGAACCATTTGATTTGTTCAAGACTGAATTTGCAGATACAGAAGCAGAAACAATCAACGAAGAAGTTGCAGTTGATGTCATTCCAAATGCTGATGCAACAATTTCTGATGAAGTTGGTGGAATGGTTGAAGAAGCAGAAACAGAAAAAGTTGATGCTTCTTACAATGGCGCACAAATTAGTTCTGCAATTGATATTGTTGCAAAGGTTCAAGAAGGTATCTTGACAGAAGAACAAGCAGTTGTTTTCTTGGTTCAGTTCTTACAATTACCATTGGAAGTTGCACAAGGTTTCTTCAAAGGTTCTGGACAATCACTTCTTGAAACAATGTCAGCTAAAAAAAAAGATGACAGACCAAATCTAAGTGATGAACAAGCAGAATTCTTCTTGTCTAAACTTGAAGAATGTTCTGAAGAAAATGATGGTGAAGTATGGGAATTGATTTCAGAAGACAAGGTCAATTCAAAAGAAGAACTTCACAAGTTTGCAAACAAGATGCCTACAAAATCAATGGCTGATGCAGATGGAAAGTCATCAAATGATGTTGGTCTTTATAAAGTTAGATACGCATATCAAAAGACAAACAATGTTCCAAATAAATCTGGCAATAAATCAAGAAAGTTTTGTGACAAGATGATGGATTGGTCAAGGGCTGGTTTAGAATGGAGGCTTGAAGACATTAATGCAATGACTTCTTCTGGTGTCAATGGTGCATTTTCAGAACAAGGGCAATCAACTTATGACATATTTGAATTCAAAGGTGGTTGCTATTGCAGACATGGTTGGTTAAGAAGAATCTATTTCAGAAAGTCAAATCCAGATGGCACATTTATGCCAAACAAAGGAATGACAAATGAAACAAGGGTTGGAAATAATCCATTCATTGTTCAGAAAGGAACAGAATCAATTGCACCTTATGATATGCCAAAACACGCAAAAGTTAATCCACCATTCATGAAATCATAAAACTATGGCACTACCTTCACAAATCATTTATATAGATGCAAACTATCTTAAAGCATATTCACACCTTGATGGATCAATAGATGAAAAAGATTTATTGCCTTCAATAATTCAAGCACAAGATTCACAGATTCAACCAATTCTTGGAACTGATTTATTCAATGCTTTGAAAACAAAGATAACTGCTGGAACAATTGCTGGTGATTATGAAACACTTCTTCAAGACTATGTTCAGATGGCAACATTGAAATGGACATTGGTGAACTTCTATCCGTATCTTCAAGGAAAGATTCTGAATGGAACAATTGGTTCAAGGAATGTGGACAATATCACAGCACTTTCACAATCTGAAGTGATGCGATTGGTGGACATTGAAAGGGACAATGCACAATTCTATACAGAAAGACTGATTCAATACTTGACAAACAACTCTTCTTTGTTTGCAGAATACAATTCAAATAGTGGTGCAGATATGTATCCAGATACACAGACTTATGCTGAAGCTGGTTTAACAATATCTGGAAAACAAAGAGGTATCAACAGACTTGCAAACTGGAATTGTTGTTAATGCCTGGAAGAAAGAAAGGTTGCAAAGGCAATCAAGAAAAAAAGAAAATCAACAAGAAATTGTTGGAACTATACTTGAAGAAAAGAAATGAAAAGCACAATAAATGAATTAGCAAGTTTTAACACAGTCAATGTTTGTGCAATTTCAGTTCCTTTGATGGATGTTGAAAGCATTCTTACGATACTTGTCTTGTGTTCTGTCTTGATATATAATATTAAAAAGATAATGGCTAAGAATGACTGATTTGAAACATTTCATAAAAGAAGAATTCACTTGTGATAGTATCAATTGCTTTGATAAAATGAATCCAAAGCTGTTGAAGATGTTGGATGAAGCACGAGCAATTGCAGACACTCCATTCAATATCACATCTTCTTGGAGGTCTAAAGAACACAATGCAGAAGTTGGTGGAAAACCTAATTCTTCACATTTGCGTGGATTAGCAGTTGACATTGCTTGTGATAATTCTTCAAAAAGATTGTTCATATTAGATGCATTGATTGTTGCAGGATTCACAAGAATTGGAATCAGTAAATCCTTCATTCATGCTGATTTTGATAATGAATTGCCACAAGAAGTTTTATGGATTTACTAAAAAAAAAGAAATGGAAACAAACATGATACTTGAATTGGTAGTTGGATTGATGGCTTTCTTGAAAGTTGTGTTCAACTATGTGAAGTCTGACAAAGCAGTCAGAATCTTTGGAAGAATTGATGACATCATCAACTTCTTTGTAACTGATAAATTGAAAGATGAAGAAATTTAATATCATAAAAGATGCACTTGGCATCCTTCCAGAATTACTGAAAGACAAGAACAGAAAATGGTCTGCAAAAAGAACAATAAGTGGTGTACTTGTTTATGTTGTTTCTAATTATCTGCAATCACATGAATTGTCATGGATGGTTGTTATGTTCACATTGGTTGCAGTTCTTCCATTGTGTCTTTCATTCTTTGAAAATAAAACTAATTGCTGTAAAAAATAAATATAATGACTGAATCAGAAAAAAAGAAAGCACACAGAAACAAATCTGGAAGTATTGCATCAGTAGTATCAAAAAGTGATTCACAAGACTTGGATGTGAAAGATGCAAAATTGTTTGTTGGATCTGGTGGTGACTTAAAGATTGACACAATGGATGGTCAAACGGTGACATTGAAAAACATTCCATCTGGAACTTTCCTTGATTGGATAAGAGTGAAAAGAGTTCATTCAAGGGGAACAACTGCTAATGACATTGTAGCTTTCTATTAATGACTTACAGACCAAGATGGTCTGAAAGCATCAGACCATACATAGAGCAATTAAGAAGATTACCACAAGACCAGCAACTTCATCTGATGAAGATGGTGATGCAGTCTGACAAGATTGAAACTTCTGAAAACAAGATGCACTTGAATGTGGTTTCCAATAGTAGTTCCAGGATTAAAACACTTGAACAACTTCTGGATGTTGCAAAGGTAGACTTGGAACAATTCTTTGTTGATAAATACAACATCAACAAGTGGGAGGTTTCAGCACAGATTGATGGTCAGATGGTGACTGAAGAACTGTTTCAAGTGAAAGCATCACTTATTAGAAACAAAGCCATACAGACACGAAAAAGAATTCTTGATGAACTACATCATGACTTCATAAATCATTCACCTAAGCAAGTAAAACACAAGCCAATTGATGGTGTTGGACATATGCTTGAAGTGAACATCTTTGATTTGCACTTTGGGAAACTTTGTTGGAATGGTGAAACTGGTGAAGACTATGATACAAAGATTGCATCAATAAGATTCCATTCAGCCATTGATGATATAATTCAGAAAGCATCTGGACACAATATAGAAAAGATTGTCTTTCCAGTTGGAAATGATTTCTTCAATTCTGATGGAAAAGAAAATCAAACTTCAAATCACACACCACAAGATGAAGATTTAAGATGGATGAAGACTTTCAGAAATGGAAGAAGATTGATTGTTGAAGGTATTGAAAAGCTCAAACAATTGGCAAATGTAGAAGTGATTATTATCCAAGGGAATCATGACTTTGAAAGGTCTTATTATTTAGGTGATTCACTTATTGGATGGTTCAGAAATGACCAGAATGTTTCAATCAATAATGAAGCAACACCAAGAAAGTATTTGAAGTATGGTCAGAACTTGATTGGATTAACACATGGAAACAATGAAAAGATTGCTGACTTACCTTTGCTGATGGCATCAGAAAAGAAAGAATTGTGGTCAGATACGAAATTCCATGAATGGCACATTGGTCATTTTCACCATAAGAAACAAATCAAGTTTCAGACAATAGATGAACAGAAAGGTTGTGTGATTCGTTTCATGCGTTCACTATCTGGAACAGATGCTTGGCACAATTTGAAAGGATATGTTCAGAATGTACAATCAGCAGAAGCATTCATTTGGCATCCACAAGAAGGAATGATTGCACACCTATTCTTCAATTTATGAATATAGCAGTCAACATGAATCTGTTGAAAGGTCTAATGATAGGGATCAGACACTTTGAACCAGATGAACATCATCCTTATTTTGAGGTTCAAATTTACATTTTATTATTTTCAATCAATATTTTTTTCATTCAAGAATCTGAGGAATAGCAAGTGATTCAAAGCTATTCAATAAAATACTTGTGAATTATATGGTAAAGTATAGTTTACTATTCAATAAGTTTTCTATCTTTGAATATCAAAAGCAATAAAGCTGATGACTAAACAACAAGATTATGACAACAAGACAAAAATTTACTCACTTAGAAAATTTACTTAAAAAAGCAGAATGTCCAATATCAGAAATTACACCTATTGCAAGTCAAATAATAATTGATTGTAGAAAACTAAATAAAAGCGTACTTGATGTCAAGGTAGTAGGCAACGAAATAACATTATTATAACTAACAGGAGCGTAACGCTCCTTTAACCCTAAACTAAAAAAACAAGATTATGAAAATCACACAAGACTATTATAACAAAATAAAAAAAGCCTTAAAAGAAAATGATATGGGTTATTTGAAAACAGAATTCAAACCAAAATTTAACAAAGTTTATATTTCATACAACAACGAAAATCAAGCATCAGAAATTTTGTGTGATGTATTAAATGATTTTGATATAAGAAATATTATCATTTGCAAAGATTGGTAAAAATAAAATAACTAAAAAAACAAAACAGATGAATAATTTAGACCACATTTTCGGTGACATTTCAAAACTATTGAAAGACTTATCACCATCAAAGTTGTACAAATATAAAGTTGTTGCAAGTTTCAATGGAGGGAAATTCAAGCAGATTGAACTTTGCAAGACAGAAGAAGAAGCAATCAAGTCAATACAATCAAACACTTCAAGACATGGCAAAGGATGGGTTGTGACTTACTATAATATTGAAGACTAATGTTCAAGAAATCTATCATAAAAGAGGTGATGAAATATGCACACAAAAGAAACAAGTCTTTGAATGTTGTTCAAAGGTATTTGTCAATCTATTACAATATCGATGCATCAATGAATGTGCTGAATAAAAGATTTGTATGGATGAAATTATCAAATCAATTATGATTAAAATTGCAACTGACTTTAGTGGTGTTGGTTCACCAGAAACTGCATTGAAAAGACTTGGAATAGAACATGAAGTTGTATTTGCTTGTGACATTGACAAGTCTGCAAGAACATCATATCAAGCATTGCACAATCCAAAGCAGATGTTTGAAGACATCACCACAAGACCAATGGACTTTCCACAACTTGACTTATATGTTGCTGGATTTCCATGTCAGTCATTTTCAACTGCTGGAAAAAGAAAAGGATTTGATTGTCCAACAAATGGAACATTGTTTCACACCTTGTCTGAATTCATCAGAATCAATCAACCAAAGTGTTTCATCTTAGAAAATGTCAAAGGGTTAATCAATCATGACAATGGAAGAACATTTCAAATCATCAAAGACAAACTTTCTGGAAGTGGTGGTTCAGTAAATGAACAAATGTTCTTGACAGATATTGATGGACTTGGTTATCATATATACTTCAAAGTCTTGAATACAAAAGACTTTGGATTGCCACAGAATAGAGAAAGAATTTTTATTGTTGGATTCAAAGATGCAAGACAGTTTTCTTTTCCAAATAAAATTAAACTTGACAAAAGGTTGAAAGATATTCTTCAAGATGAAGTTGCTGAAAAATACTATCTGTCTGATAAAAAGATTGAGAGTTTTAAATTGAAAACAAAAATTGAAAATTTAGTTGATGATGTAATTGTTCATTCAACACACACCAGAAGTTCAGACAGACCATCAATTCAAAAGAATAAGAATGCTGGTGGCTCTGGGCATCTTTCAAAAAGTGATGGATTGACATATTGTCTTGACACACAAAATTCACAAGCTGTTGAAGTTAAGCGATTAAATGCACCATTAGAATCTGGGAAACAACCATCCCAACCAGACAGAATTTATGATGTTGAAGGAATTAATCCAACACTAACAACAATCTGGAATGGTGCAAATCTTGTGAACACCACAAGAATCAGAAGATTGAAACCATTAGAATGTTTCAGACTACAAGGTTTCACAGATGAAGAACATTCAATTTGTGAAGAAGTTCAATCAGATAGACAACTTTACAAGCAGATGGGAAACACAATATCAGTTCCAGTCATTCAAGCAATACTCAAAAACATTTACAATGCTTAGAAACTTTGAAGAAGAAACTTGCAATCTATCTGATGATGAATTGAAGATTGCACAATCAGTCATGAAAGGATTGAAGAAGTATGTTGGAAAGCCAAATGCAATTGCTGGTTCAAAGATTTGTTCTGGCTTTCACAACAACACCAAATTCAAATTGCAAGGTGTTAGGTTGCGTAAAATCATCAACCATTTAAGAAATGAAGGTGAACCAATATGTTCAAGTTCAAAAGGATATTTTTATCCAGCAAACAATCAAGAACTTCTTGACACTTGTATTTCAATAGGTCAAAGAATAGATTCACAATTGCAAATATTAAACCAGCTAAAAAAACACTTATGATTCTTAGACTATCACACAAACAAATTGTCACCAATTGTGAAACACCAAAAGCATTCTGCATTTCATTCAATAGAAAAGATTTGTTGTATTTGCCAAAGAAGGTTTGCACCTATAAAGAAAAGCACATTGAAAAAGATGGTCAATACTGGACAACAGAATACAAAGTGAACATTCCAACTTGGTTTGTTCAGCAGATGACAATGGATCAAAGAATGACAATTGATTTAATCAAAGAACAATGGAACTAAGAAAAGACTTCATCAACAGAATGCAATGGATGGTTGCAGAAATCAAGCAAAGCAAACTGGATGATTCATACATTCTTTCAATGCTTGAATTCCAACTTATGCAAAGAGAAAAGTTATTGATAAGGGATGTAAAAAGAAAAGTCATTGGAGAACAAGAAATGAAAGATGACAAACAAGTGTCTGCATCTTATGTAATAAGAAAAGGAAATGACAAATTCCTGGATATTATTAAAGACTTGTAAATAGTAAAGAAATATTTACTATATTGCACCTATTAACTAACTAAATTAAAAACAATGTCAAGATTATTTGAACACTTCTTCCAGGATGTATTTGCTGGAAATCCACATCTTCATGATGAAGCAAAACAACATCAAGCTGAAGCACAAGAACAACAATTTGATGAAGCAAGAATTCAATGCAATCCAATTGATTCAACAATCCTTGAATGGGAACAACTGCACAAGCCAAATATCAACAACAATATATTAAAAAACAACTAAGATGGAAATCAAAACAAGCAAAGTAGTAAGCAATCAAGCAAGTGGATCTTTAGATTTAACACATGGAACATTCTTCAAGTTTGAAATCAGTTTTGAAGATGGAACTGTTGGTGAATACTTATCCAAGACACAAGATGGTGGAAACAAGAACTTTCCAATTGGAGTTGAAAAGGAATTTGAAGTGACTGAAAATAAGTTTGGAAAGAAAATCAAGCCACATTTTGCACAGAAGTCATTCACACCACAAGCAAGTGGAACAAGTACGAATCCAGATATTCAAAGAATGATTGTGAAGCAGTCATCATTGAAAGTTGCTGCTGATTTATGTATTGCAAATAACAAGACAGACTTGAATACTATCTTTAAGACTGCAAATACAATTGTTGAATGGGTAATGGAAGACAAAGCAGTTGAAAAAGTAGATGATGGATTCACATCAGTAAAGAAACAAGAACCATCAACAGATGATGACTTACCATTTTAGACATGAATTGGACTACAAAAAATAAAGCTGAACAATTGTTCAAAGATTTGTTTAAGTCAAAGAGAAACATGGCAAAAGAATTGAATTTGTCAAGACCAACTATTGATATGTATCTTGCAAATCCTGGAATGATGAATTCACAAATAAAAAAAATTGCTAAATTGAAGAAAATTTCTGAACTGAAAATCTTCAAAGCAATAAACGAATAATGGAATATTCATTCAACATAGAATATGCACAAGAATTTGGTGTGTGTGAAGCTATCATGATTAAGAACTTTCAATTCTGGATTAAAAAGAATTCAGCAAATAAAGATTCAAATCATGATGGAAGAACATGGACATTCAATTCAGCAATTGCATTTAAGAAGTTGTTTCCATTCTGGAGTATTGGACAAATAAACAGAACTTTGAATTCACTTGTGAAACAAGAAGTGTTGATGGTTGGAAATTATAATAAGGCAAAATACGATAGAACAAAATGGTTTGCATTCATTGATGAAGATTCATTTGTTGAAAACGATAAATGCAATTCTCGAAAACAGAAAATGGATTTACCGAAAACGACAAATGCAATTGTTGAAATCAATGAACCTATACCAGATAGTAAACATAAGATAGTAAACACAGATGATAAACACATTTATAAGATGTCAATAGACATCTATCACAAATTCTGTTTGTCACAATTAGATGCACCAGCAAAGATAGATGGTGTACAAGGAAAAGCAATGAAGTCTATTTTAAGCTATCTTAAGGCACTTTGTAAACAAAAAGGTAATGATAGTCAAGAACAAATATTGAGTTCCTTAAAATACATATTTAAGAATTGGAACAAACTTGAACCATTCCTTCAGAAGCAAATTAAATTGTCACAAATAAATTCTAACTTGGTGAACATTATTCAAGACTTGAAAAATGATACAAACAAAAACAACATTGCAGATGACATCCTTGCAAAATATAGATAAAAACATTCTTTCACCAGTCAATCCAAAATTCAACAGACAGATTCTGAAAATGAAGATGAATGATGTGGTTGAATTACAATTGACAGATCCACCAGTTTCATTGTACAAATCATACAAAGAAAATGAAGAAAGGTCAATTGATATTCTGATGCTTATGATGTTGAAGTTTCAAGACTTCTTCAATTGTAAATCTAAAATGAACAAAGAACAAGTTGAAGAAACAGCTTACATCATTGTTGAAAGGTTTAGAGGTTTGAATTATGTTGATGTTGGAATGTGTTTGAAACTATCCAAGATGAATGAAAAGATATATGACAGAATAGATGGTGGAATGATTTTGGGATGGCTTGACAAGTATGATTTAACAAAGACAGACTTGATTGTCCTGGAAAGACAAAAACAAAAGACAAAGCAAGATTCAGAATGGTCTGGACTTGGTGAAAGAACTTCAATTCAAAAATTAAAAGACTTTTTAAAATGACAAAAAAAGAACAAACAGAACATCTTCTGGATTTAGTTTCAAGAAATCATCCAGACTTTCATCAAGTAGATGCATCAATTTATTATGCACTTGAAGACATGGTTAATTCCGTTGCTGATTTAGAAGAATTGGTTCAAGCATATGCATCTGCATTTAAAATACAACTTGCTGAAAATATAAAGCTAATGGATAGAGTGAAACAAATTGAAATTGCCATTGAAATTCAAGGATATATCAATGGAGAATAAAAAGAAGATGGTCACAAAATCACTTTGGGAACTTCAGTTTGGATATACAAACACAAAAGAATATCCATCAAAGCCAAAAGCGTATGTTAAACCAAGAACTGCTGGTGCAAAACTAAATGGATTATCTATATGAGAAAGCAGAAAGAACAACAACTTCAGAAAGCTATTGTCAGATACATGAAACTTCAACACAAAGACATCTTCATGAATGGATCACTTGGTGGAATTTATATTCAGAAGGCAAGACATCGTGACTACAAAGCCAGAGGATACAGAAGTGGATTTCCAGACTTGTTTTTCTATTCACCAAGAATTGTTGAAGGTGAAATTGTCAATGGTCTTGCAATAGAATTGAAGGTCAAAGGAAATTCACCAACAGAAGCACAAAAGAATGTGATTGGTGTATTGAATAAAAACGGATATTTGGCTTGTGTTTGTACTGGACTTGATGAAACACTTGAAAGAATAGAGTGGTATTTGAATTGTACTATTCCAGAAGTAGATGTAAACTATACAATCAAGGAATGAAAAATCAATGGCATCCAATTGAATGGATATACAAAGACTACAAATATTTTCTTGGCTTTGCAATAAAGAAAACCAAAGACAAGGACTTATCTGAAGACTTGGTGCAAGAAACATTCCTTCAGTTGATGACCATGAATCAACACAAACTTCTAATCATCATAGATTCTGGAAATATTAAGACATACATCTGCAAGATTATGATGGTAAAATACTTTTCAAACAAATCACAATTCAACAGAAAGATTGTTCAGTATAAAAAGAAGAAGATAGAAAGCAATGAATCATTCCTGGAACATCTGGTGAATAAGAATGCAGAACTTGAGGATGATTCAAATGAACACTTGAACATCATGAACAAAAGAATTGATGATTGCTTGAACACCTTTGATGAATATGACAGAAAGTTGTTTTCATTATATTATGAAACTGGACTATCAATCAGAAGACTGTCTGAAGAAACTGGAATCACTTTCAAAAGTATTCAATACACAATTGACAAAGTAAAAAAGAACATTAAAGATTTGATATGATACCATTCAAAGCAGATAAAGAATTGGCACAGAAAAGAATTGCCATTTGTGAATCTTGCACACACTTCAGAAAAAGAACAAGGACTTGTGGAACAGCAATCAAAGGAAACAAGGTTGGAAGCAAAAGAACTTGTGGTTGTTTCATGGATGCCAAAACAAAAATATCTTTCAGCAGATGTCCATTTGACAAGTGGGAATTTCTTCAAGTCGCTGAAAATGACTATCTTGCAATCAAGAAATTATTGCATGAAGTTAAGAACACAATCAATCCAAAGCAAAAAGAAATGCTTTACGATATGCAGAGAAAGTATATTGGTGGAAATACCAAGACCAGCAATTGTGTCCCTTGTTTGAAATCTGCATTGAAAGAACTTGAACAGATAGTTGAAGAATATGAAAAATAGAATCAAACCAAAATACTACACCAACAAATCAATCAAGAAAAAGATTGACACAATGCTTGAACAGAATGCAAGGAATCAATCTTCACTTGGAACTGGTTCAAAGTTTGACATAGGTGAAGAAGAAACAAAGAAAGCATGGAAACAATTTGAAACAGACATCAAAGAAATTGATGTGGACTTCTATAATATAATCAAAAAGCAAGATGACTAAATTAGTTCTTCCAGTAGGTGTTGAATCAATTGCCACAAGACAAGATTCATCAGTCAAGATAGTTCTATCAACTTATGAACTGAACACACAATCAGCAGTCAAATTGTTTGATTTGAGAAAGACTGAATGTTTAATGTACTTATCAAGTGATAACATATCACAAGAAGAACTGGATGCCTTAGATGGCTTTAAATTATCTTCAGACCATAACGATGGGAAAACACCTTCACAAAGATTGCGTGGTGTCTTATATGTTTATTGGAAACAACACAAGCAGACAGAAATTGAATTTGATATATTCTATCTTAGATACATGAACAATTTAATTGATAAGATAAAAGACAAACTTGAATGAAAAAACACACTAAGATTTACATGGAATTTTTTAGTTACTTTGGTGATGAATTTATTCCTTGTGAAATGTGTGGAAAGAAAGCAGTTGATGTTCACCACATAGAACCAAGACAAGCTGGTGGATCAAAGGTGAAAGATACTATTGAAAATCTAATGGCAGTTTGCAGAAAGTGTCATATCAAATACGGTGATAAAGAACAATACAAAAACATATTGCATGAAAGACACAAACAAAAAATTGAATCCAGATAATGAAAAGCACATTGAAGTGGTGCAAGAAACAGAAAAAGAAATGAATGAATCTTTTGATGACTTCTTA
>TARA_R110001632_G_scaffold14211_3_pt1 | contig 12352 bp, 8 predicted proteins | sample TARA_R110001632 | Tara Oceans TARA_R110001632 (sample SAMEA4398266) | marine metagenome | biome: Polar Biome; feature: [SRF] surface water layer (ENVO:00010504); material: water (ENVO:00002006), including particulate matter (ENVO:01000060) such as... | depth 5 m
AGATTTCGATATTTTAACTATTTTTATAAATGTCTATTTGCTTTTACATAAGTTTAAATTGAAAGACTTATTCGAAGAATTGGATAACTATGTGAAAAATAGATTTCAGTTTTGCGAAGAAGATTTATTAAAATTTAAAAATGTCATCAAAAAAGAATTTAATTCTTTTAGTATAATAGATAAAACAAAACCTACAAAAATGTCAGGCATAATTTATCAATTATGTAAGAAATTGGAATATTAATATATTATTTAAATAATATATTAAAGGTAAAGAAAAAATAAGTAAATATAAAAATGAGTGAAACTAAATTAGATCAAGAAAATATTGACAAAATTTACGAATATAATAGATTATGGTTAACAGATGAAAAAAGTGTCCCAGAGAGTATTTTGGAAAATCTGGAAGAAGAGTTTTTCAAAGCCAATGTGGAATATAAGACCATAGCACAACTTAAGAAGAGGAAGAAACTCAAAGAACAGATACCTAATTATTTAAAAGGGTCTCTTATCGGACTGGACAAATCAATTGGATTAAAAGAAGCTATTCGGTTTAAATTATTCAACTATAATATACTTCCAGATGTTTTAAAACTGTCTAATTTCTGTGTTCCTTGTGATTTTTATCGGTTCAAAAAATGCACCGATGATATTGTTTATCGTAATTTGATAACTTTCTTTACCACCAAAGAGAATGGTCAAAAATTAAAATACCTAACTACCCAAAGTGTCAGTTATGAATATCTAGCTATCGATTATGATTCGGTCAAATATTCCAAAGATAATGATTTGGGAAAATTGAGAACCGGTAAACCAGAAAGTTTTAGATTTAAAACTATGAGTAAAAATTTTAAAACCTTGTTGGTCAATAATCAGCTTACCGGAAATCAACAAAAATTTCAAATCCCATTGAGTGTAAATTTTGCTAAATATGTTAGAAGAAAGAAAAATGCATTAGACAAACAAGAGAGTGATATTAAACTAAAAGAGAATGAATTAAACGCAACCACAGACCTAGCAAAAAAGAAAGAAATACAAGCCGAGCTGAAAAAAATGAATCAAAAGATACTTCTATTGAAAAATTCTGTTACCAGTGGTTTGATTGACGATTCTTATGTTTTGGAATCCGATGATTACTATCGAAGGTCATTGGAAGAATTCAAACAACAAGTCAAAAAGAAAGTTAATATTAATCTAGATTTGTCAGAATGGTCCTTCTGTATCGTTTATTCTTCTCAATGGTGTGATAAATCTTTTGACCCTGACAAAGAAATTTTAAATGGAATTAATGATATTCAAGGTATCAGAGTTAGCACAGCAGAAGAATCTAAAAAAGGATTCCTGGAAAAATATTCTAAAATTTTATTCAATAAATCCTTGGCAAAGGAATCAGTGGACGCTAACATGATATATTTTATCGAGGAAACATTAAAACAACCAGCTGTCAAAAAAGCAGAGCCTTTCTTACAACCAGGGGAATTAACAGATTTCTCTTTAGTTTTTGGGGCTTTCCAAAAATACCCCGATGGAGGTTATTGGATCAAGAAAATAATTAAAGGTAGGGAAAAATATTTAGAAGATAATGTTAAGGTTGGTGGAAAAGACAGACTGGTGGAAGTGGTAGTCGGTCCATATTCGGAAGAACAAGCCAAAATAGAAGCCAAAATACACAACAATATTGTTAAGTTGGAGAAAGGCAAATCTGCTAAAGCTTTCTCTTTTAATCAACTGGTGTGTCAAGATGATTTGTTAGAAATTAATAAGGAATCGAAAGTTAATAATTATGTTTCTGTGGATGACATGTTTTATATTCCAAAAGGTGCACAGCTTTTCTGTCTAGTTCACAAAACTGTTGATTTGGTTTACTTTAAAAGAGATGATTTGACAGAAAAATTTAGAAAATTCAGTGATTATGCATTTAATTCTGGAATGAGATACGTTTCTACCTTTGATTATCTAATTTACTTTGACCCTGACAACAAAGTTAGTCTAAGAAAAGCAGGAGAGATGAAAGCTTTATTAGATTCCGAAGATGAGTATACTCCCGGTGAATTTATTTGGATGCAAGATTCTATCTTAGGAAAAAGTAAGAAACGAGGAACCAAGCCTTCTATTTTACCTTTCAATATTTCAGCTGAGTTGGTTGGTCAAGATAAGATAGATTATCAATCTTTGAAAGAAATGTATGGTAAGATTAAACAAATGAATTGTGGAGTAGATAGATTAAATATCTCTTTCCAAAACTTTTACGAAACATTCGGTAATAACTTTTCAGAAATGTATAGAAATAAAGATTATCAAGTTAAGACAGAAATAAACATGGAAGTTGTGATGGACCAAGACGATGACCAAGGAAAGAAGGTAAAACTAATCAAGGATTATGAAATGAATTATGAAATTGCTATGAAAAGAAGAAGAAAGAGATTAGGAGATATTGATTTGATTTCTGTCAAAGATATCAAAGATTGTCATGGATATTTAAACATTAATTTCAAGAACATGAAAGATAAGACATGGGAAGTTTCTAAATTAGATTTATTTTCTGGAGATACTTTTTTTAATAATGAAACAGTTTTAATTGTTTTTATGATGTTCATGGCAAAATGTTTTGGAGTGAAAGTATTGAGATTAGATACTAGTTTGAGAAACAGTGAATGTGACAATACAGTAATGTATCATTATTATCATATTTTCTATCTGGGATATGGAAGTTTCAAAAAATTAGAAGAATTGGGTTTTATGATAAATAACGAAAGCAAATACAGAAAAATAGTTAACGAAATCAAAGATATGACAGTAATCAATTTTGTGGTGGCTAACAAACTGCAAATACAAGTCGATAATAATTATAGAGATGTTCAGATATCAAAATTCTGCAAGGATTTCTTAGAAACAGATAAATGCTTTTCAAAAGTAAATTTGATTGTAATCAATCAAATATCAGCTCATATCGAAAAATTGATAACTCTAGATATTTTTAATGATTTGGATGAGAGAAGCTTTAAATTCTTAGAAGCTTATATTACTCATGAATAATTACATAACAATATGTAATTATTCTGATATATTATTATGTAATTATTCTGATATATTATTATGTAATTATTCTGATATATTATTCAACTATTTTTCCACCTTTATAATTATTACTAATTTTATTATTATAAAGGTTAAGGATGTAGGACGCAAACGCAGTCTTCCACCCGAGGGATTTGAACCCCCTCACCACTGCTCTACGATAGCAGTGGTGTTACCAAGCCGTTCACAGTAGGCTAGACTCTGGGGGAAACGGTCCCCCAGCCGTTGCCCGTTTTAAGTCCGGGCAGACTTGTCCGTGGCGAAGGCAATCAGCCACTCTGGCGGACCGACCTCCTCCGTCTCGTGGCGGAACCACCACCCAGAGGCTGGACAGACCGCGAAGACCTTCCCGTGAATGGTCCGGTTGCTCCACATCCAACGAGGGAGCTGGCGCAAACATGGCGCCCACGGGATGGCTCTGACGTTGAGCTCCGTCACCGCAGGGGCGTCGGGGGCGTTGGCACCCTGGGCCTCTGCGGCGGCGGGCTCGGCAGCACGGATGCGCAGGCGGTCCCGACGAGCACGCCAGAGGGCCTGCAGACACCGGGCAGCCTGGTCCATCCGGAACCGCCGGACAGCCCCATTGGGGTTGTTCACGGAGAACCCCCCGGCTGCATTGGGGCGGGCGAGGTGCCACGCCTCGACCCAAGCCGCGATCTCGTCGGTGACCGGCACCTGCACCTGGTAGGTGATGTCGCCGATCGTGACGACAACACCCGCCTGGAACTCCGGGCCATCGGGGTGGTGTCCCCCAACAGCCGGGGCAGCTCTGAGCCGTCGTCCCCCAAGTCGCTCGGGGGCGCGGGGGCGGGGATTGGTGCAGCTCCCAATCAGCGAGATCATCGCCAACGAGTAGTAGCCGGCCTCGACCCAGACCTTGCGCAGCTTGCGGTCGTCGGCCGGCAGGACGATGCCGATGCCGTCGTCCCTCGTCAAGGTCACCCAGCAGGGCCCGGCGTCCAGACAGACCTCCGGGTGTCCGTCGGCAGCCTCGGCGAGAGCGGCGGCCTTGATGAGCGTGCGCTCATCGGCCTTGGCCTCGGCAGCCTGGCGCTTGGCCTTGGCCTTGCGCTTGGCCTCGGCCTTGGCCAAGGCAGCCTGGCGCTTGACGGCAGCCTGGCGCTCGGCCTCGGCGGTGGCAGCGGCCTCGGCGGCGGCAGCGGCGACCTCGGCGGTGGCAGCGGCGACCTCGGCCTTGGCCTTCTCGGCGGCGAGCTTGCGGGCCTTGGCAGCCTGGCGCTCGGCCTTCTCGGCGGCGGCAGCGGCGACCTTGGCAGCGTCCGGCTCGTCCGGCGTCACGGTCTGCCACTCGGCCTCGCCGGCAGCGACAGCGGCAGCCTCGGCGTCAAAGGCCTCGTCCGGCACGTCCGGCTCGTCCTCCGACATCACCGGGAGTCCACCATCTTCCATGGCGGCCATCTTCTTCTTCTTCTGGGGGTGCTGGTATCAAGCAGCGGGGGGCAACTGTAAGCGTAAAGCGAGTCAGGTGCAGATACTAACAATCCTACTTTTTTTTTAATTTATCAATTTTGGGGAATTTATTGATAAATTTCCATCATCTTTCTGTAAGGAAACACTTTAGTAATCAGTAAAAAGAATAAAAATATCAGAGAAACACCAAGAACAAACCAGAACATTGATAATTCTTCAATCTCCTTCTTCTCAGAATTGACAAAATTCTTTTCAATTCTACACGGATATGTATAGAAATTGTCCATATCATTGCTCAATTTATTGATATCTGGGACAAAAATTCGAGGCCATGTGGTTCCAGCAGATATTTCTTTTTCTTGGACTAAATTACTCATCCTGGATGAAATTTTACTCTCTTTTCTAGTTTCCAGTTTGTCAAATATCTGCTCCCATTTCTCAAAAGTGGAGACTGTTGCATAAAAACCATTTGGAGACAGAGAATGATAAAATTTAATATGTTGGAAATCTTCTGGAATATATGAAGAGATAGGTCTGATAACTCTACAATTGTCCATGAAATTAGCCAGATAAAAGACATCTACTTCTTGGAGTAAAACTTTTAAATATTCATCTAATTCTTCTAATTTATCGCCAGAAATGATACTACTAGCTCTATCGTCCACAAAATACAACAAATCCTCTTTAGAAGCACCTTCCTGTAACATATCTTTGCAATACAGCTTCATTTCTTCCAGAGTAATATCTTTTTCTCTCAAATAGATTTTCTTATTTTTGTTTAAAAAATAAGTCTTATCACTTACTCCTAATTCATTATTGGTAAATATTATCATATTAGACTTCATTTTATTCAAAAATTAAAAGTGAAAATAAATAATTATTGTTTTATCAAAAATGTCCGAATTAAGAAATCTAACAGAAAAAGAACTGAAGTTTGTCACATCTGGTGTTAAAAACCAGAAATTAGATATACTTCGGGTTCTAAAATCCAAGATTAAAGTTTATCAACTCAACCAGGCAGAACTTAAAAAGATTAAACAATTTGTCGAAAAACTAGTCAATAATGATAAAATTCCGAGGTATCTCAATGATGAAGAACTAGACTACATCGTCAGTGTCATTCCAGCTCCTCTATCATGCACCAAGGATATTATGGATTTCAATCACCAGAAAATTGTTGAAAGAATTAGATTCGATTTGTCTACGTTCAAGATAACACCTACCAAACAAGCTTTGGAAAATTTAAGGAATCAGATATACGAATCTTACAATAGGTCTCTGGCTCAACCAGGTTTTTCTGCAGGAAATAATGGAGCTCTCTCAATCGGTTCTGAATTGACCCAGATGAATCTCGACTCTTTTCACCAGTCGGGTGCTGCTAACTCTAACGAAGTTGGTCTTCAAAGAATCAAAGATTTATTCCAAGCCAACACTAAGAAAGCTACCAGCTCCAGCACTATCCATTTTATGGACAAATATTTGACCAAAGAAGAAATCTTCAGAACTTATACCCAAAAATTGAAAGGTGTTACTGTCAAATCATTAATCGATTATTCAGAGCCTTTGACAACTCTTACTTCTAAAGAATTACAGTGGTATCAGAATTATCAAGCTGTTTACAGCGAGGAAGTTCCTATTTCTAAAAAGTTTCTCAGATTACATATTAATACATACAAATGTTACATCTACGATATTCAAATTAAAGATATTTGTAATATTATTGAAAAAACTACTCGTGTCGATCTCAACAAAAAATCGGTTTATTGTGTCGGCTCTCCCACTTCTTACGGTGTGATTGATATTCATGCAGACGAAAACTTTATTCGTAAAACAGTGGCGGATTTTTCAGCCACTGGTAAAACTTTCCGGGGATGCTCCAGGAGATATTTTGGTGGAGCTGGCAAGAAAACCACGGATGAAGAAAATGATGAACCGGTTAAAAAGACATACATTAAATCTAATATTTCTGAGACAGAAAGTATTGAAGATTTATCTTCTATCTTTTTGACAGTTATTTTGGAAGGATGTTTCAAAGATATGAATTTGGTTGGTATCAGTGGAATCGAAAACATTATCACTGAGAAACTGAAACTAACTTTGAATATGAATTTTACTAAAATTTATGATGAAAGAACTCTTAACCAGATTGTCAAAAGTCATAAAGGTGTCAAACCGATGGACTTGTTCAGATTGTATTACTGTTATCTAGATTATAATTCTCTCCGGATTACAGGGATACCAAAAGAAAAGTATATTAATTTCATGGAACTGTCAGGGATGAAAATCTTGGAACAGGATATTGAAGATTCTGATAACCCGCGATGTGTTATTTTGATGCCCGATGTCCCAGATACTACTTATGAAAATGATAAAGGAGAGAGAATTGCTAAATTTATCAAAGAAGGTGATAGTATCTTGGATGTGGAAACAGGGAAGATGGTGGTTACTACTGAACAACCTCAACAGTTGTTGAGTCGAAAACTAACAGAAAGCGAAGATGAGATTAAGAGAAACGTAGATTACATGATTCAGAATGAAGAGTCTGAGTTATATTATCCAGAAATTTACCGGAATGGTTATCATTGTTATGCTAAGGCTTATGGAAAAGATATGATTAATTCTATTCTTCGTGACAAATTGGTTGACCCCAAATTTACTTCTTCTGACAACCCAATGGATGTTTATGAATACTACGGAATCGAATCCACTAGACTTTTCTTCATCAAAGAGTATACTTCCAATGATAATATCAAAAAAATGAACCCTGTTAATATTGAATTGTTAGTGGATTTCCAAACTGTTTTAGGACAACTTTCTTCTGTGACAGCCACTGATATTGCTAAACATGGTAAGAATACTCTGTCAACTGCTTCTTTTGAACAACCTATCGAGGCTTTTAAGAAAGCCGGAGGAATTGGAGCTATGGATTCTGTTAATAATATTCCTAGTTGTTTGATTACTGGTAAGAGAACTATTAACGGAACGGGGATTGTAAACGTTTCTTATGATTCTGAATATCTAGATGACGAAGCTAATAAAGTGATTGTCGGAGAACAAACTCATATTGAAAGAGAGGATGTTACGATTAGAGAATTGATTGGAAACTGTGATACCGGTGGGAATATTTCTATGGCTTATTCGGGGGATACAGACGAAGAATCTGATGCAGACGAAGATATCGGAATTGCCAGGTCAAAAGAACCAGCTCCTCCGTCGGGGAAGAGAAAACCCAGTAAAAAGGTATCTTCTTTACTCAAAAGAAAAGGAAAACTTCCTCAAGTTACCGAAGAATATGAAGAAGAAGAAATTCCTGACTTAGATTTCGGAGCTGCGATGGAAGATGACGAAGATATTTCTTTTGATTTGTAATTACTCTATTTAAGATTTAAATTATAATCTTAAATAAAATGTCATCTGGTAATGGTTTGGATCCGATAGAAGTAAAAATTAAAAATTTCGTGGCGACCGATTTGATTGCTGGTATCAGAATGGAAGATTTGATTCTTTTTGTTTCTCTCCGTGAAATGTTAGAAGGAAAAACAGCTCTTTCTGAAACATCTTTCGTATATCCCAAGGGAAGATCAACATTAGATAGTGAAACTTCCAATACACTAACAAGTAAAAATCCTTTAGTGAGTGTTTCTGGTTTAATTGATAAAAGAATAGTTTTGAAGAAGAAGCTTCAAGATTTATTTGGGTTAATTTATATTCCAGAAGTGGAATCCAAGAAAATAAGATTAGATGCCGGAAAACCTTTATCTGTCATCATGCAAGAATTAAGTGAAGCTTGCTTTTCCAAAGACACTAAATTTAAAAGTTTACAAACTAATATGGAAAAAGCAAATGTGTACTTAATTAGGTCTGTATTACAGAAAAATGATAACACTAATCAATTTTCTAGAAATTTTGGTTATCTTCATTATGATGATTTTAAAAAATTCCTAGAAAAATCTAAAATAGTTTCTAAATTAGAAGAGAAGATATATTTGAAAAATGTTTCTCTTCCTAGATTATCTAACACAGACTTCTTTACTTCTTTGTTACAAGAAAAAGGAAACTTAAATACTAATTCTGGTTTTATTTGTTGGACTATTGATGACCGGCTAGATTTATATTCTAATGTAGAATTTTCACAAGACAAAAGAATTACCAAAAATAATTTTGAAGGTTTTGAAGACGCTACTTTTAATAGAGAAATATGTTCTTCTGAAGGAATCAAAGAAGAGGATAAAATAATTGGTTACTTTGATAAAGGTGTTTACAAAAAGATTACTTCAGAAGAATTAGAAAAACAAAAATCAGAACAAGAAGATTACTATACTCTCAACATCAAAAAGTTAAAAGGAGAAGGATTAACTTCTTTCTTAAAATTGAAATATCGGAAATTTTTTAATTATCCCAGAGTATCTTTTAATATCTTTGTAGCTAGAGAAGATTCTTCGGCTACATTTTTTGATAAAACTTTAGAATCCACTGGGTCTAAATATGTTTTCGGGTTTTATGAAACTCTTAATCCTAGACCTTCCCCAGGGACAAAAGATGCTTTGACCCAAATAAAATTCCAAAATACTTTGAAAATAGAATTGTTAAATTATATTATGAGAAGATTTGTCAATAGGGATAGATTGACAATTAGAAGTCCAAAGAAAAATAATGAAGTTAGAAAAATTTTAGTTGAAATGGAGAAAGATATTAAATTAGGTAGACCTAGACAAATCCCTGGAAGAAGAGGACAGTATTATGTTACTAGAGAAGATTATGTCACTATTATTGAAATTTTAACTGGAGTGAAAGAAATCAAAGAAGAATTTGAAGATAAGGAAGGAAACAAGAAGAAAATTATCTCTTTTTCGTCTATGGTAAGTGAAGGGAATGCATTGAAAACATTTTTAAAAGACCCCAATATTTTCTACGGAACACAAGATGGAGTAGAATATCCTAACTTAAGATTGATATCCTATTTTGTTTTGTGTTCGGATAACGAGAATTGTACAGAAATCTATCCGGTTGGAAATGACCTTACTAGTATGGATATTTTGAGAAAACCCACTGGAAAAGGGTTTAAAATGTATTTTAATTTGAATAGTCAAAGATTTATTGATACCGGTTTATAATTTCTATACTAATATAGAAATTAATAATTATTGTGATTAGACACTTCTTTTAAGAATTCTCTGACATCTGGTTCTTGTCTTGTCATTCTTTCTAATTGAGAGAACAGAAAATTAATAAATCTTTCTTTAGTATCTAGATAAGAATAAAACCTTTTTTTAATCCTGTTGTAATTAGATTCTGAAAGTAAGTCAGACTTATATTTCTTTTCGTTTGAAATCTTACTAACATGATAATCAATAAATTTTTCTGATAACTTTTTACTCTTAATAAACAATCTGACATTTAACAAAGTCATAATAAATCCATAAACAAATATTACTTCATTGGTAAAATATCCTTGTTGAAATTTATTTTGATTAATAATATAAGTTGAAACTACATTCCCGTCATCTATATCAAAGAAAGAACCAAAATCTAAGAAAGTAAATTTAACTTTAGTGGGACAAATTTTAAAACCTATATTTTCTAATTTCAAGTCTAAATACAGCTTCCCTGTTTTATAAACACACAAACTAGAACTCGTCAGAAATTCTATCAAATCTTTATATAATTTCAATGGTTTGGAGAAAACAGAAAAATCAAAATCTAATAAATCTCCGTCAAGTTTTTCCATAATCACAACTCTTTCTACTTTACTAATACTCAGATACCCGATATTAATTAAATTAGAACATCTGCTCTTATTTAAAGTTTTAATGATATTAATTTCATGTTCCATATCTTGTTGACTATTTTCGGAATCATAAAAATATTTAATTACCAAATCAGAATTTTCTTCATATTGACTTTTAAAAATCACTACTCTACCAGTTGTTCCGGAAGATAATTCAATATCTTTTAACCATATATTGTCTTTAGAATCAATAATAGTTTGTATTTCTCCTTTCTTTTCATGAAGATGAACTTTGTTTCTTAAATCGATAAAATTTTTATCTTTACATATATCCATTTTATTCTAAATTGAAATAAAGAAATGATATAAAAAAATACAGTATTTTAATTAAAGTCAAATATGGGAGTCAAGGATTTGAGACCATTTTTAAAAAACAAAAATGTCAATTGTTTTTACGTTATCCCGCTTCTTTCATTCTATGAGAAAAGAATGGCAATAGATTCTCTGAATTGGGTCTTTTGTTATTTAGGGACAGCTTTCAAAAACATTCTAAATTATAAAAAAGATATTCTAGAACCAGTTAATCAAGAAGAGTTATATGACAAGATGATTGAAGAATTTTTAAATTTTAATATTAAATTGATGAGTCATGGAATTACCCCGGTTTGGATTTGGGACGGTGTTTCCAAAGACAACAAACAAGTTACCAAAGTAGAGAGAAGAAAATCTAAACAACAAATGATTGAGAAAAGAGACAATATTATTAAAGTGTTGAAAGAGATGAATCCGTTAGAGAGACCATACGAATTGATGAAAGAACTGAAACAACTATTGACCAGCACTATTCATTTCAAGAGAGAAAATATTGAAAGACTTAAAAACTTCAGCGAAGAAGTCGGAGTCTGCACCATTACAGCAGACGATGAAGCAGAATCTTTGGGAGCTTCCATGGCAGTGGAAAGAATTGTCGGTGCTATTTGGACAGCTGATACCGACACTTACCCAATTGGTTCTCCCATTGTGGCAAAAGGTTTTGAAAATATCAACGGAGAAGTATGTATCAATGTTATTTTCACTCTCAATATTTTGAGGGATTTAAAATTAACACACGAAGAATTTAGAGATTTCTGTATCATGTTAGGAACTGATTTCAATGATAGACTTCCTGGAATTGGTCCTGCTAAATCTTTCAAATTAATTGAAAAATACAGAGATTTGGAAACGATTGAAAAAGAGACATCTCATAATTTTTATGCGATGAAATACAAAGAAATTAGATATCAGATGGCTGCTTATGATACTCCTTATAACGGAATAGATGATTTAATGTGTAACTATCAAGTTGATTTTGAAGAAATCAAAGAGAAATATCAAAAATATGGTAAGATTGGAAAATTGATGGAATGTATTGAGAATATTCCAAAACCAAAAAACGTTAAGAAACCAGAATAATTTACTTGCATAATATCATGAATGGGTATTATATTATGCAATCCTGCTTAGGCATGGGTGGGGAGCTCTGTGGCCGCTGCGGTGGTCTTGGCGACCTCCTCAGTGGTCTCAGCGGCACCTCCTCCAGCCTCGACAGTGTCTGGGGCGGAAGCCCCGATGCGGTGGAGTTCGGCTGTGACCTTCTCCACAAAAGTCTCACGACGGGGGATGTTGGCCTCATCGATGCGGTCCAAGATACCCTGAACCACGCCAGGAGAGAAGTCTCCCACAGGGATAGAGACCTGGATTCCAGTTCCCTTGCCGGTGACGACCCACACCTGGAGACAGACGCAGTTCTTCTTGGCAAAGAACATGGGCGATCCCTTTCCTTTTTCAAAGGTAGAGACCTTAGCCATGTCTCCTTCGTCGAGTTTGACCGGGCTCTTGTATGGGATGGCTGGGTCGGTTGATTTTACGACCCAGTAGGTCTCCTTTCCAATCGCTTCTGGCTTGAGGAACTCCGCCGCTGGTCCCAGATTCGGGTAAACAGGGGAGAACTTGACACGAGTCTTCTGGACAACAGTAGGCATGACTGAAAGTCTTCTGGTCAAAAGAACTTGGTAGGTATAATTTATATTTTTAATTTAAAAATCAATTTTAATACTTTCTTATTAGTTTGTAATA
>TARA_R110001632_G_scaffold61998_1_pt1 | contig 12325 bp, 19 predicted proteins | sample TARA_R110001632 | Tara Oceans TARA_R110001632 (sample SAMEA4398266) | marine metagenome | biome: Polar Biome; feature: [SRF] surface water layer (ENVO:00010504); material: water (ENVO:00002006), including particulate matter (ENVO:01000060) such as... | depth 5 m
TAAATGTTTAAGTAAAAATGTTATATTTGTAATGCTAACTTAAATATAATGTCGTTTAAAAATCAACGAAAATCATATAATACACTATATACAAACACTCTACAGGTGGGATTGCATTATAACTATAATGACATTAAGTTAGCGCTTTGTTTTTATCAAATCTCTCAATGTGATCCCGCCTAATGAGTAAAAAGAAATATAGATATAAAAAGAAGTATAAAGGTGTTAGATACATCGCACAGCGATTAAATAAGTATCAAAAGCGCAAGTATTCTTCATATACAGAAGCATTACCTGATGCGAGAAAGTTCTTTACAGAGCTTCAATCACAAAATAAAAAAACGACTTTAAAGAACATTTGGTCGTTATCAAAAACTAAAAAATCAACTTCAAAAAAAACATCTGGAGTTCCAGAAATAGATTCTAACTTAACTAAAGACAGTTTTTATTTTGAAACAATGGATTTTCCTACATGGATATTAAGATGTTCAAAGGATTTATATTTCGTTAGTGAAATTTCGCCAGACAGTTTATCAACTATACAAGGCGGGACCATTATAAGCTACGAAGATTACTTTGCAAATTATGTCAATTACATAAATGCAATGGCCGGTTTAGCTGATCCGTCAGACAATAGATACGAAACTGAATGGTTAGTGACTTGTACTGAACCGGTATACAACAAGGCAACAAAAAGATATGAAAGTAAAATCATATCAATAAATTCGTTAGGACAACCAACAGATTACGGTTTTGATCCTAAAAAGCCATACTTGTTACCAAAAACACTTAAAACAACAACAACAAAAACGGCTGATCCGAAAAAAAAACCAGAACCAACAAAACCTCAAGGTTCAGGTCCTACGGGTACAGCAGAACGAGCGAAAGAAATAAGAGGTATCATAAATGACTTAAATAAACAAATACGAGATATTAAACAAGAAGTTAAAGAAGGTTTTACTCCAAAACAAGATGCTTTAATTCAAATAGCTCAAATAAGAAAAGACATTAGTGATTTAACAAGAGAATTGAAAAAAGGTGGAAAAATATAAAGTATGTATAGATTTGATAAACTCGATGTTTCAAACAATACGTTTGAACACATCATACAAACTCAATTGTCGAATAAATCGATAATAAGAGAACATTTTATTGGTAGTCGTAGAAATTTGTATTCAAAAAACAAATTGATTGCTACAACAATGCAGAACCAGGGTGTTCCATTGATGATAGGTAATATTTCTAAAAAGCAGTTCACTTCGTTTTTAGGTACGTTCAGTAAAAATTTATATTCTCAAATAAAAAAATCTCCAGAATTGTTATCTGTACATATTGATTTTAATAAACCGAGTAGAGGTAAAAATATTAAGGTATGGGACGGAATGAAAACTGGAGAATATATGTATAATTTAGATTTGAGTTCAGCATACTGGCAAGTCGCTCATAAATTAGGCTACATATCAACTTCTTTTTTTGAAAATTATGTTCATTCAAACGAATTTAAAATGGCTAAGCGCTTATGCATATCTTTTTTAAGTCGAAGAAATGAAATGTTATATCATGTTGATGATTCTTCTTACACTATTAAATGCGATATAACAGCCTTAAGGCGTATTTATGAAAACATACGGTACTATTTATACAATATCGTTGCAGAAGTGGTTGAAATGTGTCCAGATTGGATTGAATACAATATTGATGGGGTGACAGTGAAAAATTCAGAAGTAGACAAAATTCAAAATTATTTCAATAATGAAAAATTGTTATTCAAAATAAAGGAATGCAGAAAATTGAATGAAACCGAATACGTTTATGGAAACACCATAAGAAAATTCAAAAACATATAATTAGAATTTATGAAACAATCTAAAATAACAAAAAGCGTTTTTTCTAATGAATGGACAAATCCTTCAGGTGGAACTACATATTATTATGACATTTCATTTGAAAACGGTGATACAGGTGCTTGTGGAGTGTCAGAAAAAAGTTCATCCAGAGTTACTGTAGGATCAAAAGTAAATTATCAAATAAACGGCACGAAAATTAAAATTTTATCTGTGGAAAAATCCTTTGAAAAAAAACCAAGCGGGTCATCATATAAAAAATCCAGAATATCAAAAGACAGTATGTTGGGTTATTCCTGGTCTTATGCAAAAGATTTGCAAATAGCTGGAAGAACCATGGAAGACATGGAAGAATTAAACGCTATGGCTACATACATATATGACAGAATAGGAGAAATGTTAAATGATGAGTAGACATAAAGAATGGGAATGGATGAATGATAGAAAGTATGATCTGACAAAAGACGAGAAACGAAATGTTAGGTTGTTAGTGAATAGATATATGAAAATAAAACGAAAACGGTTTTTTCGTAAATTATTTAGAATAATTAGTAATCAATAAATCAATATATATGAGTAGTTTAATTAAAATCGGTATTAAAGACAAAAACGGCAAATACCAAAATTACATTATCAGCATCCAGGACGGCGTAGATAATTATGGAAATAACGTTTCCATGTATTTAGAACAATCAAAAGAAGAACGTGAGCAAAAATCGAAACGCACATATGTAGGTAACGGTCGTGTTATTTGGTCAAGCGACAATAAAATTGAAGTCGCACCCAACCCTAATGCACCTGGGTCTCAAAACACAAACGTTGAACAGCCAATTCATTCTACAAGTTCTGTATTAAACGATTTGAAAGAAGAACCATCACCAAGTGATTATAAAACATCTGCAAACGAAGAAACAGACGATCTTCCTTTTTAAAATTTAATTTTATTTGTTTGATTACCAGTTGATTATAGTTGTTATTAACAATTTATAAATGTCAACTGGTTTTTTTATGATGTAATGTTAATATTATATTGTTGATAATCAATTAGTTATAGTTGTTATTAAAAATAAAAAGAAACATTTTGCGTTTTATTACTTTAAATATTATACATTTGTACAACAATCATTAAAAAACAAATAGTATGCAAAATCTAAGAGACGAAATCATGAACATGAATGAAGTCGAAATCGGCAATATCATTGATGCGATAAACATGAGAAGAAAACAATTGCGAGATAATAAAAAGCTTCATTTTAAAATAGGAGATTTAGTGTCCATTAACGATGGTTCACATAAAAATGAAGTTTTCATAGTTAAAAAAATAAATCCTAAAACCATTTTAATTAAATCTCATTTAAATTGTTCACAAATCGCAAGTTATAGATGTTCTCCAAGTCTTTTGGAGCAATATTCAGTTCTTGATTAAAAAAAGTGAAAATAAAAGCTAAAACATAAATCTTAAAACAAATAGTATGCAAGAAATATTAAATAAAACAGAATCGTTACGAAACAAAAAAAGAATTTTAAACATGAGAAGATCAGCAGACACAATAAAACGTGCTGTTTGTGGCCGGGTCGTTGAACATGGCCAGGAATTTTTAATCATTTCAATGGTTCAGCCTTTAAAAGAAGATATAGTCTGGATTTTAGATGTTGATATGTGTACTGGAGAAGAATTGATTGACACATTAGGTGATAAAATAAATAGTCTTAAAAAAGACGGTTTTGAAATTGATTATCGTTTTGATAAACCAATAATTTCCAAAGAAGATGAGTAAAATAGAACACGCTTTAAAATTAGCAAAAGATTGTACTTATGCTGATGTAATGACAGAGGGAGCAAAAGAGTTTTTAAGAATGAAAATTGATGAAGCACTTGAAGAACTAAACCAAAACAAAGAAGATGAGTAAACCAGGAAAATCAAAATCAAGAATTCGAACAAAAGGCTTTTCTAAAGTTTCTTTGTATGGAATTTATGCTATATTTTTTTATGTGCAATTAGCAATTTATTTTGTGGGATTTTCTTGGTTTGTGTTGTCAAAAATAATTTTCAATTGAATGATAGCAAATAAAATATCAATATTGACCATGAAGTCGATATTTCTAAATACTGGAGATGAAAAGTGTTCTGTAAGCTCTAAAATGATATATCAAAGCGTTTTAACGCATTATTTTTCAGATAAGATAACGAACATTCATTTATTGACTGATTTTAAGATGTCGAAGCCTGAATTGCGCTTTGATAAATTCGAAAAAGATTTTTTTAGTTTGGAAAAAGCAGAATTGATTAAAATATTTCCAGATCACATTATTTTTTACGATAAATGGTCGAAACATTTAGATTTAGACCAATTTGGTAAAGCAGAATATTCACGAATTACAGCGAACGATGTAAAGGATGAATTGTATAGTAGTCATTCATTAAATGAATTGATAAGAATGCGCTACAAAGTCACTATTAAAAAAGCAAATGATTTATTACAAGCGTTTTTACAAGAGCAAGATGTGATAAACACTAAGTATGCTAATGAAGGCCAGGTCAAAAAACATTTTGTTTATTGGTGTCAAGGTCATATAAACAATAATGTCAGTATAGAATCAATAAGTAAAAGTAAAATATTAGGTAAATGAAAAAACAAATAGAGTTGCCGCCGGGAGATACACAATTAGAACAAATTATTTTAGGAACTATTTTAATCGACAGTGATGTTATTCATGAGTATGTTCAAGATTTAAATCCTAATTTGTTTTTCAATAAAGAATGCAAAAGTGTTTGTAAGGTTATTTTAGAGCTTTACAAATTGTCAGAACCAATTGATCTTGTAACAATAGTTCATAAGGCAAAATCAATGAATCTGCAAAACGATGTAAAACCAATATTCGTATCAGAATTAACCAATAGAGTTGCTTCAGGTTTGCATTTTGAACATCATTTTAGAATATTACAGCAATATGCTTTACGCAGAAGAATTATGGAAATTTCCAGTAATGTATTGAAATCATCATTTGATGATACACAAGACGTTTTTGATTTATTTAGTTCTGCATCTAAAGACTTTGACGATGCAATGAAAAGTATTATCAATGTACAAATAAAAAATGTTGGAGAAATTCACAATGACATTATAAATAAATCTATTGACCTATTGAATTCTGGAATTAAATCAGGTGTAGAATCGGGTTTAACGATGGTTGACAACTTGACTAATGGCTGGCAAAATTCTGATTTGATAATATTAGCTGGTCGACCTAGTATGGGAAAAACGGCAACAGCAATATCGATGTCAATGCATCCGGCCCTGGAATTAAATATTCCAATAGGTATTTTTTCATTAGAAATGAGTTCAAGTCAATTGGTGTCAAGAATGCAATCTATGATGACAGAAATAAATGTCGGGCGCATTGTTAAAAAACAATTAACTATTGAAGAAATAAACGACATAAGATTTAAAGGTAAAACATTAGAAAAAGCGCCTATATACATTGACGACACTCCAAGTTTGTCTGTAATGGAATTTAAATCTAAAGCACGAAAAATGGTTAGAGAATTTGGGGTTAGGTTCATTGTTGTAGACTATTTACAATTGATGAGGTCTGGAGTCAAAACACAAAGCAGAGAACAAGAGATTGCAGAAATCTCCAGATCATTGAAAGCAATAGCAAAAGAACTTGACATTCCTGTTATGGCTTTGTCTCAATTAAGTCGTGCGGTGGAAACCAGGGGTGGAGATAAAAAACCTCAATTGTCAGATTTAAGAGAAAGCGGTCAAATAGAACAAGATGCTGACATGGTTATGTTTTGTTATAGACCTGAATATTATAACATCGAACGCTATCAATTGGAAAACGAAGAATTTGACACGCATGGTTTGTTTATGTTGCTTATTTCTAAACACAGAAACGGAGAACTCGGCGAGATTCCATTGACATTTATTCACGAACAAACAAAAATTACAAATCATTCTTTTAGTTCTACAAACTTTGAACACCCGCATAATAATAGTACATTTGTGCAACGAGATAAAGCTTCTACGATGTCAGGGTGGGAATCTACTAAAGAGCATGATGATACACCATTTTAATAACTATGGAAAAAAATAAAATATTTGAAGACCTGTTAGTAGAAAGCCTGGATAAAGAGCATATTGATTTAGCTCAATTTATTTTAGAGGTTGTAGGTATGTATTATAAGTTAAATCCGAATTATTACAGTAAAAAAACCAGATATAGGCCAATCGTGGAAGCGAGGCAAATGGCAATGTTTATGATTCGAAAACATACAACATTAACACTAAAAAAAATTGCCAGCATATTTGAAAAAGATCATGCTACTGTTTTACACGGTGTAAAAAAAATAAAAGATTATAAATTTTACGACAAAAAAACCAGAAAAGAAATAGTTGACTTAGAATATATAATTAAGTATCGATCCGAAGCATTAAAAAAAAATGAAAACTGGAGAAACGAATATTATTTTGTAGACCTTAATAACATTTCAATATTAAATTTTGATGAACACAAATCGATTATTTTAACTGGTTATTCTCCAGATGAAATCGAAACGGTAGGTAAGTCTTTTGTTGGCTTAATGAATATTGTTAAGCTTGAAAACACGGGTATGTATGTATTAAAAAAAATAAAAAAAGAAGAAAATGATTAACGAAGAAAACATTAAAAAGCCAAAAACCAAATTACATAGTAATAAAATCAGGCAAATTTTAACTGAAATTAAAATGTCACAGCAAGAACTAGCTGACATTGCCCTGGATGGTAATTCTGCACATTTGAGTCGCATAATTAACGGGCAAAGACGTTGTATATCATTACCTATTGCTATTAAAATAGCTAAAGCATTACAAAGACCTGTAGAGGACGTATTTGTACTATACGGAGATGAGGCACAAACAAATAGTAATCAATAAAAACAAATAATATGAAGTATGTATTCAAAAGAATTTGGGACTTTTTCAAAGGTCGCAAAACAGTAAAACAAATTAACCCAAAGCCAATCATTGATCCTGAAAATGAAAAATGGAAAATTGACATTGAACCATTTGAATTTCCTTTATTCGAAACCGATGAAATTTCATCAAAGAATGTAATTACTGAGGTTTCGACTTTAACACCAAAAGAAAAGTGGATTTTATCATATTTGAGATCAAACTCAATTAAATCTTTTACGGCAACTGAAATAGGCAAAGTATATGGAATTATTATTAAAAATAAAACTCATTATACATCCTGGCATTCTCGTAATGTTTTGTTGAGAATGGTTGAATTAAATCTTGTGAAAGTGAAAGAAGGTCGTTATTCATTTAAATTTCAATAATATGGAAACGAAAAAAAAATTCACATACGTTAAAGATACGTTTGAAGAATATTTAAGTAAAGACGCTATTTCTGCTAGTGACATTAAAACGTTTCTAAAGTCACCCAGGAAATATTGGTATGAAAAAATATCTCCATTTCCCAAGCCAGAAAAAGAACAACAAAGACATTTCGCTATCGGATCAGCGGTTCACGAAATGGTAATGGAACCTCATTTATTTGAAAAAAATTACATTATATCACCAAAAATAGATAGGCGAACTTCTGCGGGTAAAGAAATGTATTTAGCGTTTCAAGAACAGGCTTCTGGAAAAACAATTATTTTCCAAAATGAAATGGAAATGATTACTGAAATGGCTACGAATTGTAGGCTGAATAAAACATTTTTAGAGTATTTAGAGGATTGTCATTTTGAAATTAGTTGTTATACTGATGATATACCTACTGGTTTAAGTCTTAGAATGAGACCAGATATTTTACCGAACAACAAAGATGTAATAGTAGACATTAAAACGTGCCGAGAATCGAGCTTAAAAGCATTTAAAAGTGATGTTTACAGTTATGGTTATTCATTATCTGCTGCATTTTACATTGACCATATAGGTAGAGATAGTTACATATTTGCCGCTATTGAAAAAGCCGCACCCTATCAAACATCATTATTTGCTTTGCCAGATGAAATGATGGATTATGGTCGTTATCAATACAGAATGGGTCTAGACCTCATTAAATGGAGTAAAGACAATAATTATTGGTGTGATTATGTCGAATTTGAAATACTCAAAGAATGTTATTTATTAGGAGAAACAAATGACTTTTTTGACACCATAAAAAAATCTTCTTTAATACAAATTTTAAATTAAAAAATATGAACTTACAAGTATCTACTTTTGAAACAACGCTATTTAAATATAAAGAAAACATTGCTAATTTGCTGCAAAACAAATATGGAATCTCATCTTCTGAATTTATTGTAAAAGCTGTTAATGCGATCCGTAAAAACAAAGAATTACTTAAATGCAATCAAGCTTCATTGTTTGGTAGCATCATGTATTTTGCAGAAATTGGTTTACCTTTTAATACTCCAGAAGGGTTTGGATATATATTGCCTTATAAAAATAGAGGCGGTGTTGAAGCCACGCCTATAATCGGTTATAAAGGATTGATTGAAATAGCTTATCGTAATCCTAATTTGAAATCATTTAGAATCCAGGCGGTTTATGAAAACGATGATTTTGATTATGCTTATGGTACAGATGAATACATTAAACACAAGCCAAGCCACACAAATAAAGGAAAATTAGTTGCTGTTTACGCAATAGCGCATTTAAAAGACACAAATCCCATGTTTGTTGTTGTTCACGAAGATCAATTAAATGAAATCCAAAAACTTTCTAAAAGCGGTAACAGTAATTATTCCCCTTATAACAACGGAACTGATGTTTTCAATATTATGCAGTCAAAAGTTGCGGCTAAATTATTGTTTAAGACGTTACCAAAATCTAACAATGAGGTTTTGACAAAGGTTTTAGACATGGACAATAAATTTGATTATGAAAAAAACGTATCTATTTCGGTAAATACTGAAGGTGGATATGATGTAATAGAACAAAAATCAAATACAAAGCAAATTGAAGACAAAAAAATGCCAGAAATAAATCCAGATCAAAGCGAAGCGCATTTAGAAATGACGAACACAAAAGACGTATAAATGGCCGAACGAGTAAGAAAAAGCATCGGAAGCCATTATGTGAATCTTGGGGTTGAATTAGAATATGATGAAAATATCATTTACACCCTGGACAAAAAACGTAAATTTTTTATGTTTGATGTATGCCCAGTATCAGCTCCAAGAATGACACAAAGTGACAGATGGAAAACAAATCCGAATCATCCTGACATAAATCGTAGACAAAGACCCTGCGTAACAAAATATTTTGGATATAAAAACATTTTGAATTTTCAAGCTAATAAACTTCAATTTAAAATGATTGATGTTTTGGATGTTTTATTTTTGATTCCTATGCCTAAATCATGGTCTGAAAAAAAGAAAAAAACAATGAATGCTTTACCCTGTAAGGTTAAACCGGACACAGATAATTTAACCAAAGCTATTAAAGATACGTTTTGTAAAGAAGATTCTTATATCTGGAAAGAAACCGCTGAAAAAAGATGGTCTTATTGCGGTGCAGTAATAATATTTCAATAAATAATAAATCAAATGAAAATAAGAACGATAGGGTATTACATGAGAAATTATGTTCCTTTTTATTTGCGATGTGAAAAATGGTGTGAACGTAAAGTTTTAGAATATTTAAAACGTAAATTAGAAAAAACAAAATGTAAAATAGAAAAAACGCTACTTTAAAAAAACATCGTTTTAATATGTTGCTTTACATCAGGCATTTTAAGTAAATCGTATGCTATTTTTTTTCCAAATACATTATCAGATGGATAATGCAAGCCTAACCTCAATCTGCTTCTAGCGACACCTGAAGCAAATTCTTTTAACAATTCTTTTTTATCTGGAAATTTCATAGCAATAATTGCTGTTAAAAAATGAGCTTGACACGCATGACCGCTAGGGTAAGAAGGGCTATGACCGGAAAGTGTTTCTCTTGGATGTAATTTTTGTTCAGAATAAAACGCAACCTGGTATGGTCTTGGTCTTTGGTATGAATTTTTTAATTGCATAATCAACGCACCCGTTTGATCTGTCAAATCAAATAATTTATTTGTAAATGTTTTAGACATATTTACACCACAAGCCGGTAAATATTTGGAAAACAACAATTCTAAACCGTCATCAGCGTCTTTGTAAAACTGAATTTTATCTTTCGAATATTCACCTTTGTCATATGCGTTTTGCAATTTTATAAGCTCAGCTATTTCTAATTTTGTTTCATCATAATCAGGAAATTTATTGTTTAGAAATAAATCTTTTTTTGAAGTAAATATGTTGTTTACATTCAAGTATTTTAAATTTTCCTGGTCTAAATTACCATACACTAAAAGGTCGCTCATGTTTAATTATTTTAAATCATTTGGAATTTCAAATAAAACCTTTAAAACATTTTGTTTTTTAGATTTACATTTTGTTTTTTTATCTATATAGGCTTTTAGTTTTAGCGCACCAACACCGGCTGCACCAAGAACAACAAAAGAAATTATAGCAATTTTTGTTTTTTTAGAGATTTTCATTTTGTACGAACAAAGATATAAAAAATTCCATTTATTTACATTTGTATGTTTGTGTAAATACCTAATATTCAACTATAATTAGAGTTTTTTTTCTTATTTTTGAAGTTATAGTTTATTTAAATGAGCAACAAAACATCAAACGGAAAACGTGGCGGCAACCTGGAAGGGAAACCTCATTATAATAAAAAAGGTGATTCTGTAGGTGGAATTAAAGCTGTAGTAAGTGATAATAACAATCAACCTGTCGAACTTGAAGGCGGTGAGGTAATAATCAATAAAGAGGCTTCAAAAAAACATTGGAAAGCCTTATCTAAAATAAATCAATCTGCTGGAAACGGTGTAGCAATTGGCCCTCCAGTTGATCCGCATATAGCCGATCCTGATGAATACAAAAAAGGCGGTAAAATAGATTTTAATCCAAATAAAATTCCTAATAAGTGGATATTAAAATACGCAGAGGATATTAAAAAAAATCATCCAGAAATTTGGAAAATCGGTGGTAATATGTTCGGTAATCAAGCGTTTGTAAATTTGAAACGAGTTGCTGAACGAGGTTATTGGTTGGATAGTGAAGAATGGATGATGATAAAATGGCGCTCATTTGTCGCCAGGCACAAATCAAATTTTAGAATTGCTGGAGTAATTGCAATGTTGAAATGGGTTGATAAAGTTGATAAGGGTTGGCCCTACATGAAAAAATTGATTGAAGCGGAAATTAAAAAACGTGAAAACAAAGGTGTAAAAACAACCAATGCATTAAAAGACGATGATAATTGGTTCAAAAAAGGCGGAAGCGTTAATAGCTGGAAAAATAAATTCAACACTAAATACGGTTTTGAAAAAAAGAAAAGTCATTCATTAAAAGAAATAGCCAAACTGTCTGGAGTTTCTATGAGTGGAATTCAAGGTATATACAATAAAGGTATAGGCGCATTTAAAACGAATCCAGGTTCGGTTCGTCCGAATGTAACTTCAAAAGAACAATGGGCGTATGCACGAGTTTATTCTGCGGTCATGGGAGGTAAAGCCGCAACTGTAGATGCGAAAGAACTAAAAATGAATAAAGGTGGAAACACCGAAAACATTAAACAATATTCTGAAAGTGAATTACAAGCAAGATCACTAAAAAAGAAACATTCATTAAAAAATATTGCATCTAAAATATCCAGATTAAAAGCAAAATTGAATTCTGATTTGAAAAGCGATGACGTAAAAAACGCTTTGCTGTCTTTGGTTATTTTGACTATGTTAGAAACAAGTGAACGAGTAGGCAATGAAACATCAGCCTCTAATGGTCACGTTGGAGTTACTGGTTTGAAAAAAAGCCAAGTGAAAATTTTAGGATCGAACATACGATTTGCTTATGTCGGTAAATCCGGGGTTAAACACAATAAAGAAATTAAAAACGAACAATTAGCCAATGGCTTACGCAAAGCCATTAAAAATTCACAATCAGAAAGCGTTTTCGAGACATCTGATGGGTTTAAAGTTAAAAACGATACGGTTAATCGTTATTTAAACGAATTTGATGTTACAGCAAAAGATTTAAGGGGTTATTCGGCAAATAAACAAATTGCGGCTAAGTTAAATCGTATTTCTAAACCAGGAGAAAAAGAAAGCGAACGTAAAAATCAATTTAGGGATATTGTAAAAGCTGTCGCAGAAAATGTAGGTCATGGTGCAGCAACATTGAAAAAACATTATTTGCTACCTGAGTTAGAGTTTAATTGGATGACAAAAGGCAAAGTGATTGATCTGGCAAATTTTAAGCTTGAAAGTGGCGGTAAAGCTGAAACATATAAAAAAGGCGGCAAATTAAAAAACACTATGTCAAAACACATTGACGAATTAGATGAGCAAGTCAAAGAGTTAATTGATAATGAAAGTATGGAAACAGGAATGTTTGCAAAAGGTGGCATGGTTCAAACAGCTTTTGAGATTCCAGGAACCA
>TARA_R110001632_G_scaffold33744_1_pt1 | contig 12303 bp, 7 predicted proteins | sample TARA_R110001632 | Tara Oceans TARA_R110001632 (sample SAMEA4398266) | marine metagenome | biome: Polar Biome; feature: [SRF] surface water layer (ENVO:00010504); material: water (ENVO:00002006), including particulate matter (ENVO:01000060) such as... | depth 5 m
ATTAATTTGAGCAACTGTAACTGATTTAATTACATCGGCAGCATTTGCATCTTGAATAATAACTTTATCATCACTAGCGGGGTTTGTACCTAGTGCGTTAATACCAGAAATAAATAAACCTGCATTTGTCCCAGTAATAGCACTTGTTTCTGTGTAGGTAGTACTTCCAGCATCATAACCAATACTTACTGAATTTTCACTCTTAGCCGTAGTTAGATACTGTATAGACCTATTATCTACTGTCCCAGAATAATCTAATCTTAGGATTGCTATAGGAATATCTCCAGTTTCTAATTGAGGAACTACATCTACAGTTGCCTTGTCCCCTCTAATTGCTAGAACATTAGTGCTAGCATTAGTTGCTACGAGCAAGAAATATGCATTGCCACTAGTAGGTTCATCGAAAGAAGAAGGGGTTCCTTGAGTGAATGTATCAGTAGAAATTTCTGGCATTAACTTTCCGTCTCTAACAATCCTACCCGCTCTCACTACGAATTGAGTATTTCCACTAGAATCAGTTTGAACAATACTAAAGTTCTTAGTAGCATCTGCGGTAGTTCCATTCAGAATAGCATAACTGTTCTGTAACCCTACGGACATTGCTTTTAGTATCCCACTATGGGGGAAATCTACTCCGTCAACCAATCCACTACCTGCTGGATTAGAATGTAGTCTGCTGTATTGTCCTATGTTTCTGCTGTCTGTCATATCATTCAACCTCTATGGTAATGTAAAAATCTACATCTTCTCCCGATGCGAAGGGGCCTATTCCATCAAAAGAAACTCTAGATAGCATTTCCGTATATTCTGCTATAGTAGTTCCTGCCGAATTGCTATATGCTTTATTGAAAATACCTATTTCTCTAATAGTGTGACCAGCAATAGACGCCCCGTTTATTGTAAATTTGAAATCTATGGTAGCCCCTTCACTAGTAGAAGAGGAAACTGTGACATTAAAAATAGGCACATCTAAGTCACTAGAGAAAGGACTGGTTGAGTGTCCCCCTACCCCTACCCTAGCCTTAGTATAAATGGTCTTTAGATGGAGGGCTATTGCTTCTTTTGCTACATCTAAAATCATAGTTCTTCCTCCAATACAATGCTGATAGTAGTCCCGCCAATCGTACCGAACCCTAAAGCGACCCCGAATCCAATTGTCTGTTCAAACCCAATGTTAAAAGAGTTGCTACTATTATTGGCTCGATTCTTAATTACTATTTTCTTTTCTACTATTTTGATTTCTGAGAAATCGCTCATAGAACTACGAACTTGGTTTGATTTATCATCTCTTAATTCTGAACTTACTTTCTTTGAAGCAATCAACATTTCAGCAAATCTGTCGGTTAGGTCTTTGGTGAATCTTCCCAGTTCCAATTTGACCATTCCTTGAAGCGACATTTCCATCTCCAAAACAATGTATTGGGCTGGCTTCAATCCCTCTTGTACTAATTCTAATTCTATTATGTCGGAGGGTCTAATTTGAGAAAGAGATTCATGGCCTAATTCTATTGAAACTTTTTTAGTAGGTTTTAGATTCTGCCTTAGTAATTTACTTGCTCTAGCATCTACTTCCGATTGATTAGATAAACTGTTATCCGTCACTTCCAATACCTTTCTTCCGTGTTTCTTAATGTTCTTTCCGTGTTTTCTAATTCCAACTAAGTCTTTCGAGAAAACTTGAACTTCATTATACTGGTCGAAAACAATATCAGATTGGCTAAAACTATATATTTGTAATTTATTATTTCTGTCAGTTATTTTAACCTTGGATTCAAAAGCAGTATCATCATTATCTAGTAGTGAAAACTTACCATTAGTGTGAATTAGTGCTTTGTTTTTCCTTTCTAGCAAATAATTAACTGCGGAAAACAAATCAGTTCCTTTGAAGTTAGGAGCCACAATTAAAGGATAGTCTGCCGAATAACTAGAAGTAAACTCAATATCATTTTCTTCAAAGAGATTATTGACAAGAGTATCTGTCTCTTCTCCTATTGTCACTACTGAACCAATGGTTGCTCTCTTACTCCCCCTAACTGAAGAATTAGTAGTTATAGTAAGGGTATCAGAAACAGAAACCACACCGTCAGTTTCTTTGTGCTTACCGAATATAATACTTAGTCCCCTTCCTATGGTATCATTAGTACCAGTACCCAACCATTCTATTTCGGTAGAAGTTTTATATGTAGTGTTTCCGTCGCTAATGCACATGGCGGAGGGAAGTTCTGCCTTTTTAGTATCTAGGTTGGCAAACTGATACAACGCCCGAAGCGGGCTTCTAGATACCACATACTCCTTACTACCAGCGTGTACCTTTCCATCTAAATCTACAGTACAGTACATTGAAAGAACTCCTTCATTGTGTCCCATATTTTCTATAGTACTACTAGTAGCAAAACCTATAGTGCGGTCTGGAGAGTTCTCTTCCTTTATCAAGTAGTCTTTCATCGTACTATATGTTTCATTTTTATATGGCATTTTAGTGTACTCGGAACTCAAAGTATTAAGTTTTATTTTGTTAGGAGTGAACTCGAAAGTGCAGGTTTCATTGGGTTGCATTACTCTATAGTATCCAGCAGGTAGATTGAAATCGCTAATCAATATGTGTCTTTTTGTTGCGCTACCACTATCTATTTCATGTGTAACTACATATCCCATTGAAGTAGGTGCTATGTTGTTTATTGCTGGCTGTTGAGTATCTAAAGAAACGGTTTGAGTGACAGCAGTACCGCTAGCATGTTCTACTCCTTTTTCAGATACCAAATAACAACCTGTCAAGTCTTTAATGTAGTCTAAATAAGGATAGTCGCTAGAGTTCAAAGTGTACTTGTATAGTGTAGTTCCTGCTGGCCCATCAACAGAAGAACCACTAGGTAGTTTAATTCTAACCTTGAACCCCATGTAGACTCCTTCTCCATCCGAAGTTGTTGTTGATTCTACTTCGCTACCCGTACCAGTACCGCCCCTCCTATCTCCGTTTGGATTTGTAAAGAAGTTTGGTCTTATGGTAAAACCATAATTCAACAAAGTTCCATTTGTATATTCTCTTAGATGTGCATTATTTACTGGCGGAGTTACTGTGCCAGATTCGGAAAGAACGGAGCCACCCTCAATATCAAATCTATCTAGAACAACTCCCAACATACCATATCTTAAGAATTCTTTGGAAGCATGGTCAAGGTTAGAATTAGTTACATCTACATTGCTTCTTAAGAGTTTGTTGTACTGTTTTAACAGCAAACTAGAATGTCCTGCTATAGCATTATTATCAACAAATACTGCATTACCTCCGGAATCTCCTTGCATCATTGGAAGAATTAAATTACTATGATGATTTGCCGACGCAGTATCGTGATTTAATGCATCCCCTAATTCTGCCGTAGAAGTAGCATTTAAGAATTTACCACCATGCAGTATTGAAATTAACGGGTGAATGCTAGAGTCAAACTTAGATGCTCCTTTGCTATCACCATGTCCTCTAAACACAGTTTGAAACTTGGTAGCCTTGTGTAGATTCCCACTAGCAAATCCTCCTGCACTAGTAGTGTTAATTACTTTTGAAGTGGAACCACCATATAACGAACGAAGAGTAATGGTGGTAGAATTACTTACAGCCGCCGCAACTTCTCCAATCATATTTCCATCTGAGTCACAAATAATGTCATTTTGGGCTAAGTCTACATTTGCACTAGTAGTAATAATATAGTTACTACCTAACGAAAATGTGACTGTGGCCCCGTCTGCTTTTGCTCCCACTGGTTCTATAGTGTGAAAGTGATAATTGAAAATACGCATAGTTTTCTTTTTATCTGGCAAATGTTCGGGGCTTATTTGATTCATTTGTGCATCAAAAACTAATTCAGTTAGTCGCATTAAACCAAAAGAAGTAAGTTTAGAAACATCAGCAACATCATAATCTAGAATGTTTGCAGATTGGTAGTCGCTATCTAAGAACTTCTTTGATTTACCAGCACCTGCATATTTAGAATGTTTTGTAGACAACTCATCTTCACTTGCTTTGTTCAAAAGCAAAAGCCTGTAGTCTTTTAAATCACGATTAGAATTTAATAGACTGTCGCTTCTTAGTTTTGAGTATGGTAAAATATCGGAATTAGCAAACAAGAAGAGCCTAGCCACTTTAGAATCAAATTGTTCTAAGAAATCCTTAGCATAGTAGTTTGATTTTATTCTTCCACCTAGAGTTGGGTCGTGAGTAGTAAGTACTTTTGATTTAGTGTGATTCAATTCAAAGATGAAGTAGTCCCAAAACAGTGACCCGCTTGCAGGGTGAAAGCCTCTTTCTTCCACTGGAAGGTGGGGGTGTGCGGTTTCTTTCAATCTAGCAGTTATTTTTTTAAAGGCAGTAGAAACTCTTCCTTGGTTCATCTTATATGCGGAACCATAGTATTGTAATTTACTAACACCATCATAGTAATTACTATCAGATTTTCTAGAAACCTCTTCTGTTTGTCCTGTCGAATATAAACCACTAGCAACAGTAGGGCTTTTCCTATTGAACTTTCCCTTTTCTATATGATTTATTTTATACAGCGGTACTCCAAATCTTTCAACATAAGTTTCTAAAACAGTAGAATCGTTACCGCTTAATGCCGTAGTTGGTCTAAAATAATTATAGTAGGTTGGTTGAATGTGTGGTGCAGTTCCTGCTGAAGTACTAGTTCCGAACATAGAATTGAGTAAAGTAACCATCTTACCTCCATGCAAATGTTCTCCATTTACCAAATATAAGTTATGTGTATTCTTGCCGCTAAATTGTGTATTTTCTATAGTGGAAGTATTTCCGACAAATACTTCATCACCAGATTCGTGAGTTGTAACTGGCCTATCCAAGAAAATTCTCCAAGTATCGGTTCCTCCAATAACATCATAAGCAACGACTTGAGTACTATATCCGACAAATACTGCGCCTATGTAAATAGGTTCACCATCTTTCGCCTTCGCCTTTATAGTTGAAGTACTGCTAGGAATAATGTCTATATATCTATTTGCAGTAATATCGAAAGCAGAACTTCCACTCGAAGTAACCCCTACCTTTAAGAAATTAGTGTCGTAAGTGTCGAAGTCGTTTTGGTCTACTCTACCTAGAGTTACGGGAACATATGGAGCCAATTCTATAGTAGTTTTACCATCTACAGTTGATGTATTTATTACAGTAAAATCCATCAAAGTATTCACAGTATCAAATGTTTCGTAGGTTGTACCGCCATCACTAAGCCTAGTTTGGAACATTTCTTCTTTGCTTACAGAAGAAGGACCACTGATATGAAACCCTATTGCATTAGAATCTACACCTGCTCGACTAGTAGTTGACCCAACTAAATCTACACCATCAAGAGTCTTACCGCTATTGAAAATAATTCCTTTTTCTGCATTACCTCCTAAAGAAGTAGCAAAGGAACTCAGTTGATTATCCGAAGATAGTGCTTTGTTTAGTATGTAGTTTTTCTCGGTTTCTCTCCAAATTTCTACAACATTGTGTGTAGTTACAAATGATGCTTTGGTTAATGGGAAGTGTTTTAGCGTAACTAATACCATAGTATTACTATATGGAGTAAAAATCTCACCTACCTCCCCAATATAGGCAACTACCCCGTTAGTATATTTAGCGTAAAGTCTATTTCCAACTTGGGGAACATTAGAAATAGAGGAGAGTAGTAGTGTAAAGGTTAATGAATCAAACTCAACAAAGGAACTATTTCCCACACTGGAATCAGCCAAATCACCGCATTTTTCTAGTTTGTTGTGTGGACTATACGACGAATAAATGATGTCTTCAGAAAAATTAGAATTCCTATTTATGGTTGCTGATATTAGTTTAGAATAGTTATCTCTTCCAGAAATAGTCAACAAACTCTGCCCCATATTTCGGTCTATTTCTATTTGGTCAATAGTACCGTTGAATCTTTCTACTTCTAGTATGTAATTACCAGTAACATATTCTAAGGAAGAGTAGGTTGTACTTCCTTTTCGACCTACCGAATTAGGGAAAGAAAGTTCTATGTATTTTTGTTCCCTACTAGTAGCAGTTACAGTGGCTTCTAAAGAAACATAGTTTTTATCAACAAGAACTACTTTAAATTCTCCTTCTCTTCCTTCTATTAGTGGATAGGTAGTAAGTAAATTATTTTTAGATGAACTGTATGCTCTTCTGTAAATCCTATCTCCAACAGATAAAGAAAAAGAATTAGCATTGAAATCACTTTCTATTTCTAGCCTATTGTCGGAGTCGAAAGTTATATCTTGAGTATTCTGAGTAGTATTCAGAGTACCAATCCCATTGGTAGAAATTCTAAGTACTCTATTTCCTATTTTTATTTCATCTGCTTGTTCTAAAAGATTACCTAACTCATATCCTGCTGGTATTTGAAAGGTGTATTGTCTTCCTGTTACATTAGCCAAAACCGTTGCTTTCAAGGCAAACCACTCAAAGAAAGCCGCTTTGTGTACTTGATGTCTAACTCTAAAAGCGTCGTGTGGGCTGACCTTTGAGGATAGGCTTCTAGAAACATCTACCATCTTTGCCTCCGCATAACCCCCCCTTCCACCGAAGGACTGCTTTACATTAGTGTCTATGAGGAAGGGGGCTTCGTTAGCCTTCTCTGGAGAAAAGTCATAGTGAATATATCTATACGGCCCAACTAAATTTAGGCTAGATTTGGCGTTATTATCATCACGGCGAGCATGGTAGAATGAAGTATCATAACCAGTAAAATTATTGTTTGCCAAGGTTAGCCCTTCATTAGAAGTCTGTTTGGTACTAGAGTAGTTTCTAGGGTCGTCTAGAGTTTGTAGATTATCAACTAGTAGGCTAGTCGTTTCAAATCTACTATAGTCTTTTATTGCGAATGTATAATCCGCAGTAGTAATGAAAGTGTTATTTGTAAAAGAATTAACAGTAGCATTTGATAAATTAGAAGAATCGTATTTTATGAAATACTTCTTACTATGGTCTAATTCGTTATTTTTATCTAACCTATCATTGTGGAAATAGAATAAAGGAGTAGAACATATTAGTGATTTATTTAATCTGTATGTTGAACCTGCGGTTATAGAAGTAGCCAATATACCAGCACTAACTGCTACAATACTAGTTTCAGAAATATCATCTCCCTTGAATACTATAAATTTAGCATCTTCTGGAATAGAAGTTCCTAGTCTAGGTTCAAACTCAAAACTATCTCCCGAAACATCATCAGTAGTGAATTGAGTAATTCTGGCAAAGTGATGAGTTAGACCGTTATCTGAGTTCAAGAGAACATAGTAGTTGGAACTAGAATTCACTGAATTAAATCTAATTCCAGAATTAGTAACGGTGTCAAAGCATTTTATTCTATAGCCGGTAGTTCTTTCTAGATTTAAGTACTGCGTACCTGCGGAATCTGAACCTTGGAGTTGTTGAATAAAAGTGTCATTGTTAGAATCATCTTCTGATATATAACAAAACATTCTATCTACATCTGTAAGAGTGTCAGTGTCATGTATTATTGGATTAGTAGGGCAATCAAAATTGACATTGTTTCCTGCGTTTCCTAAAGTCGCCACTACAGTAGGATTAACAGTAGTGCCTTTTCTCATAACATGAACGGTCACAAGTCCACCTCTTCAAATCTAAAATAGAGCATTGTATTAGCATATCTAGGAGTTAAACTAAAAGTAGTGAACGAATCCTTTGCTCCCGAAGAAATTGAGAACTCATGCAACTCTCCCATAAATTGTTTGTTGGCAGTAGCACTGTCTGCCCCAGTACTTCCGTTTCCATTAGAGGCTAAGAATAAATCCGACTTATCCATGACAAAACTACCCCCAGTACTATGAAGCCCGCTGGTAATCTTATTTCCATCAAAATATATATTCATTGTTTTGCTAACTGAGTCATAAGTAGCGGCTATGTGATTAAAACTTTCAATATAAGATGGGTTCATTGGTGCTTTAATGTAAATGTCCGTAGAATTAAATGCGGTAGACTGTGAAGTATTTAGAGTGACAGTAAAAGGAGAGGAACTAGTAGGAGCAGAGGCCACAGTTCCTAGAGAAGTAAAACCAAATCCATTTTTTATGAATAGTTCTTGGTCTTTGTGAAATACATCATTGGCGGTAGAAACGAACGCCAAAGTATTACCACTATTACCGCTTGATAGTGTTGTTTTACCATAAACATGAGTATATTTTCCAGCCGAATTAAATATTCCTTTAGGGTAAGAGTTATCAGTATGGCTGGCTAAATTCCAGTTAATTCCACTAGAAGGCAAAATAACTGCATCACTGGTTATAGTACTAGTAGTAGTACCAATAGTAACAGAAAAACTAATTTTGTATTCTGCGGGTTGGTTTTCATTATGTAGGGTAGTATTTATTAATGAGAGTTTAGCATTGGCACTGTGAAAAATAATCATCTCATGGGTTCTCTTCGCCACCTCAGATAAATAATAATTGGAAACATAGTTAGTTTGAGTATCGTCTATTTCTATTGCTGGCATTACTTTCTTAGAATCAGTAGATACACCGGACAGACTACCTACACTGTGCCTTCCATAACCATTAACATCATACGGCGTAACGGTAGTTTCTATAGTAAAAGAATCTTTTAATGACCAAACTCCATGAGTAATATCGTCATCGTCAGTACCCGAACCAAAAGTATTGTCTTGTCCTCTAGGAGTATTATCTGAGTAGTCTACTTTTATGTGACCATTACACATAACAGGGAATACCAAACTTCTTTGTTTTCCTGTCAGTACTCTATACATTTAATCACCTCACGAAATTGCATCTGCTATAGTTGTGGCTATCTTGCCATTAGGGAAAATCTTAGCAATTTCAAATGTCATGGAGAAACTAATGTCTATTGTTTCTGAATCAATAGTACAATCGAAATTTCGTATGAACCCCTTTAGGCCCTCGTCAGTACTTGCCGTAGGGAAGGGACTAGAAATAACTGTACCATAGTTATCAAGAGTTGAATCTGCACCCCTAGAGGCATAGTTGAAAGGTATTGAAACCGAAGTAGAAGTACCTGCTCCTGCATCTACTCCCCTTTGTCTTCCCTTTTCATCTACCTTAGAATCATACAAAAACAATAACTCGTTCACTGATTGATAGGGTTGTAATCCAGTAGAGTCTACGCTAGAGTGAATCATCTGCGCTACTTCGATAGGAGTATATATTTTACTTCCTGTAGTCGCATCATCTTCTTCCCAAGTTTTTGTAATCACAGTATCAGTAATGAATCCCTGTAGTGTAATTGATTTGGAAGCCATACCTAAATCCAATGCGGCAGTAATTGATTCTCCACTTAATGCTCCAGATAGAGGGACATCAACCGAAGGTATTGTTTTATTTGTTGCTATTGTTACGCTAGTAACTTTCAAAGGTATGGTATTTACTGATAGGTCTGCCACTTGATAGGCTCCGAATTTTAAGAAAACTACATGGTCTAAACTACTCATAATATCAAATTCCTGTTGTCCTAGAAGAAGTACTTCTGTTAATTTCTTTGTTAATCATTTGCCCTACTTTTTGAGCAATCAGCCTTAGTTCACTATCCGAGGCTCCCAGCCTGCCTTGGACATTCACAGTGATGTTGTTTCCACCACCACTGCTAACCATACTTTTAGATTCTTGATTAGAATGTACTCGGCTTCCTTTTGGTAGTCTTACTAATTCTGGGCCTCTTTCACCTACTAAAGAGAGGCCACTCTTAGTCACACCACCATTGGCGAATGGATTTATGGCTGCGAGAATTGCCCCAATAAACACTACAGCAAGACCGGCTAGTATAAACGGAAGTGCAGTAAGGAAAGTCCCAATCGAACCCACTGCAAATAATACAAGAATAAAGCCAGTAAACAATGCTCCTGCTAGTACCATAATAAAACCTAATGTATTTATCACCGCTACAACTTTTTCTTCTATTGATTTCCCATAATCACCTATAATAGCCTGTATTGCACCCAAGAGAGGGGAAAATAATATGAGAAGTAATCCCCCGAAGACTTCCAAAAGACCATATCCTATTGTTAAAAATGCATCAAATACATCTGTCAATGAGCCGCCTTGAAATATAGCATCATACAATGCCATACCTCCTTCTACCATTGTACCAATCCCCGAAGCAACTAGTTTTATTCCTCCAGTAACAACTGTAAGGATACCTCTAGCCCATTTTTTTAACGACTTACTATTTAATCCTAGACCTTTAAATAGCCTAACTAATAAAAACAATGCAACTAGTCCAGCAAATATTACAAAGGCTAATTTACCAAATAACAATAAAGATACGGCAAAGAACATACCTGCCTTTTTCATTACCTTGTCTGTTCTTTTAGCAAAAGACACCGCCTTACTTCCAAGGTAATCAGTAAATCTTCTCATTTTCTTTTTTCTTCCGTTTTCTTTTTTTATGAATTTTATTATGCTATTATTTTTAATTTTAGTAATTAAACTTTCTTTACCAGTCACTTTGGCAGAAAGAGTACCCGATTCTAAACCCTCAAACAAACCGGCAAAGGTAGGGGCTTCTTTCATTTTAAATATGGATTCAATTTGGTCTTTAGATTTTCTAAAAGAACCACCAACTCCATAGAGAACCTTACCCATAAAGCCATCTCTACTCCCTCCCGCTAAAGGCTTCATAACAAACTTATCAACTCCGGATAGTAATCCGTCCATACGATTTTTAAAGATAAAATAGCCGGGAACACCGTACATCATTTTGTGGAAGAAACCAGCCCCTCCAGTGGTTCTTCTTAAAAACCCTTTATCTGTACTACCAATAAACCTAGTAAGTATTGTTTCTACTTCCTTTACTTCTTTAGCAGTTTCTTTAGCGGATTCTCCCAAAGTTTCCATTGCCTTGCTTTGTGCTTTCATAGCAGTACTAGATGCTCTTAGAATAGTAAGCATCTCTTTTTGAATTTGGACTAAACCATACATAGTGTTGTTGATTTTTTCCAAATTTAATTCAGCCATAGTATCACTTCGCCTTATTCATTTCCTTATTCATTGCTTCGGCTTTAAGTTCTTCTACATTTCTGTGTATATACAAAAAGTCCATCACCATACTTGCTGGCATTTGCATCACTTCTAAGGGGCTTATTGATAATGCGCTAGACAATGTGTAGGTGATTAAGAGAGATGCCATAGCAGGGTCTTTACTCCTGCCATTAAGGGCATCTCTCACTCTTCGTTTTTTGCTGAATCCTCGGCTAGTGATTCCATTGGGTTAGGTAGCACTTCTTTCAGTTGCGAGCCGATATACGGCGTGAGTCTAATGAGTTCTAGAGTGGAAAGACTTGGTTCAGTACGAACAACAAACTTCTCTACTAAGTAACGATACATGGCGTTCAAATCAATTTCAAAACTTTGATTCTTTCCATCTACTTTCATCAAGGTTGTCATGGCTTGTTCTACTTCTAGCCATGTTGGTTCTCTTACCCAAACCTTGAGATATTCGTCGCTTTCCGGTGACACTTTTAATTCGTGACACTTCTCTTCTTGTAGTGCAAATAGCGCACTCTTATTTTTTACTATATTTTTTTCCATAATTTTATCCACCTTCAAAAACCAACAAACAAACAAACGGTGTTGGTGGAGTTTAATCTAGCCTTGTAAAATCCAATGTGTTATGACCTCACAGGTATGCAAACTTCTTGCTTGAATAGTGCCTTCAATAATAACTGCCCCTTTGTCTTCCGGCATAGGCCAAGAGTTAGAAGTTAAGAAATAGTTGCTAAACTTGAGAGTAATCTTTTCTCCGTTGCCCTTTGTGAAAACTAATTCAACTTGGCTATTTGTAGTTTCCGAAGTATTGACTAGTTCATTATACATTGCATCATCAGTGACCATAGCACTGAAAGTCATTTCGTAAGTTCTTTGTGCTGGAATAGCATCCTTAACTCCACGACTTCCAATTCCAATAAATCGCTTATCAGTAAGAGTATTGTTCATGGCTAGGCTGAAACTAGTAATCTTCAAGAACGGTTGTCCGAACATCTTAATTTGTCCATCGGAGAAGAAGAATGGTTCTCGGAAAGAATCAGTAGAATCATAGTTGATGAAAGAAGTTTCAGCAGTGACTCCCCTTCTAGCCTCATAGGATTCAGTCTTTTCTAGGTTGTGAATTGAACGAACCATGCAGTTCATGCTCATCTTGAGTTCTTCGTTTTCGTTAGCAGTGAGGTTGAGAGTATTGACTCGGTTTCCTCTAGCAATTCTAACGAAGTTTTCCGTTTCATCCTCGTTAGCCGTTTCAGTTCTGTAGGTATTACTAGATGAGAGTTTAGAAAA
>TARA_R110001632_G_scaffold233163_1_pt1 | contig 12298 bp, 15 predicted proteins | sample TARA_R110001632 | Tara Oceans TARA_R110001632 (sample SAMEA4398266) | marine metagenome | biome: Polar Biome; feature: [SRF] surface water layer (ENVO:00010504); material: water (ENVO:00002006), including particulate matter (ENVO:01000060) such as... | depth 5 m
CTTGAATAAAATTCGCTTGTTGTGGAAAGGTAAGGGATAGATAGTTGGTTCAGTAAACCTTAGTTTCTCTCTTTCCTTTACTACTTGCGCTTGTAGCTCAGCTGGATAGAGCACCTCCCTTCTAAGGAGGCGGTCGTAGGTTCGAATCCTACCAGGCGCACTAAATTAAAAACAAATAAATAAGTATAAATTAAAAAAAAACATGGGATACGAATTAAAAGGTAAAGTTGTAGAGGTAGGTCAGTTACAAGAATTTAAAAACGACTTTAGAAAAATAGACGTAGTAATAGAAACTGGTGGAGAATACAATCAGTTTATAAAGTTCGAAGCTTTTAAAAAAATAGCTGACGGTATAGTAAGTGAAGTGCAAGTAGGAGATACTTTAAATGTATTGTTTGATCTTAAGGGTAATGAGTATAAAGGTAAGTATTATACTAATGTTGTTGTTTATAAGTATGAGTTAGAATCTAATAACACTACTAATAATAAAGTAGAGCCTTTAGAGCAAGAAGGTTTGCCTTTCTAATTTCTAAATAAGTAATTTATAAAATAGTTACTAGTTTATTTTTTTGTAAACAATTTTTAGGTTACATTTGTAGTATACAAATCAAGTTTAACCTAACTAAAATCCTGATAATACATACTCAGGTAATTACAAGATGATTAATGTTCAAGAAGTATTAAATTCAACAGAAACTAATTTCACTGTTTCTAAGTACCCGGCTTTTTCAATTATCAATGGTGAGAAAATCAACACGTCCTCATACAACTTACATAGAGATGATACAGGTCAATTCTTTTGCTCTGTAGGTGATAGGTATACTGTTATGCAAAACGAGGAGTTAGCTTCAATACTAGTTACTATTCAAAATGAATTTGGAGGAGAGTTTGCTTCAAAAGAAATTTCTGGTGGAACTTTAGGTAAAAAAGGAGATAAAGTTTTTTATCAACTAGCTTTGCCAGACGGTTACGTTAATGATGAAGTTTTAAAAAGAAACATTACAACTCTTAATGGACACAATAACAGAAACTGTATAGGTTTTGGTGCTACTAATACTGTTGTGTCTTGTTCTAATATGTTTCATATGGCAATGAAAGATTTAACTAAAATCCGTCATACTGCTACGGCTTCAGAAAAACTAGCTTTAGTTGCTACTGAATTTAAGAACGCTATGATGGGTGAAAAGATGATTATGGACACTTATAAAATTATGAGTGAAATTAAGTCTACACCTCACGTTAAAGAAACTCTTAAGAAGATTATAATGAAGGACGCATACAAAGCAATATCAGCTCAAGGTGGCGATAAGTCTAAGATCTCTACTAGAATGACTAATAAATTAGTTAGTTATAATAATTCTATAGTCCACGAGTTAAACGCTAAAGGTGATAGTATTTGGGGTTTGTTTAATGGCGTTACTTACTTTACTAATCATAAAGACACAAAGGTTAAGGATATTAATAACCTTATGGTTGGTAGAGGTTATAAAGCTAACAAAGAAGCTTTTGATTACTTAAGTAACTATGCCACTGAAAAGAAATCAAAATTAGTAACTATCTAAATAAATAATGGGGGATTAATTTCCCCCTTTTTTTTTATATGTATATGGAAAAAGAAAATACATTTGGTAGAAAAAATAGTAAAACTATTACTGTTCATTATTTTAATTTACAGCTTGAAAAAGCTTTATTTAAAGTAGAAGAAGAATCTGGTTTTAAAATTAATAGTTATGATTTTTACCCTAAATACGGTGAACCTGAGACTCGTTATGAAATAATCCATGTATATACTAATACTATTGTATTTGATCAAGCTACGTATCCAGAAAGAGGTGAATTAGCAAGTAATGTAATACAGTGGGGATTAGATAAAGGAATATTAAAAGAAGAGTAATATGGAAGAAGAAAAAGAAAAATATGAAATAGAAGATCTAATAAGTCTAGGTTTAATGAGCAAACAACAGCTTTTATCTTTATTAAAACTAGAAAATGATTATGATTTTATAAATGAACTAATTGATATTTCTAAGAAAAATAAATGGGGTGACTTTAGAGGAGAACTAATTAGCAGTAAATTAGTCCTATTAAAGCCAGAGGAGTTGTTGTATGATAAATATAAATATTTACAGTTTGATAAATTTAACCTTAGGGTTCTTCATCAACAAATAAATTACGATAAAAACGATATTATTAATTTATTAAAAGAGTTTGTGAAAATTTTACCTAAAATGGAATACACTAAAAAAATTATACATAAGCATGTTAAAAAAGAAAGCGCAATAGATAGAATGATGAAAAGCGTTATAAAAAATTACGATAAAAATAAAGATTTATTAAATTAACTTATGTCTAAAAAAATAGTAAAAACAATTAGAGGAGGAAGTCTAAAGAGTTATAATAAATTCTTACAAACTCACATAGATCAAAAATCAGATTTTAAAGTTACTTCTTCTGGCATGTCTAGACTAGTTGAGTTTGATGATGGAATTAGATACCGTTTCTTTGGGGCAAATCTAAAAAGTAAAATAGACGGAGCTTACTTTGTTACATCAGTTAGAAATCAAATAGACAAGTATATAGAAAAACATGGTATTATTGAGGTTAAAGAAAAGCCAAACATACAGATGTTTAATCCTATAGCCATAGATAATTATCATAATAAACCTATTTGTTGCTTAGACTTAAACTCTTGTTACTGGAGGACCGCGTATCTATTAGGTTTCATAGATAAAGAGTTATACGATAAGGGAATAGAATCAGGTTTAAAAAAAGGCTTATTAGTTTCTATAGGTGCTTTAAATAAAACTCCTTCAATACAGGAGTATGTAAAAGGTAAAAAATTAGTAAGATCTTTTGATAATGATTATAGTAGTAAATATTCTCCTTTTTATTGGGCTATTATATGCAAAGTAAGAGATTTAATGATGGAAGTTTATAAAGTGTTAGGTAACGACATGTATATGTGGCTAACTGATTGTGCTTTCGTTAAATCAAGTAAGCAACAAAAAGTAATAACTATATTTGAAAAGTATGGATTCCCTTATAAAGTGTATACAAGTAACTTTGTAGAATCAACAGACATTGGTGTTTTATGGTTTGATTGTAAAAGCAATAAACATAAAGCTATGTATTACGCGGATAGATTAATAGACGAGAACTATAACAAGTGGAAGTATATGAAAAAATCGTATTCTAAAAACACAATATTATAAATAATTAAAAATAACTGTTAGTTTATTTTTTTGTAAACAATAAATGTGTATATTAGTAGTATACAAATCAAGTTTAACCAAACGAAAATCCTGGGAATACATAACCAGGTATTTAAAAGATGAGCTATCGCGAAAAAGTAAATCAAGCTGCAGATTTAGTTGATGCTAAATTAAATGCATTAGGATTAAGTAAAGTAGTAGAAGTTAATGTAGTTTACGATCCTGAAATTAACGATCCTATCGTCAAAGCAACTTACATAGAACATGGTGATAGATTCGGTAGAAGGTATTTTAAATTAGTAAATAATCTTCCACTTGAAGATCAAGTAAAAGTATTTATGAACTGGTTTGAAGGTCGTATAGACTACTTAAAAGCTCCTTCATCTTTGCAAATAGAATCTTGGAAAAACAATATTCACCCACAGCGCTTCAAGAATTGGGTTGATCTAATGGTAAAAGATTGTTAAAATAATATTACCGAGCGAAATCTCGTTAAACTAATTCGTTTATAATAAAAGCTAAAACACTTTGCAGATTTAGGAACCACGCAGCTTAGGCATGGTGGAAGTAGAGCATACGCGGAATCTCAAAAACCCCTACTGATTGTGGAGTCATCGACGGGTGATATAGCTTTTTTAAAGAAACGCGCAGTTTAGTTTACTGCTAGTCAAGGTCGAGACGATGGAATTGGTTTGACAACCAAATGATCTATATGGGTTGACGTAATTATGTATAGGATAAGTGGGAGGCTGTGAAGCACATCGCTAGATGAATGTGGAATAGGGCACTGTAATAAATCTCATTGACGAAATGAGCTATTATTATGGGTGAGCTCTGAAAGCCAGACTTGAAATACCACTCGAGAGTTACGTTTAAATTGTGAGAACGCCCAGGTTAACCACCTGCCGCTAAAGATACGATACTAACGTCTACGGACTATAAGAGGTGTGTCAATGGTTTTTAAATAATAAACTGTTTATTTTTTCGTAAACAAATATTGTTTATATTTACACTAACATTAAAAATTACAAACTATGATAAAAAACATGGAATTTAAAATTCAAATAGACCCAACTTACGTTAGCGTATATGATGAGACAGATTTTATAAAAAATAACACTTCATCTTTAAAGGATAAAGCTATTGAACAAGTTACAATGAGTTTAAATATTGAATATGCTATAGACCTTGACGCTAGATCTTATGGCATTAAAGATTTAACGATGACAGCTTATAAAATAATAGGTATAGCTTTTATAGAATATTATGCTGACAAATCTGATGAATTAACTGACGTAGATCAAGAATATGATTTATCTGAATTCACAGTAGTATTTGAAAAGGCAGTTTTCGATGGCGACACAACCGGAGGAATGAGTGTATATCCTTATTCAGCTGAGATATTTTTTGATAAAAAAAGAATAGAATTACAGTATTAATCATTAAGACGTTAAGACTTTAATTATTCAATAGCCACATGAATAGTTTTAGTTTTAACGTTTTTTTTTAAAACCAAAAAAAATGAAAGTAGGTTTAGTAGGAATACTTCAAAACCCAAGCGTAAGAATGAGTTCTCATAACGCTGGTTGGACGCATGTTTATTTATCAATGTTACAAGCGAAACATGACGATGTAGAGGTAATAAATGATTCTTGTAATTGGAATGAATACGATGTTATTTACATAAACGAAGGTGTTAATTTTAAAGAAGGTGTATGGAATTTATTCGGTGGAGTTTCAGACAAACTGATCAAAAAGCTAGCTCAATTAAATAACTTCAAAGGCTCTATCTTCTTTTGGGGTGATTTCACTCCGAACTACAATGAACTTATAGAGAAACGAAAAATATCTAAACACTTATTAGGTGACAATTATAATATACCTAGTTTAAAAATAAATGTTTTACCTTCTATTAATAATTCAAATAAACTAGTTTTAGGTGATAGTCATACAATATCAGTTTACAATTCAGGATATGATATAAAAAGAATGGATGGTAAAACATTAAATGGTATACTTAAAGAAGGCCTTATTAATCACATAAAACCACATCAAAACTTAATAAGGTTGTACGCTGGTAATATAGATGTAAGGCATCACATCTGTAGACTTTATAAAGAAGACGAAAGAACACTACAATGTGATAGATTAATTTCAGAACTTGAATCACAAATTAAAGCTCTTGAAAGCTCTAACATAAGTTTTGAAATAGTTAAACTACTTCCTATAGAGAATGAAACAAGAAAAATACCTAAGACTGGTTATTATGACAACAAGCCATTTTGGGGCTCTTGGAGAGAAAGAACAGATATTTCTAGGTATATAAACAACGAACTGCATAAAATGTGTTTAAGGTTGCGTATAGAGCTTTTAGAGTGGAATTCATTAACTAATAATGATCAAGAGTTAGATTTTAAAAACATGGAAGCTAAGCAAAGCGTTCATTTGGCTCCTTCATCTTATATGTTTGATTTTATAATTAAAAAAGATAAAAACAACTTAACATTATTTTAAATGGAGAATCAAAAGGTATTTAATATAAACGAAGACGTGTTAAAAGCTATAGACGATTATAACGTTAAGAGCAATTTAATGCAAAGATATTATTTCGAGTTTAACCCAGACGGTATAACCGAAGATCAATTAAAAGAAAAAGTAAACGATGACTTGGTATTTAACGTTAGGATATATGATATGCTTGATAGGAGGTATGCTGCTTTTAGTTCTTTTATTGAAGCTATTAAACAAAAAGATAATGATCCAAAGAAAAATGGAAAATGGTTTAATAAGTTAGACAAGATGCCTACATCTAATTGGATTATGTTATACTATTTATTTAGACTAACAGGATCAGGTATTAATTATAAACCTAAATCTACATTACCTTTTGGAAGTCATGGTTTTGGAAATTGTTGGTTAGTAGAAAGGATGCTATTAAACGACACGTCTATAACTTCTTGGCTAAAGTCTTTAAGTAAACACAGAGGTCCTTATACCGATAGCAAGGGTTATTTGTTACCTCAAATATCATATAAGCATTTAAATAATGGTCATTTAAAGCACTTTATACTTACTGAGTCTGAAGACCTAATGATTAATTTATACAACTTTATAACAGAGAAGAGAAGAGATATAATAGAGTGTGTTGATTTCTGTAATGACATACTTGTTAGTAAGGGATTTAAAAGACAGTCTTTTGTTCTATCCGCTACAATGGCAGATATATCAGAGTATCATCCAGAATTAATAAATCCAAACTCAATGATATATGCAGGTACTAATGCTAAAAGATGCATAAACCTAATATTTAGTAAGAGCAAGAAAGTTTCTAATTTAGAATATGAAAGCGCTTGTATTCAATTCTTAGCTGATCGTTATAACTCAACTCCATATAGTGTAGAAGATTCTAGATTGTGTGATGTTGTTAGGTATTTTAATGAATATCAATCTAAACATCATATTTTACAAAACAATAATGTCGAATATAAAAATTCTTCAATATTAAAAGAAATATATGGTGAAAACAAGTATTATGAATTCGTTAAATCTATAAATAAGAAAAACTCTAAATAATATGTTTTTAAACAAACAAGCCGGAAACTACAATAAAGATGTTTTCTTTAACGATTACGATAAAACACTTAAAGACTATTTAGAAGTCACTAAAGACTTTAAATCTTCATTTGATGATTTTACAATAAAGGAAGTAAATGGTTTTAATGTTATAGACGAATCTGAATCAAATCCAGTAGGAGCTAAAGCTAGAATGGGAGAGTTTTTAGTTAAAAATTTACCTAATAAAGAATTAGTATACGTACAACCTAGAAGAGGATTTGCTGGTATAAGCTTATCTTATTTATGCAAGAAATATAATAAAAACTTAACTTTAATAATGCCTTCTTCTAAAGAGCCTAGTCCACATCAAACTTTATGTATTGAATATGGTGCTAAACCAATATTCGTTAGAATAGCTGCTATGCCAAACGCTAATAGAATAGCGAAAATATATGCAGAACAGACTGGAGCAGCTTTTATACCTTTAGGTTTACAGCACCCTGACGTAATAGCTGGTGCTGTAACATGTTTTCATAATTTATTTAAGAATATAGATAAACCTAAAACAATGTGGAGTGTAATATCTACAGGCGTATTAACTAGGTCTCTTCAAATAGCTTTACCAGAAACTGATTTTAATTGCGTAGCTGTGGCTAGAAACATACAAGATGGAGAGTTAGGTAGAGGTAAATTTTATTCTTATCACAAACCATTTAATAGTAGATCAGATTTAGTCCCAGATAAGTTTAATTGTGAACCTAGTTATGATTCAAAAGGATGGGATTATATGAATAGATACGGCAAGAAAGGTGATTGGTTTTTTAGCGTCGCAGGTGAAGCTCCATTGCCTACTTTAGATTCTAAATCTATAGATTCATATAGAGATTGGAATGACTTTAAAGATTTAAAAGCTTTAAACATAGTCATATGATAATAAATGACATGGATGATTTGTAAATTCTAAAACGATAAATATGAAGAAAAAAGATTTAGGTGGATATAAGACAGATCCAAAAATAAGAAAAGAGATAGATGGTATTTTAAAACAAAACGCTAGAAATGTAGCTAATTTTGGTACCAAAAGCAAACATGACATATCTTCAAATACTACATACAAAAAAACCTGGAAAGATATGCAAAAAAGAATAAAAGAACTAGACCCAATATTTTACAATCTCATAAAAAAACAAGACTAACATGGAAAAAGAATTTATAGTTTCAACCACTAATAAAGAATTAGTATTTGATTATTTACCTAAAGAAAAGATAAAGTTTAAATTATCTAAAAAAGACAGGAAAATTATTTTCCCTAAAAACTTCTGTTATTCTCAACAGTTATTAAAAGAGTCTTCTAGAATATTTGAAATACCATTAGCTAAATCTTATATGTCTCAAATTAAAAATGGAAATAGGAAAAGTTTTAGTATGGTAACTCTTTTTAAATTATGTGTATTATTAGACTGTGAACCTTCTGATTTTTTTAATTGGAATAGTTGGAGAAAAAAGGCTAATTCATTATTAAAAAGAAATCCAAATGGATATAAGATTTCTAATGAAGATATAAAAAACATGTTATAAATGGATTATAACGAAATCAAAGCTATTGCTACAAAGTTTAATACGTATTATATAAAAAACAAATACGAATTAAATATAAAACCATTATCTTATGATGATTGGTATGAAAAAAATATACTTAGTGATTCTAATGAAATAGAATTTAAAATAGACGAAGTTATTAATTTTTTAAATACTAATTGTCAAAATTACGGTAAACGGGGTTTTTTATTAAAAGGAAAGAAAATTAGATCTTTGATTAGACAAAAAATAAAAGAAGGTTTTAATACTAACGACTTTTATGATGTTATAAAAGTTAAATCCATGTGGTTAGCTGATAAAAACATGCATAAGTATTATAGACCAATGACTTTATTTGGTAATAAATTTGAAGACTATTTAAACGAAACTACAGAACCAATAACTGATAAAACCAATGAGCAATTTAATCAAGCTATCGACCGAGCTTCAAACGATACCTACTAACGTTGTAAATAGTAGCGAAAAAGAAGTATTGCATTACATTATAAATAAACCTAAAACTTTCAAAGACTTTGATAATAATGATAAACAAAAACTAGGTGTTTATCTTATAGCAATGAGCAAGTTTTTAGGTATTAAACAAACTTTAGATGATGTTCAAAGAAAACTACTAGTTAATACTCTTTGCTCAGAGGTTAAAAACTTTTCTTTTGAAGAGTTAGATAAGGCTTTTAAAATGGCTTCAATGGGTAAGTTCGAAGAAATAGATAATCAACACTATCAGTTTTTAAGCCCAATATATATATCAAACATTATTAATGCTTATATAAAATACAGAAATGGGATTTATAAAAAATATAAAAACCATAAAGACAGTAATGTAGTAGAAAAGAAGTTATCAAAAGAAGATATAATAAGAATTTCGACAAACTTTATAAAAGATGAAATTGAAGAATACAAAGAAAACAAAGAAGAATACTTTGATTCAGAGTATAAAATAATCATGTACAAGCACTCATATAAAACACTAAAGAAAGCAGGTATAATAAAAGGGAAAGAACTAAATAAGATAGACGATATAAAATCAATATTACGTAAATTTTATAACTTTATATTAAAAAACAATATAAACGTTATACAATACATGAAAGATCACTACGATAAGTTTTAATATATAAAATTACGATATAAAATTATATTTTTTATATTTGTCGTAGTATACTAAAATTTTATATATAAAAGATATGAACGCAGCATCAGCAAAAGCAGGTTTTATAACCCATAACCAAACAGATTCAAAGTCATTCGTTAATGGTATTACGGTAGTATCTATAGTACTTGGTACTTTATTTACATTAAAGCAGTTACAAAAAACAAGATCAGAAGAATTAGCTTCAGCTATTAAGATAGGTATTTTAGAAGAAGAGTTAAAAGATGTTAAAGCTCAATTAAATCAACAAGGTTTAGATATAATATAATATGGAAAAGAAATCAAAAGGTGGTTTAACAAAAGGTCCTTCTCACGCTAAAGGTGGTATAAAAATGCAAATAGGCGCTGATGGAACCCAAATAGAGGTAGAAGGTGGCGAGGGTATTATCAATAATGTTGTTATGGATAGTATAATTACTCATGACTTTGAAGGCAAGAAGATGACAGCTTGTCAAATAGCTTCTTTTTTAAATCAAACAGACGGCAACGGTGTTAAATTTTCTTGTGACGTAAATGATAACCCTTCTTTCTCTGAGGGTATTGATAGAGAGATGGAGGAAGCCATTAGTAAAAGAAATAAAGGCGGAGAAATAAAATTAGATGGCGGAGAAGGAATTATAAATAAATACGTTATGGCTAGTAAAAAGAAATACAGCTTTAATGGTAAAAAAATGACTCCTTGTGATATATTATCAGAACTTAATCAATCTAGATCAGAAGGTCGTAAGTTTAATTGTTCTGAAACTGAAAAAACTGATATGACACCAACAGATCCATCAACTGGTTTTGCTGAAGGAGGCGAAGCTAAAAAGAAAACAAAAAGAGGGGAATACGCTAAATTAGCTGCTAAGATAAAAAAAGAAGAAGGTATAACTTATAGAGAAGCTCAGAAAAAAGCAAGCGCTATATTCAAGGAAATGAAAGCCAAAGGAGGCGTAGCTGGAGAAGTTAATGGAGACTTTCCGGGAATAGGTGAAACAGTTAAAGCAAAGGATCTTAATTATGAGATGTTAGATTATTTTAATAGAATGAACATATCATTGTCAATTAATACAAAATCTAAAAATAATATAAAAGGTAGTGTTGGTACGATGTTTAATGATTTAGTATTTAATGGCGGCGATATTGATAAAAAGGATATTGTAAGTGTTAAGATAATCGAATCAGTAGTTAATGAATATAAAGCCAAAGGAGGCGTAGCTGGAGAAGTTAAAAAAGAAGTTAAAAAAATAACAACACCTAAAGCTGTAACAACAGATATTGCTGAAGAAGTAGCTGAAGCTGCTTTATTTGATAAAGGTGGTAAAGCGGAGAATGTAGAACATAAAAGTAATGTATCTAACGTAGATGATATTAAAGCGTCTTTATTATCTAGAGGTATTTTAAATGAAGGGGGAAAACTAGCTAAAGGTAGTGTTGTTTTCCCTAAAGACTTTATGAATTATGTTAAGTCTGATAATGTAATACAAAGATCTAACGGTTTATATTATAATAATGAAACTCAATATAGAAAAGGTTTTACTTTAAAAGAACTTTATAAGTGGACACAAAAAGAAGATTATGAATTTGCAAAAGGTGGAGATATAACCCCTTTTGAAAAAACAAAACAATATTTCGGTCAAGACCTAAGCTTAATTGAAATTTACGATGAAGATAAAAACCGTAACTGGGATGATGAAGCTCAATCGATGATTGAATATTACCAAAGACAAGGCAAAAAGGCCATGGTTATTCATAGGGGTAATTTACATGCGTTGTATTCGGAAAAGTCATCTTACGCAAAAGGTGGAAATGTAGGTGATAAAATTAGAGTATCGAAAACTCCTTATATGACTTCTTTTAGCACGTTGTATGATAAAGATTTAGAAATTAAAGATATAAAAGAATTTAAATTTGGCCTTACTGGAGACAAGAAATTTTACGTTGTTAATTACGACGGAGAAGAATATGAAATTCCAGAGGATATGATTCAAAGGGGAGAGATGATTAGATATAAATCTGATTATTATGACCAAGATTCTTTTGACTTAACTAGAAGAAGCGCAGATCAAGCAGTAAAAATAATTGGAAAAACAGCAAATGAATATGCTGAGTTAAAAGGTTTGGATAAAGAACAAATTGACAATATGAATAGTGACTTTGACGTACATTATCGAGATGGTGCTGAAGCCTATGGTGAATATGGTGATTTTGAAGATGAATATGTGCAAGATGCGAAAAGGTTATTTAATAAGTATATAGGTAAATATGGTGAAGATCATGTTGCTACTTTTTATTGGGACAAAACATACGCAAAAGGTGGAGATGTTGGTCTTGGCTCTGTTGTAGCAAATAAAAAAAATAAAACTATTGGTATTGTAAGAGATTATTTCGAGAAATATGGCGAAGCAATAACAGATGCAGATGGGATTGTAAATATTTCTGATTTAGAACCATACAATGCTAAAAAACATAAAGATTATAATATAGCTTCATCTACTAAAGATGAAATAGAATCAGCCGAAATGGAATACGCGAAAGGTGGAAAATTATCTAAAAAAGTAAAATCTATCAAAAAAGAATTTGTTGGTGTAAATAACAAACTTCGTGGAGTAAAATCTGATTTAGAAAAAGCAAGTTATAAGGATGATAAGGCTTACAATTTATCTCGTATGGCTTCCGATACTGCTTATACTGGAACGCAATATCAAGATAAGTTGAATAAACTAGAAGATGATATGATAGATGAGGGTTACGCAAAAGGTGGAAAGACTAAAAAGTTTCCATTAGCAGTTCAGCGTAG
>TARA_R110001632_G_scaffold55276_3_pt1 | contig 12297 bp, 12 predicted proteins | sample TARA_R110001632 | Tara Oceans TARA_R110001632 (sample SAMEA4398266) | marine metagenome | biome: Polar Biome; feature: [SRF] surface water layer (ENVO:00010504); material: water (ENVO:00002006), including particulate matter (ENVO:01000060) such as... | depth 5 m
TTCTCCTTTTAATGCTAATCCTGATTTTTCATAACTAAAAGTTTTATAAGTACCTGAAGTATCTAAATCTTTTAAAGGACCACTTAAAAGTGTACTTCCCCCATATTCTTTAACATTTAAAATAGTTGAAGGTACTCCATAACAACTCATTAAAGCCCTTAAGCCTCTTTCTGTTCCTTTAGTTTTTAAAAGATAAGGAGCATTATGGTATAAACGTTTCCAAATTTCTTTAGTTATTTGTCCTTTAGGTATAGACCCTTCATTTGAGGCCGTTACCATAGTTTTTATTCCTTTTTCAACATTATAAAATGCATTTGAATTACTACCTACTATATACTGGCCTATTATTAAATTACCTACTGTGTTATCTTGTATTCCTTCACCTAAAATATATTCTATTAAGTCTGCATTTTCAAATTGATCAAAAGTATCTATACCTAAACTTTTAAGTTGATAATAAACTAATTCTTTTGAAATACCAAATTTGTTATCAGTATTATGTATTTCAGTTAAATGTTTAATATATGTCCATATATGATCAAAATGTTGACCCATCATATTTACAAAATTAACATATAGATTATTATTATTGTTTTCTAATATATGTTCAGGTATTAATTTATTTAAATTATGGGGATTTTCTCTATCATATAAAGAAGCTGATAATAATTGACCTCCATAATCATTATAGGAATCTTTTTCACTTCCTAACCAGGTTATTGCTTGGGAGGAAGTGATTGAATATAAATTATAGGGAGTATAAGGATTAGATTTAGGCCAAGTATAATCATTAGAACCTGTAGTAAAATATAAGAAATGTTCATAACCATCAAACCCCTTTATTATATTTCTTTTTTTAGTTTTTATTGGTTCTATTATATTTTTAAAGGCATTAGAACCTGTAAAACTACCTTTTATCAGTTCCGTTTCTGCTATTTGAGATTCATATAATTCTATTGATTTTAATTTTGTTTTAAAGTTTTTTAATCTTACTACTGAATTACTAAAATGTACAAAATTTTCAAAGTGGTAAGGTCTATCAAGTTCTTCCATACTTGAAGATACATTTCTTATAAAATCATATTTTATATTTACTGTGTCTGGATTTTCTAATTTATTTAATAAATGATTATAAGAGGAAGTTACATTATAATTTAATATATCATTATAAGACTTAAATGATGAAGGAATAGAATTATTTTGTCTTGTATCTATTTGAAAATTAGGACCCATTAATTCAATACTATCATCTTTTAGAGGGGATACTCCTAAATCTACCTCTATAGAAATAGGATCTGATATTTCCTCAACTATTTTAAACTTTGTATTTTTATTAATATCAGAAGGTAAAGCATCTAGTGTCTTTATTATTAATTCATGTTTTAGTGTTTCTTTATTTAACATTAAATTAATTCCAGGAACTAATATTCCTTTTCCAAAGTTTAATACAAATTCTTTAAAGTATGATGCACTTTCTATTTCTAAAATAAAATTAACAATAGCTTGGTCGAATAAATTATTAGTAACTCCCTCAGATATAGTTTTTATTTCTCTACGAGAAGTAGAAATTTCTTTTATTTGAAAAGGAAAACTTGATGAATGAAATACTTTATTTCTAAAAAGATGTAAATTTATAATATATTTTCCTGAAAGATATCCTCTGTCTAATAATAATTTTTCTGGATTTATTATTATATTATCTTTTAGCGGATTTAATTCAAAATCTGTAAAATTTACTTCTGAATATATTAATTGCCCTGCTGTGTTTTTTATGTGAATTTCTACATAATCTTCTTCTCTACCAAAAGTTGTTTGTAGTGTTTTTGTTTGGATTTCAGGACCCAAATTAATAGTATCAATGTAAGTTGGGTTTCTAACCGTAATGACTTCTGAGGGATTAGTTAAACCTGTTGTTCTAACTGGTCCTCTAGTATCAGCTACTTCTCTTATAGATTGATCTTCTGTTCTTACATTAGATGGAGAATCTAATTTAGATGATCTTTCAGTTATATTAGTGTTTCTTGAAGAATATGCCATTATATATTATTTATCCTATATAAATATTAGAAGGTAAAACTTTTCCTGTATTAACCGTATATAAAGGTATTACTAGATCACTATCTTCTGTGATTTGGGGACCTGCTGCTATACCCCTTATTACATCTGATCCTACTTCTATAGTCCATTCTCGTACTGGTTTATCTTTATGTCTATATAAATCTTTTACTTTAGATACCATTTCATTACCTATTATTTTTCTTTTTTTTCCTGATTGTAATAAATAAAAACTATAAGAACTTTGGTTTCCAGTTCCATCTCCCCCCGCTGTTAGTACTGTGTTATTTTTAAAAATAGGATGAAATTGTTCAATAGAATCTATATCTATCTGGATTTGATCTGCTTGTCTTTGTAGTTGTTCTTTTTGAATTTCTTTAGGATTAACATAATCTGATATATATTTTAAACTTTGTTCTGAGAAAAATTTATGAACGGGTAATTCAATATTATAAAATTTAGTATTATATACATCAAAAAATTCATTTATATTTCTTTTTATTGGTAAAAATTCAGTAAATTCCTCATCTAAAATATCTCTTGCTTTTTTAGATTCATATACTTTTCTTTTTAGTTGTTGATTAATAGTATTATATATCATTTTAAGACGTTATTTTAGTGTTATCTTTTAATTTCCAAGTATAATTACTACCCCCGTTTTTAGGATTAAAAATATTATCTTTTATTTGGTTACCTATTATATTAATGGGAGGCATTCCTTGTACATAACCAGAAGAAATATTATTCATCCAACCCTGCCACCATTCTTCTAAATTTTCTAAAGCTTGATCAAAACCACTAAGTGTTACTCTATTATCTAAATCTGTATTTTCATAATTTATAGAATAACCTTTTAATCCTGGCCAAACTATACTAGGGTTATTTAATTTTCCTCCATCATTTGATAACCAATTAAATAAATCATTACTGTTTCGTTTATATCCTGTTACTTTATCGTCTAAATCTTTATTTTTTATTCTAAATATATGTCCATCCTTTAATCTTATAAAAACATTATAATCATAATGAGCAAAATAAAGTACTCTAACTCTATAAGATTCTAAAAATACACAATAATCTCCATTTACTTTTATAATGGGTTGACCATATATTCTTCCTTTTACATTATGTTCATGGTAAGTTGTTCTAAAGGCTTTATTTTTAAAAGTTTTTCTACCATTTGCGTTATCTAGATAATAATAATTAGAAAGATTAGTAAATAAACCACTAACACCACCACTAGTACCTTGTCCAAGATCTCCATAACATCCCCCTTCGCTTAAAGGACCATAACATATATTATTTACTACTTTAGTTCCAAAATTAGAATCTTTATTATAATAACTATTTAATATTCCTGCTTGGGTTGGGTAGCCTTGTACTGTTGCTGAGCCTGCCGGTCCTTTTCCGTCTATTATTTGTATAAGTGGATGTGATTCTCCACCGTCTATAATATCCCCATTTGAATTATAAGGGGCCTTAATTCTATAAGATAATCTGCTTCCCTCTTTTACGTCAGTGATTGAAGGAAGTACAGTTTCTGCCCCATATCTTTTCCATACCCCTACAGATATATTATCTATAGTTCTCATTTCTGTTGATTTTAAACCTGTCTGGTAAAAATTAAAATCTAAGGGATCTGTTGTTCCCCCTAGCTCGTGACCATACCAACTAGCATCTCTAGAAGTTGTTATTGTTTTATGTCCTCCTCCTTTAATAGATATTGTTTGTGTTTGTGATTTAAAAGTAGTAGTAGGATCTATATCTGTTTTATATGTTACTTTACAAGAAGCTTCTGTGTCTAACCACCAATATCCACCCATTGTACCTCCATGGTAATATTCTGAAAGATCATAATCATGTCCTACCTCACCATGTCTAAATTTATAAAATTTTTCAACTCCCGCACATGTAAGTATTAGATCTATTTCACTGTATATATATTGGGTTTCTATTTTTTCTATTTTTTTTCTATTAAAATCACTATTTGTAGCTATAGGATTTCCATCATCTATACCATTTAAATCTTCAGGAGTAAGATATCTAAAATAAGGACTTAAAGAATTAGGTATAAATTTTCCATTCGAGTATGCAGGATCTCCACTTGCCATTCTTAGTGCTCTTATAAAATATCCCTCAGAATGGATAGTTATTTCTCTTTTTAATCCTTGTTGTAGATACCATTTAGTTGACCCTGGATTAATAGGTTTATTATCTATAGGATCTCCTTCTTGTACTATTAAGCCATTTTCATAAAGGGGGTGTTGGGGTATAGTTATGGGAGCATTTAGAATAGATGATGATTCACTTAATTCTATTATATCTTCTGATATAGAATGTATATCATCTTCTAAATTTTCATTTATTTCTGGATAAACAAAGTCTGTACTTTGTTCAATTATAGTTGTGTGTGATTTTTTTCCTTTTTTTGAAATTTGATAAAATAATTCATTATATATTTTTTTTATCTTTTCACTATCGTATTTTTCTTCTGATATTATAACTTCATTAAAAGTACCAGCTAGTATTTCTTTAGCTCTTTGATTACTAATTATTGTTTTAGATAGAGCAAAAACTTCATTAGAATTCGAGGATCCTAAAATATCTTGAGCTTTTCCTACTTCATCATCATCTTCATAACTCATTATCTTACTACTTTAAAGAAATATTTATTATCATAAATTCTTGTTTCTGAAAGATTAATATCTTTAAGTAAAATACGATAATATCTTTCTGGTTGTAATCCTTGCATATGCATATTAAAATACATTCCTTCTGAATCAGCGCTTAATTTAGTAAAGTTATCATCAAAAGGGATAACTTCTCTTTCTGTATGTGCGTCTCTTATACTATAGTAAGAGGATGTTGTAAGATATCCTACATTTAAATTGTTTGAAGTTGATGAGAATTCTCTTTTTGGATATTTATCCCTTACATGTAATTTAAATTTTACTATATCGTTTTGGTTATATTCTTTTGAATTATTATAGAGAGAAATAGTTTTTGATCCACTTGTAACTGAAAGTTGATCATTTATTTGAGTACTATCATCCCATTTAAAACATAATTTAGGAGGATAAATTGTATGGGTGTCTGAAGAAAAATATTGTAATTCACCAAAACTACTAGTATGATTTGATTCAATACTATCTAATGTTTTAATTAAAAAACCATTATTAATTATTCCGTTAGGGAATGTTTGTCCTACACTTATACTTGCACTCCATTTATGAATTATTTCTTTTACATCTATATCTGTGTCTAAATTATCTCCTTTTAAAAATTGTTGAGTACCATAAAAATTACTTCCTGTATACCATGTTCCTCCTCCTTGTGTTAATATAGTAGAAGCTATAGATCCTGTTCCATATCCATGAGCCGTAGCTGCTGATCCAAACCAATTTGTAGCTGTTCCACTTCCTGTCCAGGATGTTAAAATAGTTGAATTATCTCTAAAAAACCAAGAAGCTCCATTAGAAGATGATGGTGTGTTTAAATATTTACCTGTTCCCTCATCCCATGATTGAGATATTGCGTATGCATTTATAACATGGTTTGCAACTACGTTATTTGCTTCTGCTATTGATAGTTGTAGATTAACTGATGAAGATAAAGAAGATGTAAAATTACCTATATTATTTTGATTTACCCCCATTAAAGAAATTGCGTTTGTTATTTCTTCATTTTTAAATTTAATTAAAATCCTTGAAGGATAGTGATAAGGATCACTTGATCCTGGTTCTTTAACTAATTCAAGAAGTTCATCTGATCCTGCGTTCATTGTTTTTCTGTCAGGATGACTATATATTGTTGTGTCTATTTCAGGGAAAATAAAATAATATGCCATTTTAGTATGTTGTTACACGTCCGTTAATATCTTGGTTTGGTAATTTTAATTCAAAAATACTTGGATCCATTGAAGGAAAAATTACACCATTTTTTGTTGCTTTATTAAAACCATAACTATATTGAGAATAACCTTGAGCTGTTCCACTTATATTATTAAATGCAAGATGTTCTATTGTTTGTACTCCATCTACAGCTCCTATTAAATTTTGAATTTCAGAAATAATTATTGGTTGATTAATTTGCCATTTATCTATATTAAAATAGCTTTGTAGTTCTGTGATACATTCTAATAGTACTAATTGGTTATTATAATTTTTAAATGTTGTTATTTCAAAATCTATTTGAAAATTTATTACAAATGCATTCTTTATATTAATTGCATCAGTTAACATTCTATATTGTTCTAAATAAGTTGATAAATTATTTTTAGTAGCTGTGTTTAAAGTTGTTATTTTTTTATTTGAATCATACCCTAAAGTGTATAAATTTAAAGCTAAAGGATTTGGTATACGATTAGGTTCTGTTGTTAAAGGAGATGTTTGATCATCTTGTGTAATATAAGCTTTAGCTACTCTTCCTAACTGAGAGGGCATAGATAAAGTTCTAATTAAGTAATCATTTTTTGTTACTGTTCTTTTTTGTGTAGAAAAATGAGCCATTGTGTTCATTCTTATTTCTTCCATACTTTCTCCCGCTCCTCCTCCCTTTGCTGCTTCCGGATTAGTAACTGTTAGTGATGATTTTACAAAACTAATCATAGCAGCATAACCAATAGATGTTCCTGGTTTATTAGTGGCCAATGCAGTCCCTATTTGTGTTATTGTATTTGAATTTACATTAGATGATAATCCCCCTCCTACTAAATAATTTACTGTTAGGGTTGTATTAGAGGGTGCTTCTCCATATGCCCTAGTGTATAAAAAATTAGAAGGATCATATGCTACATCTAATTTGCTTCTTCCATCTTTAATTCCTAAACCAATATTATCAGGATTAGGAATAATTTGTTCATCTGATTTATCATTTGTACCTGCCCCAAATTGAATATCTATACTATTATCTGATTTTATTCTAGTTATAAATCTTTTAGATGTTTTTTTTATTTTTAAAAGATAGGGTGTTTGATTATTATATTGATGTAAAGTAGGATCATTAGTTCCTAAATTTTGTATTTCCTCAAATACAATATCTTGAGCCATATAAGGTACTTCCGTCCATTTATTACCATCTGAATCTGTTATAGATTCTATAGAAATTATATTAGAATCAAATAAATTTAATGTTTTGAATTTTTCTATTTCCCCTATTGAGAATTTTTGACTTTTAATTTCTCCTGAAACCGAAGGAACTATCTTTTTAAGTAAATAATATTCTGGATTATTATTACTATCATATTGGTATATACTTGTTGTTGTTGGTTCAAAACTAGATGAAAAATCAAATCTTACATCTTTAGTAGTATAAAAAGAAACCCCGTCTACTGAAGTAAAACTAGAATTTTGAGCTACATTTAATGCAAAATCATAATCTGGTTCATAGGGTAAAGTTGGATGACTACCTGCCTTTGCAGGTATTAGTTGTGATATCTCTAAATTTGCATTTGCCGCTGATGTTAATTTAGGTTTATATCCCATAGAATAGGCTAAATTATATATATTTTCTTTATCTTGGGCTAAATTTAAAAATGATTCTCTTAATTGAGTATCTGTATAAAAAGATAATACATCCCCTACATAAGCTGCCATTTCAAGAAACATCATTCCTGGATTTCCTTCACTAAAATCATTAAAATTATCAGGAAAATAAGTTTGGGTAAAATCTATTAATTGATTTTTAAAAGAATTAAAATCTTTACTTAAGTATTTTACATCTTTATCTTGATTTTTATTTGATACTTTATTATATGCCATTAGTTAGTTCTTGGTTGCGAAATTAAGTTGTATTGAATTTGTAGTATTATCTAATATATAAGTATATGTTAAACTAATTAATAAAGTGTGTTGGTCTTCTGATTTACCTAATGATATGTTTTGTAATGTAACACTAGATATATAAGTATTAATTTGGTTTTGTATTGTATCTTTTAAACCCTCTAAATCTATGCTTTGTTCAAATAAAAGATTTTTTATTCCTACTCCATAATTAGGTAAATTTACTCTTTCTCCTGGATAAGTTAATAAAAGATTTAATAAGTTAGCTTTAATTTGTTCTGCTACTGTTTCCGTTCCCGAAAACATATTTTCTTCATCCAAAGGAAAAGCTACCCCTATCTTAACATTTTTATTAAGATCTAATGGGTTTATTCTTCTTGCTGATTGGATTATAGGCATTTATTAGTTTCCTTTTTTCTTATTAATGGCTTTCATTAAATCACTATAGTCTCTTGTAACTGCTTCTGCTACTGGTGCTGGCATATTTGCTGTTTCCATTATACTAGGAGCCGTAGCTGTTTGTGTGTTAGTATCCCCCATTGCTGTTTCATTTAATAAGTCATTTAATGCTGAGTTTTGTGTGAAATTTGCTTTTGGACGTTGTTTTATAGGTGTATTACCCATAATTTTTTCTTTTAAAGACTGTTTTGTAATTTCTGGAATTTCGACTTGTTTTTCAACTTGTCTTTCAGTGTGTTCTACTATTGTTGGTTTAAGTTCACTACGTAAATCTTCCTTAAGTGATTTAATTTCTCTGCGTAAAGAGTAGTCTATTTCTTCTCTAACTACTTTTCTGATTAAATTTTCAAATGTTGATGCTTTCATTATTGTTTGTGTTTGTTATAAATATAAATTTTATTTGTTTTCTTATATGTTTATATGTTGAACTTTAGTATTTTTAATTCTTTGAAGTTGTACACCTAAAGCATATACTCTTCTTATTGCTCTAGTTTGTCCTTGAGCTATTAAACTTTCTAATAAATTCCCATAGAGTTCTTCAGAATCTTTTATTACTTGTTCTAAAGTAAGAGGAGGTGGAATTTGATTAATAATAGGAGGATTTGGAGTTGGGGGATTAATTGGTAATTGTAATTCGTTACATTTACTTAAAAAATCTAATTCTAAATAATTAATAAAAGCTTTTAATTTATCTATTTCATTTACTATTAATTGAATTTGTGTTTTTATTTTAGTAATATTATCAAATACTATATCTGCTTTAGATATATAACTATCTAATACTCTAGGTAAAGCAGAAAATAAGTTTGTAAATTCTCCTATTTTTGCTTTAGCTAAATTTACATTATTATTTGTTGATGTAATTACTACTCCATTTGCTGCTGGTCCTGTTGATGCTGCTAATATAGCAGGAGCTGCCATTATAACATATTGTAATATTGATGTTATAGGTTTTATAGCGTCCGTTATATCTTGTATTCCCTTTATAGGATTAGGTACATTTGGGATTTCTGCTTTACTAGAAATAGCTCCAATTTTATCTTCTAAACCTGTCATCATTGTTAATCCTGATTGTGCTATTTCATCTACTTGATTTAATTGATCTAATAAGTCAGTAACCTTATCCTCAAACTTTTGTCTACCTTTTATACTACAAGAATCTTGATTTATATCTGCAGATAATATTCTTATAATAGTTTCTGGACTAAGTAGCTCATCTTTAAGTTCTAATATCTTTTTTTTTCCCTCTATTAGTGCTTTTTTTTTAACGTCAGTTATTATTCTGCGTATACTAGTTGTTATATTATTTCTTACTGCTTGTGTTGACATTTTATACTAATTTTGTATTTTTACTTAATATATCATTTAAATTATTTCTTATGTCGTTTATTTCTTGATCTAAACATAAATAAATAGACCCATTACCCGGATTCATTCCTGTAGGAGTTCCTGCTGCTGTTGTTAAATGTGCTACATTATAACATATATCTAAATTCATCATATCTAATAAATCTAACATTTGAATTAATAGTTCTTGTAATTCGTGTCCTAAAACAGCAGGCTCTGTTGGTAATTCTCCTGTTCTTAAGTTTTTTAATCCTAAATATACATTAGGAGCATTTACTATAAATTTAGCATCTTCTGAATTGTCAGTATCAAAATGGAAATTTCCTTTAGTTGAAAATCCTATAGCTTTATCTGAATAGGCTAATATAGAATCTTTTTTAGCATTAAAAACTAATCTATCTGAGTTAATTATTACTTGATTTCCTTGAAATGTATTTGGTGATTCGGGTATAAATTTCATTTTATTCTTCTAATAATTTTTGGTTTGCTGTGGATATTTTATGTGTAAAATTTTTTAAACGAAAAGTATTTTCATCTAAATAAGCATCATGTATTTTAGGATCTGTAGATGATAATGAATTTATTTTTGCATTGTCTCCTTTAATATAAGAAATATGAATCCAAGAAAATTCAACATTTAATGCATCATTAAATACACCCCTTTCTGGATATTCCCAAATTAATTGATGATATTCAGGTATATTATATCTACACCAATTAAATAATGTAGATGTAGGGATATTATTTGTAAGAACTATATCAGCTGCATAACCATATATATGTTGGCTATCTTCTACTCCCCCTAATAATTCATTTACTTGTTTATTTCTATAAACTGATGTTAATGCTATATTGCTTCTTCCAAAATGATGAGCAATAGGATTTATACAGTATCTAAATAATCTATGTAAATTAATAGTTATATTAGGGCTACTTAATTCACTATTTACTATTCCTACATTATCTCCACGTGTATTACGATAATCTGATCCTGGATAATTATCTATTTGGTTTTTTATTGCTAAATCGGAGTGGCATGCCTGCATAAACCTAAAATGATTAGGTGGTTTTAATGTTTGTTGATATACTGTTTCTCTTCTCATAATTTACACATCAATAAAATTTCCCATACGCATCATTGAATCGGCACCTGGGTTAAAAGTTCCTGAATTTCCAAAAAAGTGTGGTTTAAGCAGATTATTAAAATATACTGCTTGTTGTTCTGTTTTAGCTATATCGTAATAAGCATAAAATGATGAATTTACATTTTTTAAATCAGATAATGTTTGTAATTCTTGGGGAGGTATTCTCATAGGAGATTTAAGAATAATATCTTCTGAAGTTTCTTTATGAAGTGTTTTATTTGATATGTTTAATTCTCTTCTATTCATTATAACATATGTTTATAAGATGCAGGGTGGTTATTAGGAGATATTCCTGCTTTTTTAAAATTAGTTATCTGTTGATTTGAACATAAATAAACACTTGAATCATCTCCATTTACATCTTCTAATATATGTTCAAAAGAATTTCCTTGTTCATTTCCTACTTGACCGTTTCTTATAATGGTAATGGGATTTCCTGCTTGTCCCTCATTACTCCAATTGTTAGGTACACGAGAACCACTTATAGTAGATCCAAATCTTATTGACTGTCCATATCTTCCTTCTAACATTATATCTCCTAAATAAGGTTGTAAAGGTCTTACATTTTCTATTTCTTTAAAATAATCTAAACCTGTTTCTACTCCTGCTTCCATTTCTTCATCTGTAAATGAATTTGGTAAAGCATTATGGTTAGATGAACCATTAATATTAATAGGGGGAAGATAATAAGCCATAGTAGCATTATTATTATTATAAGTGTCTTTTGGAGCTCCAATAATAGCTATTATTTCATTAACTACGGGAAATTGAGAAATATTATTAAATAAAGGTCTAGCTGAATTAAGATTTTTTGTGTTTACTGATTTTTCAAAATTTAGATGACTATATTTAATATTACCAATAACGTTAGGTGATCCCTCCATTATTACTTCTTGAACTCTTACTAGTTGTATTTTACTAAACATCAGGTAATTGTTTTGGGGTTTCAACTGTTTTAGATATTTCTTCAGCTACATCCATTAATTGGCTCATTTCTTCCTCAGTTAATAAACCCCCATCACCACTTGAAGATGTACTTGTTGATAAACGTTGTACAATAGCAGCCATTTTAATTAATTGATCGTCATTTTTAACACTTATTTCCATATATTCTTTAATTAATGGAACTACAACTGTAGCGTCTCCTAAAGATTGGACTAAGGGACGCAACTCAGATATTAAGGAGGCTAATTGTTTGGCTTTTGTTTTTTGGTTACCGTGAATTTCTTTTAATAAATCTCCAAAAGATTTATCGTCGAATAGTATTTGATTTAATGAATCCATATTGTTTTGTTATAAATATGGAAAGGATTAAATTCTTACATATCCTTTTTCATTAAATTCTTGATATAATTCTTTATATTTTTTCTTTAGTACTTTAGTTACTTTAGTAATAACAGGAGTATCTACTTCTGTCATTTCTCTTATGTAAATATAAAGAGCTTTTTTATTAAATATCTCTAGATTTTCTCTACGTTTAAAAAGTACATTTATAGCATCACAAACTCTTC
>TARA_R110001632_G_scaffold143769_2_pt1 | contig 12283 bp, 8 predicted proteins | sample TARA_R110001632 | Tara Oceans TARA_R110001632 (sample SAMEA4398266) | marine metagenome | biome: Polar Biome; feature: [SRF] surface water layer (ENVO:00010504); material: water (ENVO:00002006), including particulate matter (ENVO:01000060) such as... | depth 5 m
ACATTTGCATTTGCATCAATATGTACTGCATCTCCTGCTGTATGTTCACTAATTAATCTAATATCACTTGCGATTCCTTGAGCTAATAAAGTAATTTGCCCACCAGCGTCAATCGTAGATAATCCAGTTGTAGTAGTTATATGTGTAGCAGCGTTAAGCGTGCTAGCTCCTGTTGCATCTATGTCTAAAATAACGGCGTCTAAATCTAAATTTCCGGATCCGTCATAAGCTAATGATTCTGTGTCATCCCCAAAAGTTGCACCTCCATCACCACTAACTACAATTGTAGAAGTACTATCAATTGCTATTATTCCTTGAGCGTCTATGTCTATACCACCTGCTGAATCTATGTTTAATGCATCTGCATCGGTTCCATCTGCATCTAAATGTAATGAATCATTACCTGCTGCTAATAAAAGACCACCTGCTACTGCATCTATTTTAATTGCCTCATCATCCGTTCCTCCTGTGTTTATAATTGAAATTTTCTCACTAGCTGCTGTTCCATGAGGTGAAAATACCATTTGAACAGCACCAGTTTTACCTAATTTTAATGTTTTTTCATTCGATAATGAAGGTGCTATACGCATATCTCCTGCAGTAGCATCAATATTAACAGCATCTATACCTGTACCTGCAGCTGTAATGTTAATAGATGAATCATTTGCACCTATTTGTTGAATAGTTAAATCTTCTCCATCAGTACTTGATGTAATTGTAAAATTCATATCATCCGCACCATCAATAGAAATTGTAGAAGTACTATCAATTGTTATTGCTCCTGAAGCGTCTATATCTAAAGCTGCAGAATCAATATCAATAGCTACATCTGTATCTGTTCCTATATTAATTGAAGTACCAAATAAATTAAGAGCTCCTGCTGAATCTATTGTTATTGGATTTCCAGCTAAAGTAGCTCCTGTAGTACCATCATGAGTTATTGTGAAATCATTACCTACACCCATTGCAAATACTGAACTGTCTGATGTTAATCTTAAATCATCAAAAACCTTAACATCTCCATCATCATCTAATCTTAATACTTCAGTTCCATCAAATTGTTTAAAAACTAAATCATCACCATCCACCATAAGTTTAGCTATAACTTCACCTGAAGTTCCATCTAAATCCCATAAAAGTTGATTAACTCCACAATCTTTAAAGAAAATATTTCCAGCATGAGTATCTAAAATAACATCTGTTGAAGCGTTTACTACGTAAGATCCAGTTACATTGTGAGTTATTGAGGTAGCAGATGAATCATGTTTTATAGAATAATCCATATCTAGACCCATTAAAATTACTGCGTCGTCACTTTTTAACCATAAATCATCTCCTAAATAAGCATCCATTGCGTATATATCAGCACTTGTACTAATATCGCTACTTGCTGAAATATATCCAAATGATCCTGTTGCGCTATTAAAACCTGCATCTATACCTCCTAAAAATGAACCTGTTCCTTCAGATCCTATATTTCCACTAGCTGAAACACTTCCGCTTACAAATACATGCCCAAATGAACCTGTTCCATTATCACCATTACCACTAGCACTAATATTACCACTTGCCGTGATGTGATTTACTACTAAGGAATTTAAATATATAGAACTCCATTGTCTTGTAGATGATCCTAAATCATATGTTATTGTTGCATCTGGAATTATACTTGAACTTACATCTGCTGTAAATTTTACAGAATCTGTATCCTGATCTCCAATGTATAAATGACCACCTATTGTTACGTCATTTTTTACTACTAAAGATCCAGATACACTAACAGATGAACCCGATCCTAATAGGGGGGTTAAATTATTTACATTAATATTACTCATTATTTTTTTGTTTTAATGTGGTTGTGGGTTTAATATTGCTTTACGTTATATAAATATAGATTTTTTCTGGAGGACCATATATTCTATTATTAAGATGATATTTTTAAATCACCGCTACTATTCCATAATCTTCCTGCTACGCCTGGGTCTGATGTAGGTAAGCCTGTAAAATCTATAGTAGCACCATCTATTAAAAGATTACTAGCTGTTAAGGCGCTACTTGCACTTATATTTCCATCTATAGATAATAAACCTATTCCTGATGCTGCTTCTATTTTTACTATAGGATTACTTGCTGAAATGTGTAAATGTGCAGAAGCTGAAGGGTATATATTATTATATTGGTCATTAAAATGATGACTTCCTGAAGGGCCAATTGCTTGTGTATCTCCTATTCCTAGTGTTTTAAATAAAGCTATGTCTTTTCTAACAACTCCATGATGAACACCATCTACTGTTACATCTGCCCCTTGTTTTACAGTATAAGTAGATTGATCTTGAATTGTTATAGAATTAGGATCGGTTGTAATTGGGTTATTATAAAGATGATTTGTTCCCTCAGATTGTGTTGTATTTGTAGTTGTATATAAAATTGAAACAAAATTTTCAGGAACTGTTGCATTATGTCTTACAGTTACATCATTACCTACTCCGGCTGTTCCTGCTCCAAAACCTTTCATTAAGGTTGTTTCAGAATCTATATTAGCTTGAGCATAAGGAATAAAATTACCAGTATCAACATCATATCTATATAATCTTTCTGCTATTGGTGTATATTGAAAATCAACATGTGATCCTGAAGATACTGTATAAGTAGAACCTAAAGGTACTGTAAATTCTCCTGTGTTTTGTGTTACTATTGTATTATTAACTGCTGCTGGTACTACTTGACTACCTGTTATTGAAACTTGATTACCATGAATTTCTAAAGCTGTTATTCCTGTTAATTCACTACCATCCCCTTTTAGTTTATCAAAGGATCCTGTAAGTCCTGTTATGTTTCCTCCTCCTTTTATGTCTCCTTTTACATTTAAATAATCAAATGACCCAGAATAACCATGTATATTTCCACTTGAAGTTATAAAACCAAATGAACCTGTGCTGTTTACAATTATATCTGTACTAGCTGTTATAGCAGCATCTACGGATAAAGCATTTTGGATATGAATAAAATCAGTACCTGGATTTTTTATTACAGGAGTAGAAATAAAAGAAGAAGCAGATAAATAGGTTTCTGTAAAAATATAACTATCTGTAGATAATTGACCTGTATTTGTGATAGTTAGTCCACTTCCTGGAAATGCACCAAAATACCCTCCCCCAACATCTATACTATCAAAACTAGAATTTCCTGTTAGTTCAAGAAAACCAAAAGAACCTGTAGTTGCTGTTATAGTTCCTGTAAGAGTAATATCTCCAATGTTTGTTCCTAGAAGAGCAAAGGAGTCTATTAAGTCAATAAATTGACCTTGTGTTGGTCTATCTCCTGTTTCGAAATATCCTTTTAATATTGGTTTTGTTACTATTGACATTTTTTATTATTTTATTTATGAATCAGCAACTGTAGCTACAACTGTATCTAAACTTTTAACTTCTGCTAGCCATTTTTCATTTGCACCTCCTTGTAAACATAGTAAATCTATAGTAGACCCTTCTAATGCATTAGTAAATGTTAAAGTATCACCATCTACATCTGAACTTGTTTGAGCGCCATCTCCCCCAACTCTAGTACAATGCATGAAAAAAGTATCATTATTATCTGTTCCTGCTCCTGCTGTTTTTATTGTAAATGCTTTACTAATTTTATCTGCTATTACTACTTTATAATGAATACCGGGAATACCTGCGGGTAATACTATACCTACATTATTTGTAGGGGTTACAAAAATTACTCCTCCTGATTGGTTTGCAGTTAAAGTAAGAACATTATCATTATTACCTGATCCTAATAAGTATACCATTTTTCTAAATCCAAATCCACCCTGGCCTGTATTACCTGATGCTATTGAAGTAGAAGTTCCTGCTGCTGATGGTAAATTAGCTCCGTCTAATACTCTTGCTGTTTCAATTCCATCAAATTGTTGTAGTAATAATTCATCCCCATCAACTCCTAATTTAAGGATTTGAGCTGCCCCTGTAGTATCCATATCTAGGGTTAATTGAAGTGTACCTGCATCTTTAAATTCTACATTTCCTCCTGCTGCATCTATTATAACATCTGTAGAAGAATCTAAAGTTAAATCACCTGTTGAATTAATTGTTATTGGGGTGCCTGCTAATACAGCTCCTGTAGTACCATCATGGGTTATTGTAAAATCTTTTCCTGCTCCTATACTAAGTATAGCACTGTCAGATAATAAATCTAAATCATCTCCTATTACAGTACTTTTAGCTACACTTAAACCGCCATCTGTTTGTAATGAACCATCAGTAGTTGAAGTAGCTTCTGTAGTATTATTAGTTAAAATTCTTCCAGTTACTGTAAGAAGCCCTACAGATGATAGACTCATTTTTTCTGCAGCCGTTTCAGATGCTGCTGTTTTAAAACTTAATTTAGTAGCATTATTATTGGCTGCAAAGTCTCCTTCAGAAACTGCTTCAATTCCTGCTGCTACTAAAACAGCATCTGTACCTGTTGCTTCATTGGGTGCTTGAAAATCTATTTTTCCTAATATATCATTAGCTGCTATGTCTGTTTCTCCTGTTGCTAAAGTAAAAATAACTGGTTTATCATCTGCTGTAAGTGTGCTTTTTAAAGTTACCCCTGAGGTAGAAGTATATGATAATGTATTAAAATATCCTATGGCTCCATATACATCTCCACTTGCACTTACATCTTCACTACAAGAAACATATCCAAAAGCTCCAGTAGTTGGTGCCCAACTTGTTCCATCTCCAATACAATCTATGCCTCCTTGAAAAGAACCTGTTCCACTAGAACTTATATTACCATTAACCATACCAGCTACTACTAGATGAACAAACGAACCAGTACCACTTGATTCTATATTTCCACTTGCACTAACATGATCAAAAGAACCTGTACCACTTGCACTTACTCCCCCGTAAAAAGAACCTGTACCTCCTGTTATTAGTAAACCTTGACTTGCTGTTATGTTAGTTAATTCTAAGTTAGTAAGGTTAGTTACTGATATTCCTGTTAATTTAGAACCATCTCCTATAAAGGTAGAACCAGATATATAACCACTTGCACTTATATTTCCACTAGCTGTTATGTTTGTAAATTCTTTAAAATTTAATACTCCAAAACTACCTGTACCTGCTGTAATAGTTGATAATGCACTTGCACTTATATTACCTGAGGCTGTAATAGATTTTATTACTAATTCATTCCATTGTTTTGATGTTGAACCTAAATTATAGGTTACATCAGCATCTGGAAAAATACTTGAATTTACATCAGCTATAAATCCGATTGAATCTCCAGCTGCATTCCCTAATCTAATAGATCCACTTAAAGATATATCTTCTACTACTATTAAACTTTGTGAAACTATTAAAGACCCAGATATTACTACATTAGATCCTGAATCTGGTAATATTTTATTTACGAATAATGTACTCATTTTTGTTTTTTATTATATTAATAACTATAACTTGTTCCTGTTCCTCCACTAGAAGTGTTGGTAGGTGAAGTAGTTGTTGTTTGTGTTGTTGTTTGTGTTGGAGATTGTAATGGTGTTGGTGGAGCTGATGGTGCTATATTATTTGTTGTTGGTGCTGAATTCATGTTTATTTTAGTAAAGTGAAAATTAGGACCATATAAAAGTGATGGTTTTAGCATTAAAGTAGTAGATGAGGCGTCTGTTGTTTTGTAAATTCCATCATTTGTTATATTATAAGATCCTATATAGTAGTTATTATTAGCTAATAAAAACTCATTACCACTTGTATAAAAACCATATTGTGGTATACCTGGATATAAATCTCTATAAGTATCTCCCCCCATTACTAGTTGATTTTGTGGTTTATAAGACTTACACCAAAAATTTGCTCTTATATTTGCCTGCCATTTATTACAATAATTGTTTTTATTAAAAATACAATTTGAACATTTATGATAACTTTCTGGGCCTATTGGGGCTTTATAAGCTGTTGGTAGGTTTGTAGATATTGTAGTATTATCACTTATGTATTTTCTTTGATTATTAGTATTTAAATATAGAATAGCATTATTATCAAAGTTAATAGGAGTAGATAAAGATATATTTCCAGATAATGTACCATACTTAGAATCTAAATAATAAGGACCATTAAAAACTAAACCTTGAGGTGTTACTAAGGTTTCTTTTGTTAGTTTAGGAGCTGATAGAGATGAATTTGATTTTATGTACTGTTTTTTAGGAGTAATTGGTGGTGTGTAATTTCCTATAGTAACATACTGACAAGTTCCATTATCTACAGAGGCATCTGGATTATAATTATATGCTGTTGGGTCTGTACACCCTCCATATATACAACTTCCATTATCAACATTTGCTGATGGGTTATAATTTAAAGAATTTGGATCTGTACATCCTTCTACATTTAAAATACACGAACCATTATCTATTGTTGCTGATGGGTTATAATTAATAGCATCAGGGTTGATACAGCCAGGGATTATATCAAAATTTATACCATCTTTAATTCTTAATGATTGTCCTTGTTCAATTCTTAAACTTCCTGTATTGTCTAAGGCTGCACTTGAAGTAGTTAATACTATTGGTCCTTCTAATTTATATATAGAACTATTCCCATCATTTCCTATAAAATTTGATGATGCACTAGCTATTGTAACATTAGTTGTTATATCTAACCCTACAGTAAAATGTGAAAATTCTGAGCCTGAAGCTAAATATGCTGATAGGTAAGTTAAAGATTGAGGATTTGCTGAGGATGAAGGATCTCTAAAAGAAGCACTAGCAAGAGTATTAGGTAATTGAAATATCGAATAATTGTTATTTATACCCCCTAACCATCCTGTTGTAGACCCACTATATGTTGGATTAAAGATTGATTTAGATGCTGTGTTTGAAGTTACTGTAGGTTCAGTGTATGTTTGAGTTATAACACCATTACAATAGTTATTTGCATATTCTCGAAGTTGATCTCCACTTATTCCTAAATAACATTCATAATTTACATAACCCCAATTACAATCAACAAAACAAGGCCAATTAGGATTTTCCTGTGCTAACTCATAAGCACCAAATCCATAAGTTCCTGCAGGTATATTCCCACATATTTCTCCGCCTATTACTTTAATAGCCATTGATTTTTCAGAAGTCCCCGTTTGTGAGTCATAAGGAATATAATAAGAATCAAATAAACCCCAATTGCCATTAAAGTTTCCTGTTATTGAATTATATGCTATATTAGCTTTTGCTCCTATAGGGAGAACTTTATCTAAAAATTCATTAAGTGTAGGACTTCCGGTAGTGCCTAATACTGCATAATCTAAAAATTCTTCTAGTGTAAGTTGTACTTTACCATAAAAGTACTCATCACCTGTATCATTTATACTACCACTAACATCAATTTCTAATATAATGTTAGAGGGGCCACAATCAGTTATTGGGTCTCCAGAGGATACTGAAGTTTCATAACAAGGAGAATAGGGACTAAGAGATGCTTGTAAATCAGAAGGAGTAAGGAACATCTGAAAAGATTGTGATTCAAAATATATTTCACCACAAAAATTATTATCGTTAAAACGACCTTCTTTACCAATATAACCATCATCTCCCCACTTTTTAGTTACAGAGATTATTTGATCATCTACACACCCATAACAAGGAAATCCTTCATCTATGGGTTTTGTATAACACTTATTTAAACACTCCTCCATTGTATTATAAATACCTATATCATTAAGTGTTTTATTTAAAACTTCTTTGCCTTTTATTCCTATAAGGTTATTATAATAAGTGTCTTCATTATTTACTGCTCTAGCTAACATTTTATTAGATGCAAACTCTTTATCAGTTTTTTTAGGGCTTTCCTCTTTTTTAGTAATTATATTTATCTCTGCATCTGTAAGCTCATAAAGTGTACACCCAAGTATAGGATCACATTTATAATATCTTCTATTAATAGGGGCATCAGTTATAATACTTTTTGGGTTAACTCCTTTTATATCATTAACTTTATTTAAAATAACTGTCTCATTAGAAACAGTAGAGGTTCCAACAGTAGTTACTCCACTTATATTTTCTGACCCTATGAGGATAATTGGATCGGGGTTATTGTCTACTGAAGAAGATTTTATTGGAGTGACAGATTTTATTGGAGTGACAATTTTTAATTTAATTCCACTTTCTGTAGTTCCTAAAAGATCTTTATTATCTGATAATGATGTTTCTTCAATATCCTTAAGTATTTTTTCTGCTACTAATTTCTCTTCTAAAACCTTAACGTCTGTTTTTATTGTTTTGGTTTTTGATAAATAATCAATATATTCTTGTTCCGTTCTAAACCCAAGTGATTTCCAATTTATTTCTGCCATAATATTATCCTGTAAATACTACTAAATGTTTTGAATTATTACCTGCACTTCCAGATAACCATAAAGATCCTATTATAGAAGGTTCTGTTGTTGGTAATCCTTTTAATACTGAATTACCTTCTGCACTTATAAACCCACTTGCACTTATATATCCTGTTGCTGATATGTTTGATGAGCATGTTATATGGCTACTTATAGTACCATTAATTTGAGTTTCAGAAGTAATACTACTTATAGATGTTATATTTGGTTGAACTGGAGTACCTACAGTACCTATTATATATCCAAAAGAACCTGATCCTTCTATAGAATTTATTCCTCCTGTAAATGAACCTGTTCCACTAGCACTTATATCTCCGCTTGCTGAAATATACCCAAACGAACCTGTTCCTCCTTCTCCATCCGTAGGTATACAATTTATACCTCCTTCAAATGAACCTGTTCCCTGTACATCAACACTTCCTGTAGAAGGAGTATCTATAAATACGGTTGAGTCTATAAAATCTATATAATTACCTGATGTAGGTTTATTTCCTGTTTGGAATTTTGATTTTACTTGTGTTTTTGTTTTTATTGCCATAATATTATTGTATTTCGTATTCTCCTACTCTATCATATCCTACTCCTGTTCCATTTCTTCCTACTTTATTAATTTTTTGTCTTTTTCTATCATTTTCTACAGTATCTGTTGCTACGTTTTCTGTAAAATATGTTGTTTGTGCTTTAGAAAAAGATTTTAGTGGGTGTTGTTTAATAGAGGCTCCCATAGCGTCTGGTATGATATATCCTTGTAATTTTAAACCAAAATCTGTTTTTACTGTTCTATTATCTCCTTGAGCTACTTCTACTTTATTTGTAAAAGTATCAATTTTTGCATTAAACTTAAATCTTTCTACATCTCCCCAATATGCATCTGAAGAATAATTTATAGATTCTATTAATTTATTCATTTGTGCTACGTAATCTGTCCATATTATAAAAGAATAATTTAAAATTACATAATCAGGTATTACTACTGCGTGGAGTTCTTTTTGAGGGGTTCTACCTTGTAATACTGAGAAGTTATCATATTGATTTCTATTTGTGTATTTTTTTTGAAAAACATATTGTAGTTGGGGATTATTAGCATCCATTTTATTACCTAAATCTCTTCTTTTTTCAACACTGTTTCTTTTAAACATAATAAGGGGAGTTTGAAGTTTACCCTCTTTATCTCTAAAATATCCATCTTTTTGAACACCTTTCCATCTTTCAGGAGAACCATAAACTAAAGGTACAGGCACTCTATCCCCATTTATAACAACTGAAGGTTTAATTACATTATCAAAATAATACTGGATAGCTTCATCATGATCTAGTAAACCTATTGAAATATCTTTAGTAGTATCATTATCCCTACGTGTTACTTTAGCTCTATTAACTTTATCCTTTAATAATCCTGGGGGTTTATTATCAGGAACTAATCCTTTTATAGGAAATTCATTATTTTCTATAGTAGATCTTTCTCTAGCTAAACTTGAACCCTCTTGTGCTTTATCTGATAATGAAGGTAGATCATAAGCAGGAGCTGATAAGTTTTTTCTTAAAAGGTCATTTTGTCTTTGTGGTATAGGTCTTTTAAAATCTGTCATTATCCAAGTAAATTAGCAATTCCATCTGTTATTTTAGTTGTAGCTGGATATTTTCCCCCCCTTAAAGGTATTAAATTTAATTTTTCTACTCTTGAAATATGAGTATTAATTATTATAGAAAAACTATCTCCAAAATCTGTTGTTCCTGTTGAAATAGAATAATCTGAATCTTTACCCATTACTAATTGATTTTCGGTTTTACTGTCAACTTCATAAAAATTATTTCTAAAAAGTAATAAATCTCCTATTTCAGGTATTAAATTTATATCTTTTAATTCTTCTTTTAAAAATCGAAAACTAACGGTTTGATTAATGTCAGACCCAAAGTCATCAGACGACCATGATTGATCATCTCTATTGATTAAACCCGCTATTCTTACGGGTTCATAAAACATTTTGCCCATAGACTCACCGTAAACATTACTAGTTGTTTTTTCAAGTACAAATTTATAATATCCAATTTCTGTTTGAATAATATCATTAATAAGCTCTTTACTTACTGAATTAAAAAGTGATATGTCTCGTGAACCGCCAAATAAAGCCATTATATTCTTTGTAAAGTTTCTCGTTTAAGTTTAAAAGATTTTACACCTGGAACTCTTAGATCTGTTTTAGATCTATCTGATGTTAATATGTCTTGTTTTAATTGTTCTAAATCTTCTTTAGGATTTCCTCTTGATATAAATTTAATTGTAACTAAAGTATATTCAAAATTTTGCTTTTGTGCATATTCAGGAGGGGTAATATTTCTTATAATAGTTACCTTTTTTATAGCTCTAATTTGATCTAATATATCTGTAATATTATAATCAGAATCTGTTAGCATATAAGCTTGTACTATAAAAGTATTTAATACTTCGTTTAATATGTTTTTTAATTTTATCATTATCCTATGTAAATGTGGTAAGGGGTTTTATAAAATGTTTTTTGTGTTAACTCTGCTTCTTGTTCTTGTCTTTCTAACTGTTTAACTCTTGTTGTTGATTCTAATAAATTAGTTAATTCTTCAATTAATTTTAATTTTTCATCTTTAGCTTCACTTAATAATCTACTATGATCTAAAGTTGTTGTGTCTCCAGGGATGGGAATAGTTGTATATTTACCTCTTACACTACCTAACATCTCTTTTGCTAAAGCTAATGCATATCTTCTAATCCACTGTCTACCCGGTTCATTAATAAAAAGATAGGTTGGTGTTGTATATGGTACATTTGATACATCTGTTATTAGGTTAGTTGATGTATCTTTTACAGGAGCATTTGCTACTGATTTTATTACATATTCAAAATGTAATTTATAATTACCTGTAGGCACAGGAAATAATTTTAAATATCTATTGTCTACAATATCAAAATGATATCCTGATTTTCTGATTGTATCATTTAGTTCAATTGATTGTAATTTTAATACATCAAAATACATAGGCATTAACATAAAGTTTACACCTGGAGAATAATTACCAAACCCAAATGTTTGCATTAATGATTGAATTCCTGTACCAGTACCTGCGTATGGGTCAAAATATCTATTTATTGCTGAAGGAGCATAGTGATATATTCTTTTTATATATACTGCTTCTGAACCACTGATTGAAGATGATATATCAGATAATAAATCATATCTTTGAGTGTTTCTAGATACGTGTAAAGATCCTGTTTGGAGTTGATAATTTCCACCTCCCCCATCTACTTCACCTCCATACTGTTCTGCTATATTTATAGTTCCCCCTACATTAGGAGAAATTAATTGATTATTATAGGTAGATCCTGTTGTGTTTCCTTGTAATGTATGGAAATTGTTTATTATTTGAAAATTATATAATTGGGCTCCATATTCATTAGTTGCTTCTTCAAAACAGGTATAAAAATTTACATCTTGTAATTCTATATCTACAAGTGGATATCCTAATCTTTTAGCACACCAATCTGATATATTATCAGCGTCTGTTATAAATTCTACATCAGAGTCATAAAAACCAAAAGGAGTTTTTCCTGATGAGAAAGAGGATGAGCCGGGCCATATAGGAATTTTTGCCATTTTCTATTAAATTAGGTTATTCATATATAAATATGAAAAAACTATAGAAGAGATTACATTCCGTTTAATAATTCAAATACTTCGTCTATTGCTATATGGCGGTGGTTGTCTTCCAATACTCTTTTATAAACATACTGGGAATTGTTAATCTTAGATAAGTCAACTATTGCCGAATAATTTTTATCTTTTAAGTCAATTTGTTGATTATCGCCACAAAATATCATAGTTGATCCTTTTCCTAATCTACCTAAAGCCATTCTAAATTGTGAGCG
>TARA_R110001632_G_scaffold173630_2_pt1 | contig 12273 bp, 3 predicted proteins | sample TARA_R110001632 | Tara Oceans TARA_R110001632 (sample SAMEA4398266) | marine metagenome | biome: Polar Biome; feature: [SRF] surface water layer (ENVO:00010504); material: water (ENVO:00002006), including particulate matter (ENVO:01000060) such as... | depth 5 m
GTTAAACGCATCGTCTGCTTGTTCGGCATCTGCAAGTCTTACGTGAGCTACAGGGTTTTCAATGTCAGGAAAGTGAGCATGTTTATAATCTTTGTTTACTTTCTTAAACTTAGAGGGTAGTGAAAATACTAACTCACGATAGTTTAAAGTATCGGCCCCTTCAAAAGCATAGTCTAAGTGCGTTGGCACAGTAACAAAGTCTCCTCCTGTTGCGCTTCCTGCGTTAAACTCATCCATAAGCTCGTCATACATTTTATCCCAAGCCATTGGGTCATCGCTATCAAGCAAGTCGTCCATCATTTCTTTTTCGAAAGGTCTGTTTTCAGTCAACCAGTCGTCAAACAAATCAAAATCAGCATCATCTGATAAGTCATCTAAAGGCATATCCTCGTCTACCGTTTCTTTTCTTTTTACATGACGTCCCACATTAACATCAAAGTCAAAATCGCTTTGCCCAAAAAACTCTTGAACTTCTTCTTTTGTTACCGGCTTGTTGTTACCAAACTTTTCGGTAGCTCCTGTCCAGTCTAGTTCTTCTTCAGTTACTTTAGGGTCTTTCTTCATAGCGTTTAAATGTGCTTGGCCCGGCTTAGGCTTAGAGCCTGTCAGCTTTTGAGAAGCTTTCTCTGCTGCGCTGTAAAATCCAGAAGTTTTCTTAGGTGCAAAAGCTTTTGTAATTCCGCTTACAATACTGCCAATTGCATAGTTCTGTCTAGAGTCAGCCGCATCAAACTTAGCTGAAGTAGTAAGTTTAAACTGTTCTGGTTCAAAAAGAATGTAAGAATATTCTGACTCTCCGTTAAAACCAAACTCAATTTCATTTTTATACTTAACAGAATCAAAACCAAATTGTTGCAGTTCTACACGTAAATCAATGTTTAACTCATTCTTCATTAAATCTGTTTCTAGTTCATCCACTAAAGATTCTTTAGGTCTAGTCTGAATATCCATAGCACGAGAGCGCAAAGCTTTCATTCGTTCAATAGATGCTTTAGTTACTTTACCGCCAGAATCTTCAACGTTAGTAAGCAGCTCGTTTATTCCATCCTTAGAAGCTAGAATTTTATCTCCAGCCCAAGTGTCTACAATAGTTTCTCCGTTGTACACTAAAGGTTTACGAGCACTAATATAGCCTGCTTGCATTTCATTTGTAGGAAGAACATAATCTGAGCCGTGCTTATCTTTAGCTACTTGGTTAAGCTGTTCAAATTTCTTTTCGTACTGAGTTTTTGTAGGCTTAGAGTTTTTAAAAGCTTTATATATATTTGCAGCTCTGTCAGCAGGATATAAATCAAACAACATATCTCTTAACTTAATAGTGTTTGCAACGCCTTCTGACCCGCCGTGCATTCCCATTTCTCTAGCAAACGGAAATGCTACATTAAACTCGCTAGTCTTAAAAGTTTTAATAGAGCGATAAATTATTTCTTGAGTATCTGACTTTGCAACGTGCTTCTGCAAAGCTTTAGTTCGTTGAGCATCAGTAAGAGTATCAGCTATGGTTTCTTGAGCGTCTAATCTAGGAGCTTTAAACTTACTAAAGTCTACGTTGCCATTAGCTGCAATCTTAACAATAGCATCTCTAGCAATAATAGGAGCACCTTCTTCAGAGATAAGCGGCTCTTTAGTTTTAATAACAGCAGTCAAAAAGTCGTGAGTTGCATCTAAACTTTCTTCATCAAAGTTAGCTTTAGATGCAGCAGTTCGGTCAGCTTCCGTAATGTTTACATTTACTTTTTCGTAAACACGTTTGATGCTTTCAAGCTCAGAAGACACAGCAAGCTTTAGAACATCTTTACTGTTACCGACATCTTTAGTTTCTGCAAGCGTTTGAAGTGCAAAAATCTGGTCGTCAGTATAGCCTAAATCTCTTTGATACTCAGCCATATTTTCACTAGCTTTAGCAGGGTCTGATTCATTTAAACCTTTTTGAAAGTTGCTGTTATTTTTTGCATCATCTAAAGAACCTAGCTTAGCGTTAAGCATTGTAGAAATATTAGCTTCTGCTAACTCACTTGCTGCTGCTTCGTTAAGTTGTATTTTACCGCTTTGTAACTCTAGACCTACAGCACCTTCAATTTTATTGGCGGTCTGCTGCAAAGCTTTGTCGTTAATAAGACCTTTAGTAGAACTTTTTAAAGTTCCTAGCATGTCTCCGCTTAAAGCAACCGGCAAAGATTCTTCAAGTGGAGCTACGTTTGGTTTCTTAAACAATCCTAAAAGTGCAGAGCTTGCTTCAGCAGCTACTTTACCGCCAACATTAAATTTCAATGCTTTTGGTTTGTTATCAAACTCTTCAATAAATCCACCAAATACATCTTTCTGTGCGTCTCTTAAACCACCTTTGTATCGACGAACATTATCTTCACCAATTAAAGTGTCTCCAAAATAACTTCCAGAAAGGATAGGCACTTTACCGCCTACTGTTGGAATAATCCCTTGTTGAATTAACTTTAACGTATCTGAGGCTGCGGGGCCAAAAGGCATTGTAGCATAAGCCAAGTTGCTTTTAGCATACTTAGATGCAGTTTGAGCACGTTGAAAACTATCTAGCAATAAACCATTACCACCCCAACGAGCAATTGCAGTACCATAGATTTCATCTAAATCTTTACCACGCTCGCTTTCACCACCAGTACGTAAGTAGTTAGTCCACCGAGCCATACCAGTCATAATAGTTCCGGCAGCTACAATCTTACCACCGTTACGTGTAGGAGCTTTAATAAGAGACTTAGCAGCGCCTTTCAGTACGGTGTTACTAAACGCCGCAGGATAACTAAGAAGCTGAAAGAACACAGCAGTTTTAGGGTTAGAGAATAATAGTGGCTTCAACCCCGACATTGCAGTAGGCTGAAGAACTACAGAGTTTGTATACCGTGCAACGCCACCTAAGAAATCATTTCTGTAAAAATCATCAGTTCGTTTCTGCCCACTATCATACCACTTAGTAGCCTGTTTAAAATCAATACCCAGTTCAGCTAGTTCGCCTGCAAGTATTTCACCGTCTCTATCTAAAGGCTTTCCTTTATATCTTACAGCAAGTTTCTCAATATTTTCTTGAACAAGAGCCTTACCGCTTGAGTGAGAAACATTCTGTACAAACTTAGTCCACTGGTCTAGCATGTTTAGTCTAAAGAACTTGTTGCTTGCTTTTTGTAAACCTTCAGTCATTAACTCGTCGCCTGCAAGTCTATCACCAACCTGAGCAAGTGCTTGGTCTACGTGAATACTAAAGTCACGCATTTCTTTAAGAGCTTCGTTAGCTGTTAAGCCGTTCTTGTTCATTAGCTCTGACTCAAGGTCTTTCGTAATTCTCTTATAAGATTGCTCCATAGCGTCTGCAAAACCTTTAACAGAGTTACGTACACCCGCTTTCTGAATGTTCAAGAATACTTCTGTTAAACTCGATACAGTTGCTAGGCCCAAAAGAGCCACACGGTTTGTAAAGCTATAAGCATCTACAGCAAGCTGTGTTTTGTTACCGTAACGCTCCATGCCTTCACCAGTTGCAGAGCGATAAAGCTTTTCAAGCTGTCGTTCAATCTTAGGTGAAAACTCTTGGCCTGCTTCTTCCATTTCTTGTCTAATACGATTTACATAAAAACCTTTAAAGTCATCAACATTATTAACGCCTAGTACACGATGCTTAGCAATAGACTTACCTGCTTGGAAAGTGTAAGCGTGTAAAGAACCAAGAACGTCGCTGTTTAAAAACTCCTCAAAGTCTGCATCATTACCGATAGTGTTAATCTTACGTTTAGCGCTAAAGAAGTGTCCACCACCGCCTCCTGCATCTACTTGATTTTGAACATCAAGCATGTTTTCTACAGTAGCTTTAGCTTTAGTTCGAGTCATTCCTGCTTTTTCTACAAACTTTTCAATTAGTCCTTTTTTATTTTTTTCAATAGCGCTCCGGCTCCACATGCGAGGAACATAGTTTTTTTGCAATGTGTCAATAATCCCTATGCTTTGAAGCTTAACACCCATTTCATTGTATAGTTCTCTAGTCTCTAAAGCAGCTCTATTGATTGCTGCATTAGTAGTGTCATCGAACCCGGTATGTTTAAGAGGTTTAGTGCTTCTCATGCTTTTACTTAAAGCATCATTAATGTCTGTTGCAAGTTTAGTGTCTAGCTCACTCAAAGAAAGAGCATCTACAATAGAACGGAAACGCTCGTTAAACTTACCAGTAACTTCACGCTGTACTTCAGACAAATCTTTTGCAACTACTTCGTCTTGAATTTTATATTTAATTCCAAACTCGTGGCTAAGTTTCTTCTGTAGCTGCGCTGCCGTTCCAGAAAACTTAGTTATTGGAGACAACACACCTGCTGCTTTTCCATAAAAGTTTCCGGTTAAATCTGAAGCTACTGTATATAGGCCCTGTTTGATAGCGCTAGTACGGCCTTCAACAGTAGTTTCGTTATTTGCTGCTGCTCTAATACGAGCTAAAATTTCTTTCTTAGTTGCTTCACCGCCACCTAAATCTTCAGCAAACTTTGTAGCTGCTGCGTCTAAAGCCTCATCATCCATATCAAAAGTACGTGCAGTCGCATCATCAGTACCGTTTACAGTTTTAGCTGTTGCACCTTCAGGGCCGCTAAGACGTAAAGCTTCATCTACTACAGAACCGCCTGATGCAGGAATCCACTCACCTTCTACACCTTCGTCAAAAGCTTTTGAGGCTTCAGGAACAGGAAGTTCCTTACGTGGCTCAGTAGATTCTCTAAATGCTTTATTACCTTGTCTAGAGTTTGAATACAGACCAGCGCCTTTACTAAGTGCAAAGCCAAAAGTACCGCCTATTGCTCCACCTACAACTGTTTCTAACGCACTATAATCTTCTTCGCTTTTAATGTCAGCAGAAATATCTAACTCTTGCATTATGTGAGAAGCAGTTAAACCATGACCTGTACCAACAAGCGTAGAAGCCTTAATAGGATTTTTAGTTGCTGCAGCTACCGAAGCTTTAACAGCTTTAGTTAATGCGTTTTGACCTGCTTGTTGTGCTGCTCGCCTAGCTGCTACAGTTGCTGCGGTTCCTGCACCAAACGTAGTTACTCCTGATAGTAGTCCACCAACAGTTGCTAAACCTTCAGGGCTAAACACTACGTCAGAAGCATAGTCTTTAACTGCATCAAAGGTTTCGCCTGAGCCTGTTATAGAAGCTTTGTCCCAACGAGTTTTCATAACTCTGTAAGCTTTTTTAATTTCTTCTGGAGCGTCTTTTAAAGAATTAGCCAAAGAAATAGGTGCGCCTATTCGAGCTGTTAAGTCTCTCATATACTCAGCAACGTCGTCAGTCTGCCCGGTAGAAGCTTGGTCAATAGCATAACGCCCTATGCCTTGGGTTTTAGCCAAGTAGTCTGTAAGAACTTCATAGTTTGCCATAACAATTTCATCATTTTCGTAATCTGTTACCGAATACTGTGATGGAATATAAGCTCCTTCACGAGCCGCTTCTTCTTGCTCAGCAGTCATAGAAGAGTCTGTTATTCCGTCAACAGTAGAATCGAGTGCAAGTTGATATATATTTTCTGACATTAAATTTTGTCCTTTAAATTATGTAGCGGGTGTATGACGGTCTGGGCGTTTTCCTGTAGAAAAGTATGTAGTCTTTTCTTCGTCAGTTAAATCTGCAAGTTCGTCTTTACCTAAAGTATAACCATACGTTTCAGCATACAAAGAAGTTCGCTGAGCTAATCGTTTTTCTGCATCGTCTATGCTGTTTTGTAGTCTTGTATTAAGCGCTTCTGTTTTTTCTGTACTTCTAAACTGCGTTGCGCTAAACTTTTCTTTATCCTTTAGCTCTACAATTTCTTTTTCTAATTTTATTATTTTCTTATATTGTCCGGCAGCGCTTCGTGTGTCTCTTCCAGTATCAGCTGGAAGTTTTAAAGATGCTGATACAGTACCAGCCATCGGCGCCACAGTTGTAGTTGCTGTACTGCTATTAGAGTCGTCTGAGTTGTCACCACCACCACCAACCTTATTGCTTAAATATGTAAGGGCTGCTGTAACTTTATCTTCAGGAGAAAAACTTTCAAAGTCTTTAGGGTTTTTAAATATTAACGCTAAAGCATCCATTTTAGCTTTAACTACGTCTCCATTTAGTGAACCGTTAAAGTTGTTGTAGCCGGGTTTGCCTTTAATGCCTCGCTCCCCTTGTACTGTGTTAAATAAATTAATTCTTTGAGCGTCTTCCATGTCTACTAAAGCATTATAAAGTTTTGTATTATCGTCAAAAAGCCTTGCCATTGAAGTTTTACCAGTTGTTAGCTTGCCGCTACTAACTAGAGTATCCATAGCAAACAAAGTTCCAAACGTATTATTATGTCCAAAAGCATTTACACCTCCCTTATTCGCTGCTTGTTCTACAGCTTGTTGAAGATATATTTTACGTCCATTTTCTGCTGAAGCCCATCCCTCGTTACGTGCAGTAATGCCAGCCATAACCATGCCACGAGAAAAAGCTTCTTGCTTTTGTACTAATTGGTCTGAAAATCCGTCATCTGATAAACTTTCTAATTTACCATCAGACTCTATTGAAATTCTTTCTCCAAAAACTTTATTCAAAGCTGCAATAGAATCTCCCGGCGCTTGATGAAACTCTTGTACTCCTAGTGTAACTTGGTTAGCGGTCAGCATACTTGCGCCAGCGTTAAAATCTATATTTCTATTTTGACTTGCTGCACTGTAAGGAACATAACCACCGTTAGGGCCGATAACGTGTACTGTTATATCAGTTACCGTTTTACCGTTTACTCGACTTTGTGTTGTAATAGGATAACCTTTAACTGTTTCTTGCTCACCAGTAACAGGATGCGTAGTAGAAATATCTACTGCGTCGCCTATAGCAGGAGCCGGAACACCGGGGTCAGTAGGTAGGTTAGTAGCAACATACTTAGAAAGAACAGCGTTGCGTGTTTTCTTCCAAGCAGAGCCATAATCTTTTTGAAACTGTTTAGATTCTGTAACCATGTTATCGTTGATTAAATTATGTAAATCAGCTTCGGGGTCTTTACCAAACAGTCTACTTACTCCTTCACCTACAAAACCACTTATAGTTGCGTCAGGTGCAGCGTCTGCTTGTTTTTTTACATACGCCTCAGTGTTGCCTGAGTTCAGATACTCTTGCGTGGCTGCAAACCTATCTTCAAGAGCTTTTACTCTTTTAGGCTTTAAAGCTTTAACAGATGTAGTCAGCCAGTCGTTAAAAGTAGTTTGACTGTAACTTCCGCTTGAGTAAGTTTCGTGCCATTTACTTGTTAAGCTTTCTCTTAGTTGTTTATCAGCCAAGCCTTCTATTCCATCTATTCCGTTTTCAGCTTCTTCAAACATTTTAATATCTTTATTTGCTTGGTTGTAACCAGTCTTAACTGTCATTCTTGACCGCAGCAACTGTTCGTCATTTAAGAATTTTTGTTGTCTAGATTCTAAAGCACTATTAGCCACACCAATAGCTACCTGCATTCCCAACTGTTTCCAAGCGTTTCTTTTAGCGTCTTTTTTATTATCTTTTGCTATCTTGTCGTTTCTTTCTCGAATACCGGCAAGTAAGCTTTCACCGTATGCAACTGAATCTTGTTCCATGTTTATTGTCCTTCAGGTGGAGCCATTAGGCTAGGTTGTTGTGGAGCTTCGGTTTCTTCGGGTACTGGTTCTGTAGGAGGCGACAGCAAGCTATCTAGCTGTGGAAGAGCTTCCATTTCAGACTCCATCTCAGAAGTTACAAAACCTTGCGGTATAAAGTTAGCGTTCTTGGCTGATTTCCTAAGAGTTTCTAAACGGTCTTCTTCCATCTTAGCTCCAAAAACTTCATCCTCTGCGCCTTCTAAATCAATCTCAACATCTATATCTAAACGTTCAGCAAGTGCAATTAACATATAAGCTAAGGGTTCAGCAGTCATAAGCATCAAGTCAGGATTCATTGTGCCTTCTGAAAACTCTTTAAACAGAATAGTTTGTACCATGTTCATTACCGGCACACCTTCTGAAAGTCCCATCATAAGACTTGGATATATTTCTTCATCAGTTACAAAGTCCCATAAGTATTCATTAATCTCGTGAATGTTTGTAAACTTTGGAGCTTGCTCATAAGGTGCGGGAGCGTCAGGGTCGTTTGTTAAAGACTGTCCGGGAATAGGTCGTCCCATTTTACTTCTTTCAGCTTGATAGTCTTCAAAATTAAAATTTTCTTCTGTAGCCATTATGCTATTCCTCCTCGTCTAACATTCATTTGTTCTTGGTAGATATTTGCACCATAGCCATAAGGATTTTGTTGCGTGTAAGATGTTGGATTAACAGACATCTGCATTGCTCGGTCATTTATTTCAGCAGAACCGTAGTCTCGAATACCCGCAGACTGATAAGCTTCAACATAAGTACCGTAGCTTACAGGAGCTTCTGGAACTCTTACAATTCCTACTTCTTGAGAAAGGCGTTGTGTAACGTCTTTCTTTAACCTTCCCCCTACATCTGAAACTGCGTCAACACCATAATCTAAAGCTTCGTCTGTAAGTGCTCGACCTAAAGTCCTTCCGTCTTTAAAGTCTGTATACTTATCTTTTACAGCGTCTACAGCCTCACCGGGAAGTGAAGCTAGTTTCTCGCCGAAAGTTTTTTCTACAGCTTTCGTTTGGAACTCAATAGGGCTTTTAACAGTTGACGGGTAAGAGTCTATAGTGCTTTGTATATTATCTATACCACCTGTAACATCGCCCAGATTTGAAAAGTCAACTTCGCCGGTAGGCTTAAAGTTTTCAAAAGATTTGCTTACATTATTTATACCGCCTTCCATGCTTTGAGGGTCTAAAAGACTAGATGTCTTAGCAGTGCTGCCGGGAATAGTTCCGTCGCCAACTAAACCTGTAGCCTTGTCAACAACATTCTGCTGCTGAGATGTTAATATCTTTTTAGCATTTCCAAACTCTTCAAGGCCACCATTAAAAGCTTCAGTAATAGCGGTAATGTTTTTATCAATACCTGTTTGTACTGTACTCCAAGCAGACTTTCCTGTAGCTGAGTCTACAAAAAAACTATCCGAAGCATTAGCAAGCTTAGGGAACAAAGTTTCCATGCCGGGGATTTTCTTTAGTGCAGTCTTAGTAAACTCACCTAAAAAACTACTTACGCCGTCAGTAACTGTTCTAAAAGCCGATGTTCCTGCTTTTGCAAACTTAGCGCCTGATTGAAGAATTTTACCGGCTGTTTGTGCAAGCTTACCGCCTTTAGCTAAAAACCCAGTTACACCTTTAAACGCCGTTCCAATAGTAGCAGAAAAACCTTTGGCTAACATTCCCCCTATTCCCGGAAGAATAAAAGACATAGCAAGCTGACCTACAATGCCAATCTTGCCCATGAATTTACCAAAACTTTTAAAGGCTGACTTAATACCTTTACCAATTTTCTTGAAAGCGCTTTTAACTCCGCCTTTAATTTTTTTCCAAGTTTTGCTAAGAAATCCCATTTTTAATACCTTTAGTTTTAATTATTTAGTTTAATGTTTATTTAGATACGTTAGTAACCCATTCGTAAGCGTCTTCACTATTCTTTGCTGCAATCTTTTCATTACCAATTGCTGTTGCAGTTAATTGAGCTTTACGTTGCTTTTCATTTTCAAAAGCCTGACGAATATATGCGGCTTCGTCTCTAAGCTGCTGCCACACCTGTGTCAACTCTTGTGACGTTAAGTTAAAAGTCATTTGAGCGTTTTGCATGTTAGCGGCATTCTGAGCTGCGGTATCAGACAAGTTGGCTTGTCGTCGCCATTGCTTATTAGATTGCTCAACTGCTTGTGCGTTTGAAGCGTTCCACTGGTCTCGTGCCAAATCTTGAGTCTCATTAAACTTTGAAATATCTACTTCGAGTTGAGCACTAAACTGGTCAGCTTGTAACTTATTGCCTGCGTTTAAAGCTGCAATACGATTCTTTTCAGTAGTGTTAAACTGGTCTCTAGCTGAGTTAGCTGTCGAATTATACTGGTTAATTTGTGTATTAAGATTCTGCATAAACTGGTCGGCTTGCTGTTCATTAGCTGCATTAAACTGTCTAGCTGCGTTTGTTGCAGACTGGTTACTTAACATAGTCTGTTGTTTTTGCTGAGCTGATAATACAGTTGCCTGCTGTTCGTTGCTCAAGTTAGCCATATCCATTTGCAAGAAAGCCTGTGCGTTTTGAACTGCAAGCTTAGCATTCTTATCTAGATTAGCTAAGTCCATTGAAGCCATTGAGGAAGCATTTAACATAGCGGCTTGTTGGTCAGCATTAAACTCATTAGCTACCATAGTCTGCATAAACTTACTATTTGTAATCTCAACTTGCTGAGCTGCATTAAACTTAGCTAAATCAATTCCGGCGTTAGTTTGTGCATTTACAACTGCGCGTTGCTGGTCAGCATTTAACTGAGCTTGGTTCATTTCTGATGCAATCTTACCTTGAAGCAAGTTAGTCTGCATACGTGTGTTAAGGTTAGCTAGTTCTGTTTGTTGAGCGTTGCTAAGATTTTCAGATTCTGCTTGGTTCAGAGCAGTCAGATTAGCTAGACGCATCTGCTGGTCGTTGCTCAAGTTAGCTAAGTTCATTTGGTTTTCAAACTCTGCATTCTTAGACAAGAAGTCTGCTGCAATCTGCTTGTCCTGAGACGTAGCGTTTTGAATAGCGGCAGCATTATTTTGAGCAATAGGCATAGCACTTTGAATAATAGCATTAAACAAAGCATCACGACCAATGCTAGAAGCACTCATACCACGCTTAGCTAAATTGCCTTCAACCTTAGCAAGAGCCGGTCTAGCCCATGCAGGTATCTCGCCATCTTCCATGCCCGCCATCAAGGATTCCATCTGAGCGCTCATCAAAGCTTCTTGAGGAAGTCCAGACAAAGTAGTCTTAATGTCTTCTGGAAGGCTATCCATTTCATCAGCAATTAACTGAGGGTTATCTGCAAGACGCCTAGCAATTTCTTTGTCTTTTAAGCCTTGGTTTTTTAGATTTTTAATTACATTTTCTTTACTAATCTTACGTTTTTCAAGCTGGTTGTACTCATACATACTCATAATTTCAGCAGCTTCGCCGTCTGGAGCAGGCTCGCCCGTAATGGCTTCACGAGTCTTTGCTTCAGCATCTGCTGTTTCAGCTACAGTAGCTACTTCACCAGTTACTTTTTTAACATAAGATTCTTTATTAACATCATAAACTACTTCGTCAGCTAAAGCTGCTGCTTCTGCTTCTGCGTCTCTTTTAGCAGCTACGGCTCTTTCTGTAAGCGTAGCATCATCTAACTCTGCTAGAGCTTCGTCTTTTACTGTGCCTTTAGCTCCTACAACAGCGTCTGGTGTATCTACTGTTTTTGCTTCCACTGTAGCGGCTGTGTTGTCTGTAACATTGCTAACTTCTATGTTTTCTCCGGCCTGTTCTGCTACGACTTCGTCAGCTTCAATAGCTTTTGCTTCAAGAACTGAAGCATCTTCAAGGGTCTGAGTTTCTTCTTCTGAAGTTGTAGTAAGCGCTTGTCTTTCTGCTGCATCGCCAAACTCTTTTTCGTAGTTAGCTTTGTCTTTAAGATAGTCTGTGCTTGTCCTGCCGCCTCTATATGTGTTAGGGTCTGGAGCATCTGGAATAATATCACCAGCTCCACTTGTTTCTACTTCAACTTCAGGAGTATTATATCCCGGCCCGGTTACTTTTACAATCGGCTCCCCAGATTTTCCTGTGCCTGTAACATCAACCGAACCTGCGCCTACGTTTCTGTCGCCATCTACAGAACCAGTTTGAGTTGGACGATTACCGTATCCTGTACTTTCTTCTTGATTGTTTGCCACACTAGTTACCTTTGTTATTTCGCTTCCCGAAGGAGACGCTGCTGTCGTAGAAACAGGTGTACCGCCGGGGCCACCTCTACCTTGTGCTCCACCCATGTTACTATATCCGCCGCCACTCAAAACTTCAGAGCCGTCTGGCAGATTAACTGTCCACTCCGGGGGGTCGCCGCTTTCCCAGTTTGCAGGGTTCCAAGGGTTTTCACCCCACTCACCAATAAACTCGCCTACGTCGTTAAAGAGAGTGCCGTCAATAATAGAAGCCCCCACTCTAATAGTAGGAGACATCATTGCTATGTCTTTAATGCCTGACCAAAGCTTTGCAAACGTGCCTTCGCCTTCAACAGACATGTCCATGTTTTCGTCATATTCAGCCTGCGTAGAACCGTCTTGACCTACAGCACCGGGGCCAGAAGGTCTCCAGTCAGGGTCTCCTGAAACGCCACGGTCTACGTCA
>TARA_R110001632_G_scaffold41640_2_pt1 | contig 12269 bp, 13 predicted proteins | sample TARA_R110001632 | Tara Oceans TARA_R110001632 (sample SAMEA4398266) | marine metagenome | biome: Polar Biome; feature: [SRF] surface water layer (ENVO:00010504); material: water (ENVO:00002006), including particulate matter (ENVO:01000060) such as... | depth 5 m
GTAGGGCATAGGGAATCATCAAACAGATATACCGTTGTAAACAAATGGGGTTACATGGGAAAGTATCAGTTTGGTAAAAGAACTTTAAAGAATCTTGGATATAATGTATCAAGAAAAGAATTCTTAAATTCACCACATCTACAAGAAATGGCAATGTTAGATTTACTTTCACATAATAAAAAGATTTTACAATCATATATTAATACACATGAGGGAGAAATAATTCATGGAACAAAAATAACAGAAAGTGGTATATTAGCAGCTGCACATCTTGCAGGACCTGGTAATGTAAAAAGATACTTTAAAAAAGGAAAACAATTTAAAGATGGTAATGGAACAAAACTTACTTCTTATCTTACCAAATTTAGTGGATACAAATTAAACTTAAATTAACATGATAGAATTACTAACAACGAACAATATTATTATTGGTATTTCCACTTTGTTAAACATTTTGTTTCTAATAGGAGTTCGAAACCTATTAAAACAAAACGAACAACTTGAAGATAGACTTATAGGCACCATTAACTCTATTAGAAATAGAGTAGGAAGTGCACTTAATAAAATGAGAGAACTTGATAATAAAGAAGTTTTTGAAAAAGATGATGAAGTTGGAGTGACTTTCCAAGAAATTAAAAAAGTTGTTGAAGATTTAAATAATCAAATATAAATTATGCCAAGAAAAAGAAGAAAAAAATCCAAAATGTATTTTGGAAGTCCTGCACAAGAAGCAATAATTGAATACAATGCATCAACTGATTTTGAAGAAAGGTCTAAAATATACGAAGAGAGAATAAAATATCCATTCGAAAAACTTGCAGAAAATGTTATGAATACATTTAAGTTTTCATATTTTGATGTACCAAAAATTGATGTACAAACAGAGGTAGTTTCTGTGATGGTAGAAAAAATGTTTATGTTTAAACCTGGAAAGGGAAGAGCATTTTCTTACTTTACTATTATTGCTAAGAATCATTTGATTTTAAAAAACAATGGTAACTATAAAAGATGGAAACAAAATTCACTTTTATCAGCAATGCCTGAAACATGGAATCCTCAAAATGATTTTCATGAAACGGAAGAAAATGATGAATATAAGGAATTTAAAAATATAATGTTAAAATATTGGGATGTTAATTTAAATGTAGTTTTTACAAGAAAACGTGATTTACAAATTGCAGATGCTATATTAGAATTATTCAGAAGGTCAGAAAATATAGAAAACTTTAATAAAAAACATTTATATTTACTAATACGAGAGATGACTGATTGTAAAACACACTACATTACTAAAGTAGTAAACACAATGAAAAAGCATCAAAAAAAATTATTAAATGATTATTTAGAATATGGTGAGTTTAGACCTACTCCAAAAAAAGAATTTTGGAAAGCAGAAGAACCAGAAATTGAAAACCCATATATAGATACTGATTATTTATAGACAATGAAAATAAGTTATATTTTAGGAATAAGTTGTGGATATCACGATAGTGCAGCATCATTAATAAAAAATGGTGAAGTATTAGGTGCGTGTGAAGAAGAAAGATTTACAGGTATAAAACATGATTTTTCCTTTCCAACAAATACAATAAACTGGCTTTTTAAAAAATATAATATAAACAAAGATGATTTGGAATCAATTTGTTTTTATGAAAATCCTGATTTAAAAATTAATAGAATAGAAGAAACTACTAAACGAGGTGGTTGGAAAAATTACTTTAAAAGAAAAACTATTATCTCTAATAACAAAAAAAGTTATAAAGATATACTTTCTAAATTAGAAAATTTAAAAGGTAAAGATACAAAACTTATTTTCCATGACCATCATTTATCTCATTTAGCATATTCATATTATACATCACCTTTTACAGAATCAGCATTATTATCAGTTGATGGTGTAGGAGAATGGGAAACAACTTCACTTGCAATTGGTACGGATGGAATAAAAAAGATTAGTGGATTGGAATTTCCTCATTCATTGGGAATGATGTATTCTACATTAACCGCATTTCTTGGGTTCAAACCAAACGAAGGAGAATATAAAGTAATGGGATTGGCACCTTATGGTGATGCTAAAAAATATAATAAACAATTTCAGAAATTATATACTGAAAAATTAGAAGGTGGATTTGAACTTGATATGGATTATTTTACATATGATTATTCAAACACACATATGTTTAATGAAAAGTTAGGAAAAGTATTTGGGTTTCCAAATAGAATACCAGATGAGCCATTAGAACAACATCATAAAGATTTAGCTGCATCACTTCAATACAACTACGAAAAAGTATTCTTTAGATTATTAAATAACTTATATCTAAAAACAAATTTAGATAATTTATGTTTAAGTGGTGGATGTGCATATAATGGTACGGCAAATGGTAAGATATTAGAAAAAACAAAATTTAAAAACTTATATATTCCACCTGCTCCATCTGATGCAGGTTCTGCAATAGGATGTGCATTAAATCAATGGTATAATATAGATAAAAATTCTGAAAGAAAGATTAACTCAAATCCATACTTAGGTCCAAGTTATACAAGAGATGAAATAATACAATCCTTAGACAAGTATGATACAACTATTTGGTATGAAAAAAAATTATATGAGCAAATAACAAATATAGTAACTGATGAAATTATTGAAGGAAATGTAGTAGGTTGGTTTCAAGGTAGAATGGAATTTGGTGCAAGGGCATTGGGTAATCGTTCTATATTAGCAAACCCAAGAGACCCTCAAATGAAATCTCGTTTAAATAAAATGATTAAAAAGAGAGAAGGATTTAGACCATTTGCTCCAATAGTAAAAGAATCACTATCATCAGAATACTTTGATTATACTGATTTGGTTCCATATATGAATCAAGTAGTTAAAGTAAAAGAATCTCATGGAAAAAACCTACCAGCAATAACCCATATTGATAATTCAGCTAGAATCCAAACTTTAAATAAAAATCAAAATAGACAAATGTATTCTATATTAGAATTACTTCATATAAAAAATGAATATCCCATTGTTATAAACACTTCATTTAATTTAAAAGACCAAACTATGGTATTAACTCCAGAGGATGCTATTAAAACATTCTTAAATTGTGAAATGGATACTCTTGTTATTGGTCAATATGTGATTAAGAAAAAAATACTTTAAATATATATTTTTATATTTATTGGTAAATGGGTAACCACATGGTTCTATTTAAATGTATTATTGTACTAGTATTATTTTATGTTTTTATGAATAGATTATTAAACTGGTTAGACAGGTAACAAAAATAAAGGAAAACACTATAACAAAATGCCATCAAAATTAAAACCATCTGCAAAAGAATTTATTAGAGTAAATAACAAGTTAACTAGTAAATACAAAATCAAACACTACACTCCAGCAACCACAAGTACCGAGGATTTAAAAAAGTTTTACGAACAATCTTCTTTTAAAAGAAAAAAAGAATTAATTAAAAAAGAACTGATTAAGCGAGGAAAATGGGAAAGTTAAAAGAAAAGTTAATTGAAAAAGGAAGTGGTTTAGTTGCTAAATCTAAATCTAAAAAGCAATTAGAAAAGGTATTACCAAAGCCTTTAGCCAAGAAAATTTCAAAGAAAATTGGAAAAGGAGTAGAATCAATAACCTCAACTGTAATAGATTTTTGGAATAAATTTAAAAAATAATCTCCAAATATCGTTCTCTATTGAGGATTTCATATATATTACAATTTTTTTATACCAATGCATTATAGTTATTCTTGACATGTCCGATGTTTTGAAGAAGGAAGAGGTTATACATTTTTAACCAAAACAAAGGAGAACAATATGGAATTTTTGAAAAAAATAGGTCTATGGGCCGAAGAATTAACAAAAATTGGTATTAGCATAATTGCCTTAGGAGTTGTACTTGAAGTACTTTTCTCAGGTATGAACATCCCTTTTTGGCCAGAGGTATCAGTAGTTGATAACATTATGGGCTTATTAGGAAGTTTAAGTGCTGAGGGTCTGTTAGGACTTGTAGGTGCTTTTGTACTATATCATATCATTAAGAAGTAAGTAATAGGAGCAATCCTAAAAACGCGTTTATGATTAAACCTCACCTTAAAAAGTGAGGTTTTTTCGTTTATCATATTTATATACAACTAATATGGTATAATCATGAGTACAAATTTTGAATTATTTCCCGGTAAAGACTTAGGAAGTCTGTTTAAGGATATCTACGATAACCAACAACATAAGAAGCAAAGAATATCAGAATTGATTGCAGAAATAAGAAAATCAATTAGACATACTAGCGATATGGCAGTATTGGCACCCGTAATAAAAGATTTAGTAGATTCATCAGTTCGGAACGATGATGCACTTATTAAAATGGCTGCAATTGCACAAAGAATTGTAGCATCAAGTCAAAAAAATGAAGGTGATACTGGGTTTCTTTCTGATGATGAAAAAGAACAACTATTACATCAATTGGAAGAAACTGTACATGAAGTAGCAGATGTACAAGATATAAAAGTTGATGAACTTACAAACGAAATCGAAGAATTAAAACAAAAGGTAAATTCAAATGAGTAGATTAGGTAGTTCAGCAAGATTTTCTCAAAAAACAAATTCCAATACTCAAAAAAATATTTCTGAATATGGTATTGTTTTGGAAGTGATTACCAATGTAGAATCTGATTCTATGGTTGATTTTGCATTTGATGAAACTGAACCCAATTCCGTTGATACACGAAACGTTTCTTTACTTGGTTCTTGTAAAATAAAAAGATTAAAAGATTTAGCATCAAATTCTCAAACATTAAGATATTATAGTCCACTTGATTATACAAATTTAGATTTACCAATAGTAGGAGAAACGGTTGAACTTATCTCACACTCAAATGGAAAGCAATCATATCGAAGAATAACATCTATAAGTTTAAATACTGGAAATGCAGTTATAGATGTTGAAAAGAAATTATTTCCTGAAACAGAACCAGGAAACGAAACAGCTGATTATAAAGAAACATCAGAAACCGGTACACCAAACTCTTCCGAAGAATCTTCTGAAAATAAAAATGAATATTTTGAAAAAACTAAAATAAATCCATTACAATTTTACGAAGGAGATAAGTTAATTCAAAGTAGATTTGGACAATCAATTCGTTTTAGTGGTTATAATAATGTTGATAATGTTTTAGCACCAACTATTATAATAAGAAATAGACAAGGTTCTAAATCATTAGAAGATTTAAAATTACTTGAACCTACTTTTGAAGATATAGTAGATGATGGTTCAATTATTGCAATGACAAGTGGAGACCATTTATTGGAATTTGTTCCAGGTACAGTTGATACACCATTAGAAACAGAACCAATCTATGCAGAAGAACCTGAATTAAAAGGAACTGACCAAATTTTAATTAATAGTGGTAGAATTATTTTATCTTCTAAAGATTCTGAAATGTTATTTTATTCCAAAGGTAACTACTCATTTATATCAGATGGTAAACTTACAATAGATAATGGATTAGATGGTGCTGATATGGATTTTAATGGAGATGTTTTAATTACTACCAACGATAGTAATTTTACAATAAATCCAAAAGGTGGAACTGGAGAAATCTACTTAAATACAGAGTCAACCGATGAGCCATTAGTAAGAGGTGAAACTCTACTTGATTTAATGGAACAATTAATAGATGCTATAAACAAACAAGTATTCTCAACACCATCAGGACCAACTGCACTAGGACCAAATAATAGAAGTGATTTCAATTCAATTAAATCAAAGTTATCCGATTTTCTTTCCACACTTAATTATACAGAATAATTATGTCTTGGGATAAATTCAAAAACAATATGTTAAGATATATGCAAAGACAAACTAATGTCGATGGTAACTCTATAAACATATCCAATGAAATAGAATCCTATGATGATTTTGCAAAGTTTCTTACCGAGCAATATAATACGACCATTTTATCCGGTAAGCAAACATTAAATGAAATTCCAATGAAAACTGCAAAAACAGATTCAATGGAGTTATTAATTAAATTATCTTGTCAAAAAGCATTGGGTGTTTTAGATGGTAAGCATAATTTTATTGATGATTTAGGTGGAGCAGTTCGTTCATATTGGATGGGAGCCGAACTAATGACACCAATTGCTCCAATTCAAATACCAAAAGGAGCAATACAAAATATAGAATCAAAAACATCTCTTTGTACTAATCCTGGTGAGTGGACGGATATTGGTAAAATATCTCCAGTTGATAATAGTGAAGTTTTTATAGATAGATTGATAAGTAAAATGAAAATGCACTTAACAACCGTAGAGGGAACGTATTTTACAACATCACTTTATCCAGCCGGACCTGCAGTAATACCATTACCTGGTATAGTAGAATGGAAGGGTTGGACAATTCCACCAACTAGACCTAGTGTACCGACCCCAGTAGTTGAAACACCAACTGATTTGAGTCTTATAGATACACTCCTTCTTACAGTAGCAGAATTATTAGAAATTATTCCTGATAACAACAACACCGTAGCTGGTGCAGCTGCAGTTGTTGCAGCAACGGGAACCGAAATACTTACAGATGATGGTGAAGAAAAAAACCCAGCATTAGTAGAGATTCAAAGACAATCTGTTACTGATGTATCACCAGAGTTATCAGATACTCCTGATGAAATAACTCCTTCAGAAAATGTTTCAGAAGAAATACCTTCAGAATGTGGAGTAGGGTTAAACTATACGACTCAACTATCACCCAATTTAAAAATTCGTTCTTTATCATTGGATGTTACGTTCCCACATAAGATAAAAGCAGCACATGGTCTTACTGTTGATGATATCGTGTGTAACTTAAAACACATGGCGGTAAATATAGTAGAGCCGATAATGGCAAAATATCCAAATGTAGTAATCAATTCTGCTTTCCGAGGAACACCGAGTTTAGTAGGTAAGGTTTCTCAACATGAAATTGGTGAAGCAATAGATATTCAATTCACAGGACTTGGACCAAGAGATTATTTACCAATCTCTAAATGGATTGTGGAAACACTCCCATTTGACCAATTTATATTTGAACATGGTAATAGTATATGGTTACATATCACTTGCAAACGAATTGGAACTAATCGTAAAAAGCAAATGACTATGATAGATAAAAAATACGAGATGGGAATCAAATGCTACTATTAGTGTATATAAGAACCATAAAATTAACAAAGATATATTTATATTAAGAAGAACAGAATTGAAAATTATTAAAAATGAACAACAAACAATTAATAAAAGTAATAAGAACTCTTGTTGAGGTAGAAACTGCCAAACAACAAGAACGTTTTTTATCGAAAACTTTTCCAAAAATATTGGCAGAGGAAGTACGTAGAAGATTAGCAGAGGAGAAGGGAGGTGCAGTCAGCGTTCCCTCTACGCAAGTATCTGATGAAGTCGTAATAGACTCATTTCAAAAAGCAGAACTTGCATTGCAGGAACAAAGACAAGTACCAACAAAACAACTTTCAAAGAATCCTATATTAAATGAAGTGTTAAATCAAACACAACCATTTAGTAAAGCTCAGAGAGCAGGAGGAGGAACACCAGGTGGTGGTGCATCTGTATTAGATAGTTTACCACAACAAGCACCAATTCAAGAGAGTATGGATAAAACATTGTCCTTTACCTCTAATGGGGCAGCTGGTGGTACTGAAATGATGAGAACACAAATGGCACAGAAAATGGGATATGGTGATGTTTCATCAAGACCAAGTAAAACTGGATTGGGAGTAAGAACCGGATTACCTGGTTTAGATAAAATTTTAAATAGAGATAATTCAGAATTAGTTAAGAAGTTTAAAAGATAGGAATAAAAAATGGCATATATTCTTAATAAGAAAGTAGTAAAAGATACCGAAGAGTTTAATAACTTTGCGTATGGAATTGTTTTGCCAGTACAACGAGGAAATGGTGGATATTTTGAACAAGCATTTTCATCATTTGAGCAAGCAAAAAGTAATCTAAAAAATCTATTACTTACTAAACGAGGAGAAAGAATATTTCAGCCAAATTTTGGTACAGGATTACATGAATTATTATTTGAGCAATTAACAACTGATTTAGAAGTTAAATTAGAAGAAAGAATAACAAGTAGTGTAAACACATGGTTACCATATATAAACATTGATGAAATTGATGTCAGAATGACAGATGAAATGAAAGATAGAAATAAAGCAGAAATGAGTATAAAGTTTAGCGTTGGAAATCAATTTGAATCACAAGAAATAACATTCTTGGTAGAGGGATAAAATAAATGGCATTAAATTCAACATTTAAAAGTAATAAAGGTAGGGATATAAAATACCTTAATAAAGATTTTTCTAGTTTTAGAGAAAATCTAATAGATTACGCAAAAACATATTTTCCACAAACTTATTCTGATTTTAACGAATCTTCACCTGGAATGATGTTCATAGAAATGGCATCATATGTTGGTGATGTATTATCATATTATGTAGATGATTCATTGAAAGAATCAATGATGTTATATGCAGAAGATAAGAAAAACGTATTAGCGTTATCCGAATACCTTGGGTATAAACCAAAAGTAACATCACCATCAATTACCAATTTAGCAGTTTACCAAGTAGTTCCATCAACAGGAATCGGAGAAGATGTTAAGCCAGATTCAAAATATTATCTAAGAATAACAGAGGGAATGAGTGTAAGAGCATCTACAAATGGAAATATTTTTAGAACTACTGAATTATTAGATTTTGCAGATGAACAAGATAGAGAAATATCTATATATAATTCACTCGATGGTGTACCATCTCAATATCTTATTAAAAAATATGTTAAAGCAATTTCAGCTGAATTAAAAACTATAACATTTGATTTCGGTACAGTACCAAGTAAATTTTCTAAAGTACAATTAGGAAATACGGATGTAATTGATATTTACGATGTGAGAGATTCAAGCGGAAACAAATGGTATCAAGTTCCTTACTTAGCACAAGAAATGGTTTACATTGATTATCCAGCATCAGATATAACAGATAAAGATATGGCACAGTTTCAAGAATCTGTACCAAATGTTCTTAAAGTAATTAAAACATCAAGAAGGTTTACTACAAAAGTAAATGAAGATAATACTACATCACTTGTATTTGGTGGAGGAAGTTCAACATCAGCTGATGAAACCTTAATACCAAATTTTAAAAATGTAGGATTGGGATTAAATAATTCAATCGATAGATTAGGAGCATCATTTGACCCAGCAAACTTTTTAAAAACTAAATCATATGGAAGTGCACCAACTGGTGAATTCACAATATCATATTTAGTTGGTGGAGGAGTTGAATCAAATGCGGGTGTTGGTGAATTAACACAAATCGAAACAATAAATTTTGATGAAGATAGAAATTCTTTTAATGCTAATGAGTTACCATCATATAGAGTAGCAAAAAACTCAGTAGCAGTTGATAATGAAGAATCTGCAACTGGTGGTAAAGGAGCAGATACAATTGAAGAAATTAGAGAAAATGCTCTAGCAAACTTTGGTTCTCAAAATAGAGCAGTAACACGAAAAGATTATCAAGTAAGAGCATTATCAATGCCATCTAAATTTGGTGGAATTGCAAAAGCATATTGTGCTTCAGATGGTCAGTTAGATAATAACTCTCCAGCTTCTATACTTGAAGATCCAGATTCATTAGAGGAATTTACTAATCTGGCATTATCTTTTAACGAGAAATCAAATGAACTTGAAGTTAAAGAACAATTAAAAAAGTTTCTTAAGAATAAAACAAATAGTGTAAATGAAAAAAATAATCCATTTGCAATAAACTTATATTTACTTGGGTATAATAAAGATAAAAAATTATCTACACTAACTCGTGGAGTAAAAGAAAATCTAAAAACGTATTTAAGTGAATTTAGATTACTTACAGATGGTATTAACTTTATAAATGGATTCATTATAAACGTTGGAGTTGATTTTGAAATTAGAGTATATGGTGGATATAATAAAAGAGAAGTATTAACAAAAGTACAAACAGAATTATCAAATTATTTCAATATAGATAATTGGACATTTAATATGCCAATCAATATATCGGAAATAGAATTATTAATCGCAGGTATTGAAGGAGTTCAATCAGTACCAAAATGTGAAATTACTAACAAGTGTTTAGGAAATTATTCTTCAAATTCATATAATATACAAGAAGCAACTAAAGGTAAAATGGTTTATCCATCTTTAGACCCATCTATATTTGAAGTGAAGTTTCCTAACAAAGATTTAAGAGGGAGAGTCATATAATGTATCACTTTATAACAGCATCAAAAGATTCATCAATTTATTTACAACAACCAGCTCAAAACACTGGATTGGATGAAATACTTGAGGTGTCTAAGGTTTACTATGGTAATCTAAAGGATATATCAAGAACACTTATTCAGTTCAATACAGACCCTCTATCACAATCTATTGCAAGTGGTGATATAACAATGAGTTCGGCTGATTTAATTTTACATGAATGTGAATCAAATGAAATACCACTTAATTATTCAATATATGCATACCCTGTTTCTCAATCATGGGATATGGGAATTGGAACTCGGTTTGATGAAATATCAACAGATGGAGTAACTTGGACAAATAGAACAACTTCTAACAAATGGTTAGTTGGTTCTGCTTCATTAGAAAGTTCAGGTTCGTTTAATGGTAAAGGAGGAATGTGGTACACTGGTTCTTATTCTACTCAATCATTTGATTATGAATCAAGTGATGTACAAATGAATGTTTTACCATCACTAACTTCATGGATAAGTGGTTCAATACCAAATAATGGATTGATTATAAAACACGATTCATCAAAAGAAGATGATACTAAAGATTATGGACAGTTGAAATTCTTTTCAAAAGAAACAAATACAATATATCAACCTAAAATACGAATTGGATGGGATGATTCAATATTTCAAACAGGTTCCTTAACAGAACTTACATCTGATGATATCAATGTAACTTTTAAGAGATTAAAAACTAGATATAAAAGAGGAAGTACTCCTACAATACAAGTGTTTGGACGAGAAAAGTATCCTCTTAAGACTTATACGAATGATTATGCATATACTGATGTAAAGTATTTACCATCAACTACATATTATCAAATTAAAGATATAATTACACATGAAATTGTAGTTCCGTTTAGTGATTATACAAAGGTAAGTTGCAATTCAACTGGTAATTATTTTAAATTAAACTTAGATAGTTGGGAAACTACTAGAGATTATTATATTGAAATAAAAATAAATAGAGATGGAGTAGTTGAATATTTTCAAGATAGAGATTTAACTTTTACGGTTGAAGAATAAATAAATGGGATTAGCAGATAGATTTAGAATAGATGAACTTACAAAAAAAGGTTCAAATGCTATTAGAAAAGATTCTAAGGGCAATCTCCTCGTGTCCAAACAAGATGGAAAACAAGTTAAACCAGATACACCTATAATATCAAGAAGAGCATCTGATAAAACAAAAGCAGATTTAGCAAATCCACAAGAACTTATTCCTAATAAAGACCAGGTAGAGTTTGCAGGAGAAACAAGTGGTTATGTTGAAAAACCAAAATATAATGAAGATGAATTAAAAAAGGCACTTGATGTAAAGGTTGATGAACTTATAAAAACTATTAAGCCTAAAAAAGGACCATATGTTCTTAAATCAAAATATGATGCAAAATTACTTGAAATAGAAGATTTAAGAAAACAAGTAGCTAAGTGGAGAAAATTATATGAAGAAGAGGTTGGAATAACATCTCAACTTAGAGCTGAATTAGAAGCATTATTAGAATTATTGGATTCTCTAGAAATACAGAAAGCCGCTTCTGAAAATACTTCAATTGCAATTAATAATCGATATGTTGCACTTTTATCAGATTTTCAAAACTCAATTATTAAGGGAACAAAAGAAGGTATAGAAAGAGTTTCACTTGAAGCACAGGTAAGAGGTTTACAAGCACAGAAGGTAAGTTTAATAGAACAAATTAAAATATTGACTCTTATAGAAGAACAAGAAGAAGAATCACAAGCTATAATTGCAGCATTAACTATACAAGGTTTACCAGGAGGATACGGACAAACTCGTGATTCTGGATGGAAAGTACCTGAAGATGCGGTAACACTACCAGCTGAAATGGCCGCTCAAGGTGCAATAATATTTAAATCATATAGAAGTAGTAGTGGATGGCCAAATGGTCAAACAATGAATATCTATAATTTAACAG
>TARA_R110001632_G_scaffold76966_5_pt1 | contig 12252 bp, 19 predicted proteins | sample TARA_R110001632 | Tara Oceans TARA_R110001632 (sample SAMEA4398266) | marine metagenome | biome: Polar Biome; feature: [SRF] surface water layer (ENVO:00010504); material: water (ENVO:00002006), including particulate matter (ENVO:01000060) such as... | depth 5 m
TGTATGGGGTGGAGAGGTAGGAGAATCGGATGATTTACGAAAAGCAGCTGACCTCATGGATAAAATGAGTGGTAGGTTACTTTCTATTTATATGAAAAAGACAGAACAAACTGAGGAACAGTTGAAATCTTGGATGGATTCCGAAACTTGGTTTACTGCAGAAGAAGCTCTCGCTGCTGGATTCATTAATTACATTGATGCTCCACTAGAAATGGCTGCTAAGTTTGATATTAGCAAATACAACTACAAGAATGCGAGTCTTGTGGATAATTTATTCAATAAAAACAAAGAAACTCAAATGGAAAAACAATTTGATGATTTAAAAGGATTTATTTCTGACCTATTTAATAAAACGGCAGAAGTAAAAGAAGTAAAAATCTTAGACAACGAGGAAGTTGTTAATAAAATGAAGGAACTAGAAGAAAGCATTGAAGCTTCTAATGGTTCTATCGTTGAACTTAACGGTACACTTGCTGAAAAAGATGGATACATTGCTACTTTAACTGAGGAGATAGAATCTCTAAGAATTAAGGAAGCTAAAAAAGAAGGAACTCCAACTGATGTAATTCCTGAAAAAGACCCAAGTCCAACACCAGATAATAAGGTGGTTGATATATGGTCTGCTTTAGCAAATAACATATCTGGGGATAACAAAATTTACTTTAAAAATTAAAAACTAAAACAAAATGGCTGAAATTATCACTACAGGTTTGACATGGAGTCAAGAGGATGCAATGAAATACTTCTTAGCACCTCTATTCATCTCAAACAACGACTTATCACACTTTGATGTGATAACTGACATCTCTGGTTCTTCAATATTACTAGACAAATATTCTGCATTAAAAGACATAACTAAAGCTCAGTCTTTAGCTTGTTTTGCTGAAGATGGTACAGAATCTACAAACTCTAATGTTACTTTAACTTTAGATAGATTAGAAGTTGAGCATGCTCAATCTGCTTTCTCTTTATTTAATCACATTAAATCTTCTTTAATGAAGCAAGGAATTGCTAGAAATGACCTTTCTGGAACAGTTCTTATGCAAATCGTTTCTGACTTATTAATGGGTGGTATTGAGAGAGATTTCTCTACTATTCTTTGGTGGGGGCAAAAAGCTACAGGTAATGGTACTCAAGATTTATCTAACGGTATCTGGGAAGCTTGTAACGCTATTCCTGCTGGACAACAAGTTGCTTATACAGGTGTAGCTTTAACTGATTTAGCAAACTTAATGGATGCTAGAACAAATGAATTAGCTGGTTCTGAACAAGCTATTTTTGTTTCAAGAGCTTTTGCTGACCAATACAAATCAGAATTACAATCTGCTGGTACTAATGTTGCTGCTTATGCTGATTTAAAAGATGGTATATCTGACTTAAGATACAATGGTATTCCAATGGTAGTAAAATATGACTGGGATGTTAATATTGCTACTTACGGTGCTACATTATCTTCTAATGCTCCTACTGCTGTAGGTAACACTGCTTGTGCAATGATATTAGCTAAAGACGCTATAGCAATCGGAACAGATCACGATTTACAAGGTGTAGAGATGTGGTACAATAAAGATTGTAAAGAAAACAGATTCAGAATGAGTTACTCATTCGGATGTGCTTTGAAAGACAATTCTCTATGTGCTACAATTACTGCATAACAATTAACAATAACTTTCAGGGGGTAAAACCTCTGAGAGTTTTTTATAAACTTTAAAAACAAAAAAAAATGGCAATTACACAAGGACATGAAGTATTATGTTGTGATAAAAACCGTAGAGGAGGTATTAAGAACATCTGGTTAGTTGAGTCCGGAGATATTACAGGAGGAGCAGCAGCTGTAACTTTCGGTGGAACTAACGGAGCGATAAATGCTTTCCCTACAACAGAAGCTTATCCATTCCAGTTTGATAGAAATACTGCTGGATTTAATGCAAACGCTACAAGAGAAAATGGCTCTACTTTAGTAAATGTAGAATTAGAATTTTATATTCCTAAAATTACTCAAGAAGTAAGAAATAGACTAAAAGAGATTAGTGAAAGTTGTGGAATCCACGCAATTGTTGAGTCTTATGCTGATGATTGTGCTGCGACTCCTGCAACTTACTTTTTCGTATTAGGATTTGACACTATATTTGCAGATGATGCTTATTTAGAATTTTCTTCTGGAGATATGCAAACAGGAGTTGGACTACAAGACGCTAACGGAACAGCTGTTAAGTTAATGGGAATTCAAGGAGAGTATCCATTAGAGCTTATCGTAGGTACTGGTGGTGTTACTTTTACTCCAGGAACTTTATCTACTGACGCTGCTACTATAGCTTAATATAACAAATATTTTATAAAAGGGGGGTTATTCCCCCTTTTTTTACTAACTTTGCAAAAAAGAAACTATGACTAAATACAAATTAGATGATACTTGGTTTGAGGAAAATGGTTCTGATTCAGTGGAATATATGAGAGCTACAAGCAAAATGACTGTTACTGTTTCTCCAGAACTTAATATGAGTGAAAGCTTTTTAAAATTACTTTATGATATGGGTAAACCTTATGTTATTAAGAAGGGAGGGAAAATTAAAAATAAAAAGAAATCAGTTAAAAATAAAGTAGATGAACCAAAAGAAGAAACAAAAGAAAAATTCACAAACGAAGGCGGGGAGTAAGAAACCTTCTGTATTAGCTTATGGATTTTCCAAAGATACATCTATAGACCCTCCTAAAGAAAGGAAGGATATAGATAATATTAGAGATGAGTGGATTCCCTTTGGAGAGAACAATCTATTTCCCCAGGAATTAGAGGAATTATCTAAGTCTAGTTCAACTCATAGATCTATCTTAAGAACTAAAACTACCTTTACTTTAGGAGATGGTTTAAAAACCAATAACCCTAAGCTAGAGGATTTGTTGTCTGATATAAATTCTTTAGGAGAAACTATGGATGAAGTATCATTCAAGGTTCTTTCTGACTTTTGGAAATTAGGTAATGGATATTTAGAGGTTGTTATAGGTCATGGTTATCAAAATTACTTCCATCAAGACGCTTCTATGTGTAGAGTTCATAAGGATGGTGCTCATATTATTATGCACCCTGATTGGGAAAATGTAAATAGAAGTCCTGAGAAGAAAAAGAAAGTACCTATTTATCCAGATATGAGGAAGGAAGGTTCTGTATATAGAACTATGATTCACTTTTACGATTACGAAAGTACACACACTTATTATGGTATGCCAGATTATTTAGCCGCAATTGACCATATAAAAATAGCAAATCAGATAGGGAAGCATAATTTAACTCGCTTCAAAAATGGGTTTATGCCTTCAGCTATTATTGAATTATCAGCAGATATGGCTGAGGATGAAGCTCAAGACTTTATTGATGACGCTGTATCAAAATTAACAGGAGAGGGGGATAATGCAAAGATACTTTTTATTGCTAAAAACGGAGATGGAGATGCTACAAATGTTCAGATAATTTCTGACACAAATGATGGTTCTTTTTTAGAACTACAAAAAATTACAAATGATAATATTATTTCGGCACATCGCTGGAATCCTTCATTATCTGGTATTCAGGTTGCAGGCTCATTAGGAAATAATCAGCAGATACTTACTATTTATGATATTATAATGAGTACTGTTATTAGAGAGGTTCAGCACATGTTTATCAGAGGTATCAAAAAAGTATTAAAAAGAGAGGGTGGTTATGATGTTTCAGGTTTAAGATTTGAAAACAAACCTCCTGTAACTCTTTTAGGAGCTATCAATCCTGTAGATTATATATCTATAGAAGAGGGTAGAAAAATATTCCACTTGCCTGAGTTAAATGAGGAGGAATTACAAAAATTAAAGGAAGAAAAACAACCAAAACCTACTAACAATGGCACTGATAACAGCAGCGGAAGTAATTAATAGAGCGTTTACGAACGCAAATACAGACACTAGTCTTATTAAAAGTACTTTTATTGAGATTTCAGAGCTGAATCATATACGACCTGTTTTAGGGGAGGATTTATATAATGAGATATTAACTCAATCACTTGGAACTCTAACAGCTCTTAATTCAGTTTTATTAGAGAATTACATAAAAGACTATTTAGCTTTTTGTGTTAAATTTGAGGTTTTGCCAGATATATCTTACAACACTACTTCACAAGGTGTTGTTGAGAACCTTGCTGATTTTACTAACCCAGTTAGTGAGAAGAAATTAGCGTTTTTAAGAACAGAAACATACAGGAAAGCTGATACTTTCAAAAAGAAAATGGTTGAATATTTAGTAGACAATCATAGTGATTATCCTCTCTGGGTAAACGAAACTTCAGGGGGAGTTAGTAAGAAATTCGGAATTATAACATATTAATATGAGGCACCACAACAATTTACCAGATGACCAGATACATGTACCGAAAGGTTTTGATACTGCGAATAACAGAAGCTTACCAGTCAGGAATGATTCAGGAGCTTTAGAATGGGAGAAGTGTAATTATACAACATCCTTACTTATTACTTGTGTAGATGACATAGGGGGTAATTTACATAATAGATATTTCACTTTATATAGTAGTAATGACGCTAATAAATACGCTGTATATTTACAGATAACAGACACAGTAGTAATCGCAACTCCTACTGGATATAATGGGGTTATAGCTGCAAATGTATCCGCTACTGGATCTGGTTCAACAGCTGCTAATATAGGAGATGCTATACAAGTTGTTTTAAACGCTCATGCTGACTTTACAGCAACGGATGATAATGCTGGAGCAGTAACAATTACAGGACTTACAACAGCTACAGATGCTTCTGATAATGATACTGGATTTGTTTTTTCTCCTACACAAACAAAGGTTGTTAGTGAGATTTTAACTACAGATTCTTCTGGTAATATAGCTTGGAATAGTCAAACTAACCTATTAGGAGATACTATTGAGGTTCAAGGTTATGGAGCTTTATCTACTAACTACTATATATTAAGGGGTATGGAGAATAACGCAGATGCTAGGTTTGGTGTAGATTTTGGCTCAGCTGACAATACTGATGATATTAGTGTTCAAAACGCATTAAGAAGCTCTAGGTTTATAGCAGCTAGAGATTACACTCTTAATCGCTGGATAGGAGTGGCTTCAAATTCAAATACAGATGTTTGTACGATAGAATTATGGAAGGCAACTCCAGTAAATAGTGGAACAGCTGCTTTAGAGATAACTGTATTAAAATCTACTACAATAACTGGTGGTGGTAATAACACTACAATGACATTTGATTTAGATTTAACAGGAGAAGCAAATAGAACGATAACTAAGGGAGATGTGATTATTTGTGCAGTTAAAAATGATGACTCTGCCTCAACTTTTTTCTTAAACTCAAGTATTAGATTAGACTACGAAATATAATTAACAATAACAATAACAATTAAAAAACAAATAAAATGGCAACTACAGTAACAGACGCAAATTTAACGGTAACAATAACTGACAATGTTACTTTAAACAGTCAAACATACGGAAATACAAACACTTTATCAGTAGCAAGTATTGATGAAGTTTATCAGAGGGTAGTATCTTTACCTACAGGAGCTTTCACTTCATTATTTGAATTGGGAACTTTAGGAAAGGGTTCTTTAACTGCTGCAAATGTAAAGTACTTTAGAATCACAAACTTAGATGATACAAATTATATTAATCTAAAATTATTTGGTACTGATTCAGCAGTCTTTAAATTAGAGGCAGGAAAATCTTTCATCATGGGAGGTGTTGCTTTTGATGCTATCGCAAGCTCTGATATAGCTCAAGGAGCGGTCGCTTTTAATACAGGATTAGTAGTATCTGGAGAAGCTGTTACAGATATTGTAGATGTAGAGGTGTTCGTAGCAGCAGTATAATCATGAGCACCACTAAAGAAGAAATATTTGAGATGAAGTTGAAGATTGAAACTTTAGAGGATAAAATAGACTCTATGGATGTGAAATTAGATAGATTAACTAAACAGTTATTAGACCCCGACAATGGATACGCTGCAAGAGTAAACCAAAACACAAGTTTTAGACAAAATTACCAGGACTCTATAAAGAAGATTTATGAGTTAGAGTCTTGGAAGAATAATGTATCTAAGGCTTTGTGGGTTATCTATGCCTCGTTAATTGGTGGTGGTATTAAATTATTTCTATGAAAATAAGTAAACATATAAGTTATCGGGAGGCGGTTCGTAGTAATACGGCATCAAGAAGAGGGATAGATAATATTCCTTCTCCTGTTGTGTTGATGAAAATGGAAAACACTGCTGATAATCTTTTTGAACCACTTAGAGATTGGGTAGGGGGAGCTATTAAAGTGAACTCTTTTTACAGATGTAAGGAATTAAACACCGCTATTGGAGGTGCTAAATACTCTCAACACATGAAGGGAGAGGCTATAGATATAGATGACACCTTTGGATATAAGACAAATGCCGAAATGTTTAATTACATTAAGGATAATTTAAGCTTTGACCAGTTGATCTGGGAGTTTGGTAATAGTAATAACCCCGCTTGGTTGCATGTAAGTTATGTTTCAGTGGAGGAAAATAGAGGAAAGGTAACTATCGCTTATAATGAGGGAGGTAAGGTTATTTATAGACATATATAATGGGATTAATAACAAAAATATTTACTACAGGAGCTAACGAACTTATAAAAGAGGTTGGCACTGTTGTAGATGATTTAATTACTTCTAAAGAGGAAAAATTAATCCTAAAGAATAAACTGAAGGATATGTTATTATCTCACGAAGTAAAGATGCAACAAGAGGTAACTAAGAGGTGGGAAGCTGATTCTATGTCAGACTCTTGGATGTCTAAGAATATTAGACCTTATACATTAGCTTATTTAATAGGAGCTATAACTATATTCACTTTAATAGACTTTGGTTTTGTAGAGTTAGACATAAAAGAGGAGTGGATTACATTGTGGCAGATGTTAGCTATGACAGCTTTCGGTGCTTATTTTGGAGGTCGTTCTTGGGAGAAGGTGGTTGATAAGAAAGAGAGTCAGGATAAATAATAGTAAAAAATCCCCTACTTCTCATTTTTTATACATACCTTTGTAAAGTTATTAATTAAAATCATAAAATTTTGGGAAAAAGATTAAGATTGTCAGATGAGGAGGTAAATCTGGTGTATAAAAGTAGAGCAGGGGAGATAGATGACCTGAATTATAACCTATCACATAACTCATCATTAGATGATCATTTAAAAGAAAGAGGGATAGATAAGAAAGATGTGGTTTCTGTCAAACATTGGCAGAATATGGGTGGAGAACTCCGTTTTTCAGTAGTTACTAAAACTAACCAGGTAGATAATGTAGATGTTTTCAATAATGTTTTAAAGATGATTGAAGATTACGCTCCTACCTATCCAAAAATAAAACATAAAGGAGGAGAAAACTTATTAGTTATTAATCCAGCAGATATTCATATAGGTAAATATGCTAGTGAAAGAGAAACAGGAGAAGAGTACAACATGGATATAGCTGTAGAAAGGGTTTTAACAGGTGTTAGTGGACTTATTAGTCAAGCAAAGGGTTTTTCTATTGATAGAGTCCTTTTTTGCATAGGGAACGATATTCTACATACCGATAATGTTATGTCAAGTACCACCCGAGGAACTTATCAAGATACAGATGGAAAATGGTGGCAGCATTATGAAGTTGCTTTACAAGTTTATGTAGCTTGTGTAGAGATGTTAAGAGATGTAGCTCCTGTAGATTGTGTTCATAGCATGTCTAATCACGATTACCAAAGTGGATTTCACTTGGCACACGCTTTAAAAGCTTGGTTCAGGAATTGTGATGATGTTACTATTGACGCTGGAGTAGCTAATAGAAAGTATTACAAGTACGGAAGTAATTTAATAGGACTTGAGCATGGAGATGGCGCGAAGATGGATAAATTACCCCTATTAATGGCACAAGAAAAACCTCAAGATTGGGCGGATACCACTCATAGATATTGGTATCTACACCATTTACATCATAAAATTAAGCATAAATGGCTTGATGCAAAGGATTTTATAGGAGTTACAGTAGAATATATGAGAAGTCCTAGTTCAGCAGACTCTTGGCATGCAGGGAAGGGATTTTGTGGTGTACCCCGAGCAGTTGAAGGGTTCATTCATGATAAGGAAAGTGGTCAAGTAGCAAGATTAACACATTATTTCTAAAAAGTTTTAGTAAAAGTCCTTTTATATGGATTTTTATTTGTATGTTTGCAGTATATTAATTTTCATTTTTTAGTATATTATTTATTTGATTTGATTAAGGAGGGCTCTCATAACCCTCCTTTTTCTATTTCCAGGAGGTAAAAGTCCTCCAATCCCTCTTTTTTATATTGAAAAAAGTCCCCCAGACCTTCTTTTATAGAGGTTCTTAATTTTCCAAGATCATAACCTTCCTTCTTTATAATCATTCTAAATAGTGTTTTTTTATTTATAAAAATAATACCTTAATTTATTGTTATTGTCAAATATTAGCGTTTATGTTGTATATAATCAAATAATAACTAAAATTAAACAAAATGGAAGTAAAAGAAAAAACAGAAGTAAAGAGAAGAACAGAGGTTTCTATTGGAATTGACTACATGAGCAATTTATCTTATGATTACTTTATAGATGATATTGAAAGTGTAGCTAGTGAAATAGATTTCTTTTGTGAAGTTATCAATAACAATTTCAATAATATTATAGAAAAATATAATTCTAATCAAGATGATTACAAAAATACTTTTACTATATCTGCTATAGGATACAGCCAAGGGGATTGGCAAGATTATATCATACAAACTAATGAAGAGGAATTTAGCGACAAGATCAATGAGTTAAGGAGGTTGTTAGAAAGAAGTTTTACTCATCAAAATGATTATTATGCTAATAAATACGATACGATAACAATTGACGGAGAGGATTTTCAAGGGGATCCGTACGACCATACTATTTTTTCTATTAATGATATTGAATTTCCAGATAAAGAAGAGGTGTTTAATGAGTACATAGCAATATACGGAAATGATGCAGACAAAATAACAATTAATATAGATGGATAAAATAAATAAACCAACAAAACATTTGGCAGTATAAAATATTAGCTGTTATGTTGTATATAATCAAATTAATAATTAAAAAAATAAATAAAATGAAACAGAAAGATTTATTACAAAAATGGGAACAGGTAAAAGGAAGTTATTTATCTTATTTTGATAGAGATGAGTTAGAAAAAGAATACTCTGATTGGTTTGGTAATAGTATAGACCATTATCCTTATATGGAGAAAAGTCAAATGATTGAGGAACTTATTGCAGATCAGTTAGAATATAGAAAAGATGATAGTATTGATGATTTAAAAGAAACTATTAAGAATATCAAAAGTTTATCAGTAATTTAATAACTAAAAATAAATAAAATGGAGAATAAAATAAAAACCCCACTACATTCTGATGATGCGCTTCAAGAAGAAAGACAGAACGCTTTATATCATATTATGAGAAGAGTAGAGGTTCAAGAAAAAGAAAACATGCTAACGCATAATTACTTAAAATTGATCATAAAAGAAACTAAAAAATTGATAAGGTCAGACTTTTAAATAAAATATAATCAAATTAATAATAAATAAAAATAAACAAAATGAAGACAAATGTAAATTACTACACATTCAGAAATTGGTTCAACACTAACAGGCCGAACGATTTCTCCTACAATGGGATTGTTGCATTGTGGGAAATGTTAGAAGATTATGAAGATAGTACAGGAGAGGAGATTGAGTTTGATCCTATAGCTTTATGTTGTGAGTATTCTGAATACGATAATATGAAAGAATTTCATGAGGATTACAATAAAGAGGAGTACCCTGATATAGAGTCTGTACAGCACAATACAATGGTATGGGAGTTTGGAGTAGAGTCCTTTATAATACAACAATTTTAATAATTAAAAAAATAAATAAAATGGAGAATAAAATGGATAATAAAATAGAATTTAGTTTGCAATTTGGAGGTTTCTACCATTCTGTACATTCTGATATATTAGATAATGAATTAGAGTATATTTTAGAAGAAAATGGAAATGCGGTATCTGAAAATGATGAATTTAATGAGGATAACATAGATTGGAGGGCAACACATGATAATTATGCTAAGAATTATTTAGATAATCTTAATGAATTACTAGAGTTAAATTTAGAGTACAAAGGATTGCATAGTCCTAAATATTATAATTTTAGTACAGATAGTATTGATTGCGCTATAGATAATATTACTTATAATTATTTAAAGCATGCTTATTGTAATGATAATGACTTTGTTAAGTGGATTAATGATGCTAGTAGTAGTAGAGATGGATTTCATTCATTCTGTAGTGGAATAGAGGAAGTAAAAAAAGAACCTAGTATTTTGATGGAGTATATCTTTAATTATATTATTCGGCATAATGGTAGTGGAGATTATGATAGTGAAGAATTGCAAAATGAAATATTATCTGAAATTAAAGGTAATTGTGGTGCTGAAATTTATTTTAGCCCAGTAGAAAAAAAGAAAATTGAATATAATAATAACTAAAAAAATAAATAAATGATTTGGATCATAATCTTAATAGTCTTTTTTATAAGCATAGCATCGTAAAAGTCCTGTAGTTTGTCTTTTATATAAGGAATATCTTAATTGGTATTCCTTTTTTTTATATGATAAAAGTCCTGGGCTTTCTCTTTTTACAGGTAGTTTGTTTATTTTCTCCTCCTCTTTTTGTTTCTCTTTTTGTTTCTCTTTTTGTTTCTCTTTTTGTTTTACTGCTTAAAAAATTTTTTTCTGTTCTTTTGTTTATTTCTTTACTTATATAATGAATAAAAAAAATATAAAACAAATAAATAAGATCTAAATATAAAAGTATTTTAAAAATAAATATAAAATAATTAGTTTTATAAGAAAATTAATTGCAATATTTGCATAATCAAAAAAATAATTAATTAAAATTAAAAAAAATGAGAAAAAAATTTAGAAACAATTCAGAGGTTGCGCATATTTTCGCGCAACAAAGTCAACACGAAGGAGAAACCGCCAACGTATTTTTTAAAGGCAATAAGCTATACTCTTACGGCTACCACTATACAACGGCGCATATAATTAGCGAAAATAAAGTAATAATAAATAATATCGGATATAGTAATAGCACTGCAAAGCATATAAACCAAGCATGCAGCGCATTAAGTCATTATACAATAATTTATTTGTCTGATATTCAGCTAATGGAAAATTATTTTAAAGTATATAAGCTTATGCAAAAAATACCTACAGCGCGAAAAAATAAACAGCAGTATAAAACGGAGGTTGTAAACATCTACAATATATTAAATGATTTCGCTACCTTAGCAAATAAAAATAAAATTTATAAAGATTATAAAATAAATAAAAAAGATAGAATGTTTATATTTGTAAAGAAGGCGGCCGCCGATATTTTAGAAGGTAAAAATATTACTGATTTTATAAATGTTCAAAATAAAAAAGAAGATAGAAAAAGAATAAAAGAAAATAAAAACAGGATAAAAAATGCAATATTAATATATAATAAATCAGTAGTAAAATTTTTAAATCATGAGATAAAAAGTATTAATAAAACTGAATTACGATCTATTGCATATGATAGCTACCACGGCACTTTATTTGTTGATCGTTTGCGTTTATCTTTATGCGGTAAGTATGCAGAAACCTCTAAAAGTTTAGCTATTGAAGCGGATGCGGCTATCTCTTTATATAAACTAATTAAAGGAGGCCATAGCGTAGCAAATTATAAATTAGGATATTATAATATAGAAGGTATTACTACCACTGCAGACAATAAACAAACCTTATTAGCGGGATGCCACAATATACTATTGTCGGACTGCTTAGCGGTTGGCGAAAAGCTAATAAATAATATTAATAAAACAAAAAAATAAGACCATGAATAAATACAAAATAATTATCCCTTATAACAGGGAAACAGGAGGGAAACAAGACGCGGCACGAATAGAAAAAACTAAAGAAATGTTTACATATTACCACTTTACAAATATGTATATTACTTTTATTAATAAAGATATGCCAACCGCGCTAACAATAGAAATTTTTGACAATAATAAAGATATAATAAAAGATGTTGCTACTATTTGGCGCGGTAGATCCTTCTATATTGACAAAGGTACAGAAATAGAATTTATAAAAAACTAATGTTTTTAATACCTATTATAGCGGCGGCGGGTTTTGTTTA